>Ga0099798_10369_pt1 | contig 15395 bp, 6 predicted proteins | sample Uncmet_Sort29A_1_FD_89870 | JGI IMG/M metagenome (GOLD analysis project Ga0099798, IMG submission 89870) | Marine eukaryotic communities from CALCOFI LINE 67, Pacific Ocean - CN13ID_Sort29A_1 | ecosystem: Environmental > Aquatic > Marine > Oceanic | place: Pacific Ocean: Monterey Bay | collected...
ATTAAGTTAAGCTTTAAAATGCATTAAATTATTTTAGATTATGCATACTAATTAATAGTCTTATAATTAAATTTTTAATAGGCCCTATTAAACATCATAATATTTTTTTTTTTTTTATTAAATTTTTTATTAGGCCTATTAAAACAATAATAATTATTATTATTAAATTTTAATTTTAAATTATTATTATTTTTGGTTAAAATTTTATAAATTATTAAATTTAAATTTTTTATCAAATTTTTAATTTTAAATTTTTTATTAAGAACCTGATAATAATTATTAAATTTTATTATATTGATAATTATTATTTTAAATTAATTATTATAAAAATTTATAAATTATTATAATAATTTTTAATACTATTACATATAAATTATATATTATATGCATAGCTCAAGTATATGGCATAGATAGAATCTAGTAATTTTTTATTAAATAATAATTATATATCTACTATGCATACTAATAATAAGTATTATTATTTATGGATAAATTATTTTAATTTTTATTTATATAAAATTATGCACATAAATGGTTAATTTAAGTTTATGGTATATAAGTGAATATGACATACATATCAGTTATATAATATCTGGTAAACTTTTGTACGTATGTATATTACGATATAATTAATATGGGTATGCGCATGCATATACCTGGTCATGTTATTTCGAGATATACCCGGTATGAATCTAGATCTATTCATCTTAATTATAATAAAGCTTACCCTGGTATATTTAATTTAGTAATTTATAAGCTTACCAATATTTTCATGTCGTGATCGGACTCCGTATCCGATATGAATATCCCCATTTTTAAATAACGGTTATTTGTTGCAGCGATGCAAAAAACTGGTGCAGTTTGATCTCGTGTTTAATAATCAAAGCAAGAACGCTGTGTCGGCAGTTCTGATCCATACTGTATGATGGTGCCAAGCGCATCGCTTATGATATGTTCAGTATTAGTTGTAAGTGATTTATGCTAGGCATTCTTGACTAAGTACAATGTCATCGATCTCGAGCTCATGGGTTCGACTCTCAGGGACACTCCTTAGGCAAACAATAATTCTAGTTTTTTTTTTTTTTTTTTTTTTTTTATTTTTTTAAAAAAAATAATTTTTTTTTTTTTTTTTTTTTTTTTTTTTTGTGAACTAAATATAATAATAATTATTATTTTATCATAATTAATAAATTAATAATAATCATTAATAATTATGCATAATTTAATATTATTTTATTATATCGATGTCTATATATATAATATATATATATATATAATATTATATATATGCATAATTATATATGCATAAACTAAATATTATTTCTTAATATCTCCATATTTAATTTAATAATTTCGGATTTAAGATTAATTATTATTATTATTTTATTATTTATTAATTATTTATTATTATTATTATTATTATAGCCATATAGTTTATTTGTTAAAATTAAATATTCGTATTGGTTTATTATAAAATAAATATCGGAATAAATAACATGATATCGATATCATATTTATATATGTGCATATTATATAATATATAATAGGCCTAATAGATTTAGTTCAAATATAATATTATATCATACATGTTCATAAACTAATTTGAAAACTTTTGACTCAATTGAAACAATTGAATCGGCTATCGATATGTATATGCATAGCTATTAACTTTCTCAAACTCTCTTATTGTTAATTTAAAAAGGCAATGCAATGCAAGGGAATAAACTTATATATAATCCAAGCTAGCATATATCTATTATATATATTAGTATATGTATGTCATACACCGTCATACTTACCCACCATAGACGGCCTTGGCTTTAGCCTTTACTACTTTAATTATTAAATTTTTATTTGGACCTAAAAATAATAATTATAATTTGACAATAGGCCTATAATAATAATATTAATTATGCTTACCCTGGGTATAATTAATTAATTTTAATAAGTTTACACGGCGTGTTATGACATTGTCATGAAACAAATTATTTAATAGATCTATTTATTGTCACGACTCGTCATGATGATATGCTGCATCATATGCATACAGGCTTCTCGATACAATGTCATCTCTGCCTCTGCCTTTGAAACACACGCGCGGCGCGGGATTTTCCCCCGAAAAGCTCCGCGGGTGGCGTGTGCGTGTGCGCGCGCGCGTGCAGTTTGCACGCGTAGGCTTCTCGATAATTTAATGCGTAACGATCGGCGTGAGTGGACCACGGCCGTGGATGTCGAACCGGGCAGGAAGACCATGAACACGTTTCACCGAGACTGGTTTCGGCACACGCATAAAAAGTAACCGAGTGAAAGGGTGGGATATATCCTTGTGTTCTGTGCACCAAAGTAATCCTACACGCGATCGATTAAAGATGGAGATCGAAGAAGAATTCTTGGATGAAGAAATTGAACCTCTTCCTCCTGAACCCACAGTACCTCCCAAGTCAGGTCCAAGACCTCGTCGAGCAAAGGCCAGCAACGAGGATCGTCGTCCCATTAAACAAAACGAAGAAACTGTAACCTTAGTTAATGATCGTCCAACTCCAAAACAGCCTACGTTTAGCAACAAGGGTAATTATAGCACGTCTGGCAGCAATCCAACGGAAAACAATGAACAACTAGGCCGAGTACACCAAGCTAAGCTTACAAGGACTGTTAATGTTGACAACGGCTCGGGCTACGTACGCGGCAGCAATCCAACGGGAAACACTGAACAACTAGGCCAAGTACACCAAGCTAAGCTTACAAGGACTGTTAATGTTGACAACGGCTCGGGCTACGCACGTGGCAGCAATCCAACGGAAAACAATGAACAACTAGGCCGAGTACATAGTCGTCCAGATCCAAGAATCAATGGGGATTCTCGCACATATTCAATGCCTAACGAGGAAACTCGTGCAGTCGTTGATAATACGAGTCAACAATTAAATAAATTTGATGGTCAAGACGCGCTTGAAACTAATCAAAGCTCAGGTAGTTTGAAGAAAGTGGAAGTGTTGCAAACAAAAACTCACGAACCCGAATCTAATTTACTGCGGGATGACAGCTACAGGTTAGCCACGTGTATGCCTGATTTTTTTGTTTTTTTAACATTATAATAAAATATAAAATTTACTAACTTAGGGATTCCAGTTTTGATGAAAGCGGAGGAAGCAGTCTTGAAAACATGAATATAATGCTTTTGCAGCAAGATCGAAATTCCGAGTCTGGCCTAAGTTCAGTTTCGCTTCAAGATGCCTTTTCTGCCGGAGAGCGAGTAAATGACCTTCAACCGGTACCAGAAACTGAATCTCAGCAGAAACAAAAAGGCGGTGTTCAAGTACCGTCAAGACGAGAGGAATCAAGCGGAGCAAATCCTCTCAATCACGCCAAACTTGATGTTCCGCAAATAAATCCCGCTGCGCGCAATACTCGTGAAATTAATCCTCTTAATGATGATGTCCAGCTTGATGTTCCACAAACAATACCCACTCCAGAAAAAAGTATTGAAATTAAACCCAAAAGACCACAGTCTGCACCGAGGCAGCGTGAAGCTGTGGCTGTTCCTAAGCCTAATATTCAAAGACCAGCATCTGCGGCCTTAATTCGAGATATGCCACAAGATCGCCCGTTCTCAAAACCATGGCAGCTGCTAGATCCATTCAGAGCAAATATTTTTGACGTTTTCAATGATGAGCGTATCACCGTTCAACCTAATTCTGATAACATATTTGTGGTAATTACGATTGAGCACTGCACAGACTGTGCGAATCATAACATCACAACTCGACACAAGCAACAAAAATATGACGATTTTGCTCAGAATCTTTTAACAAAACTAAGTTTGACCCACCCAGATATTCCAGTGTTGGCTTGCCCGATCAATACGTCTGAAGACACACGTCGAAAGCAATACCGCAGGGGACTGTGTCTACCGGTGCAGAAGGGTTCTTCCCCTTCTATGGTTAACCGTCCTGGTTTATATTCAAGACTTGGCGCATTTGAAGTTGAAGTTCACGTTCGAAATCAAAAAGGAGCGGTGCTACATTCCAAATTATGGACGAAGCGATGGCCGAACACAGAGAAGACACTTCGCCGTCTAGATTTTCACCTAAAGGAAGTTGCTCAACATGTAGGGACACGCGCAGGATTACCCGCCAGGGACATTAAACAAACAGTGAATAACGGAGTTGTCGACGCAATAGCATACTTCTCTAAATTTGAAACAGTCCTTTAATGCCAACTAATCCCATTTAAAAGGCTAATAAAAGCAACCAAACGAAATGATAATAAAAAATTGAAATATTAAATTCAATTAGACTATCCACCTGATATCGGCTTTGAAATTTCTAATTCTAATTAATAATTAAATTTTTAACACAATTTGTCATGTATTTACAAATTTGTATAATATATATTATAATAATTATATCAAAGATAATTTTTTATTATTTTTAATTTAAATTATTATTTTAAAAAATTTATCTGAAGTCACAACTTGAAGTGTTAGATAATAATAATTAAAATATTATAATAATTTATTATAAATATATAATATAGCTAGGCACTCCGGAGATCCCGGAATTATTAAGAATTAAGTATAACTTATAGCTTTTATTATATATTTAATAATATTATTTATATTCTAGGGCCTATATCGATATATATTATTAATATTACAGTGTGGCATAGCGGTCGTTTAAGTCGAGTCCAAATCGTGCTCTCACTCATCAATGCAATCGTCGCACACTAGGCCTGTCCCATTGTCATATATGTATCCACAGTCATGGCAGCTGAAGTCTCCACATCGATCGCAAAAATTCCCTTCAGTAAAGGTGCAATAGTCACTTCCCCCTTTTGTATAGTTGCAAAATTTGTGGCCGCAGTCCACACAAGCTTCCCAGGCTTTTTCCTCGGGGTCATCCCACTCGTATGCAGGCTTTCTTCTTCTCGCAAAATGATTTCCTTCAAATTTGACTTTGCATCCATGGCAAGAGTCTCCTGTTGGTTGCGGCAAGGTTACCATACAATTTTGAATTATCGTTTTCACGCCATCTTTACCAAATAGACCGATCCAGTCATTGATAGATTCGGATTTTTTGCCTGTTTGATCCGCTTCTGCTTGCCATCGTAGAACTGACGAGTTCTTATTTGCAGTAACATAATCCAATTCTTGTGGATTCAGACTTTTGAGAAGGTCTTGTGCTTCGAGGCTGGCAGCTCTATGCTGTTCATCTGTTCTCAAACGTTTCTGTTGTCTGTGCAGAATATCCAGCTCTACTGCGCTTTCGCTACGTATAGTGCCACCACTTATATTCGTTTCCTGCGAATATGTATTTGAAGTCAGATCAACAACTCTGCCACTTTGTTCTGCTTGTCTCTTCTTCTGTGCGTTTATCTCTGACGAGGTCCTTTCGCCAACCAAGAAAACGTCCCGTGACGCAGACATCCCGTTGCCCGTTTGTACTCTCTCCACTTGGAATTCACTATGCGAATGGTTTAATTTCATCAAACTTTTTTGTATTTAATTTGGGCTGCGTCATATTGAGTCCAGGTCGTTTTTTCTAATTTATCCGTATAAATATAGACAGTGCGAATCCTTTTTTGTATCAAATTTGGGCTGAGTCAACGTCCTTCTTTTTTTGCTCCGAGAAACTAATCACAACATACATGGAGATGAACCAATCGCCTTCAAATTTTTTGAAGATGATGAACTAATCGCCCTCACTGATTTGAATGAATGGATATAAAATTTGGACCCACAGAGTCTAGTGACAGAGACATGGTGATTCAGATTATGAATCAGATATGCATATATCGATAGGAAACTTGCAGATCGATAAAATTAATTTACCATAAAATAACGTCACAATATATATGCATACCAGTGCACGTCACTGCTGGTATGGCATACAGATAATGACGTCGACAAATTTATGCATATTTATGCAAAATTTCTTTGTAGAAGTAGCTAGTGCCTGTTTCAACACTAGTATGCATACGTACAAGCTAAGCTTATATGCATAGTAAAATTTTAAATGCAGAGGTTATGCATACCACGGTAAATAAAAAAATATTAATTATGCATACCATGGGTATGCAATAAGTTATGCATATCATGGATACCTATTTAAATATATAATAATATTATAACAAATTATTATTATTCTAAGTTTATATTATATCGATATTTATTATGACATTGTAATTATTAATAAATTATTATTTAATTATAATTAGGCCTAATTAAGTTAATAATTTATTATATATATATAATTATAATTATATAATTATACATGATTATTATAATTATATATATATATATATATATATATATATGATAAAAAAAATTAGATCTAATAAAAAAAATTATTATATAAGCTTATCTACGATCAAGGGTAATTAGATTAAATAATTATTTTAATTACTGGGTATAAAAATTTTTATAATAATAAATTATAATTTAATAAGTTTATAGATTAAAAAAAATATAATATTGTTCAGATTATAATTAAGATTAATTAATTTTTTATCGCATTAATGAATTCAGATTACCAGCAGGTATTAAAGATTATTAATCATCAATAATAATAAATTATTATTAATCTGAATAGTAAAATAATAAGACTATAAAGTCTTAGTATTTTATCATCAGAATGAAAATTAATAATTCGAAAATGGTTTGAAAATTTTATGCACAAAATTAAACGTTAATTTCTTAATTCCAGCTTATATTAATTTTTAACAAAAAGTTGAGTCCTGGCAGGCAGAAACCTTTGTATGCATAATAATAAATTATATGGTAATTATTTTGTATAATTATAAATAAAATTAAAATTTTTAATAATTATTAAGGTAATTATTGTAATCCATTGCAATGACATTGTGACTTTAGCGCTCGATTTAATCAAAATTAATCCAAATGCAAATTCAGATAACAATTTACCAGCTGGTAGATCTAATCATTAAATTTTTACAATAGATAATAATAATATTAATCATATTTTATTAGATTTTTTAAAAATATGTTATTAATTACATCTGTCATTCTAGTCTAGATCTGTACGCGTACGGTATAATTATAAAGTTATGCATAAGTAGTTATACATATATAATAATAATTATTAATATTATTTAGTAATAATTTAAAATTATTCCAATACTTTTTATAATTAGGTATGCACCAATGGTACTATATATGCATATAATTTTTTTTATTATTATTAATTTATTATGCATATCGATATCGCGATAAATAATTATAATAAATTATTAATTATAATATATAATTAATTATATAATTTAATTAATATATATAGGCCTATTGTATAGTTTATTAATAAATTATTTATCAATTTATTTATAGATATGCATAAGTCTATTTTAAATTAAATAATTTATGCATAATTATGCATATTAAATTATAAAATTCAATAACTTTCAATTATCACTCATTGCACTCAATGACATGACATTGTAAACTTATAAAATACCAGGTAAAAAATAATTATATTTATTTATATCGATATCTAGATCTAAAAATAAAATTTAATTTATGAAAATTAATTAAAATTAATTAAAATTGGCCATATTAAAAATTAATATGAAATAATTTAACGTTAAAATTAAATTTTAATTAAATTTAATTTAATTATTATCTATATGCATAGATCTGACAAAGACTTGATAATTTAATTAATTAATTATAATTATTAAAATTTAATTTAAGATATCTGGTATATTGTAAAATATAATTATAAGCTTAGATCTAGATCTAAGCATAATTTATTTACCATGATAATATTATAATATTATGAATAAATAATTGGATGGTACATGCATAGATCTATGTATGCATTGCATATGTACGATATACAATAATTTATTACATTTACATTTACATTGTACTTTAAGTTACTCTCTAGCTATACTTATAATTAGCCTAGTAAGCTTAGCAGCTGAGTCTAGCTAAGCTTTGCTATTCTTCTTCTCCTTTAGTCTGCTCTCATTGCAAAATCATCAATTTAAAATATTAATATTCATCTACTGCACGCTGCTGCGATTGGTGTTGCACTGCGATTGGATGTTGGAAGCTCGACGACAGCTCACCTTCGTAATCTCCGATGTCTTGATTTGTAACAATATACATATAATAATTATTGTATATGCTGAAAACCAAGTGCAAAAAATATCTACACGATTTTCATTAACACGAAAACGTGTGTGTGTGTATATATGTGTGTGTGTGTGTGTGTGTGTGTGTGTGTATGGAAACGTACAATCTTATACGAATAGACACGTACGCGAGGTATATCCTAGTTCTTACCTGCAATCACTTTCGTCCTTCGCGTTCCTAGAATGTAAAAAGAAAGCAATTAACAATCGTGTCTGTCTGTCTAGATGATCTGATTTCGGATTGAGATATGACTCTGCTGGTGCACCATTACTCGTCGTACGCCTTTGCATAGATTCAATTCATGCTGATGCAGTTTAAGGCAACAATATACCACTATTTTGTTGTCGCCTTGGCTATTATAAAATACTTTTGTTGTATGCCACACATAAATACGGTTTGGAAGATCGATCAATTGTGAACAGTTTGACAAATATATGTGGGCTATTTGAATATGCATATTGGAATTTCATCACTATTTGTGGTGACTTTCTTATACAGTTGCACAACGAGAGCAGACCTTTTGACAAATCTTGACTTATTCACCAACTCTTATTATCTTGTCGATGATTTGGAGGAAATCGGTTGTACAGCTCACTACACGGACACACCGACCGTTAACGGCTTTTCTGAATCTTTCGAGCAAAATGAATTGCTTGTTCTAAAAGTTTCAGCATACTCAAAATGTACTTTGTTCTCTGATGGATCCATTGATGTGGAAGAGGAACTTGCAAATGCAGCCATTTTGCAAACTCCTAATGGACCTGATACAGGGTTATATACATTAGCAATATATGTGTGGGTCTCGTCCGCTCTTGCAGAAAATAGTGCTCGTAGTTTATACATTACAGTATCCATAGTTTCAGGGGATAATAGTATCGTTCAGAATATTTCGTTTCCGCAACCATCTGTATATGACGAGTGGCTTGAATTAAAGAGCGAGTTTGCAATGAGAGAAGCTAGCGATGGGGAGTTTCGGCTAATGGTTGAATTCGATGCTACTCTTTCAGCGGATTTAGGAAATATGACTGATAAATTGTTTATGTATGTCCACGGTGTCACTTTACAGCAGTCAGAATTCTATCTAGTTGCTCGAGATAAAACGGTGTCCTATAATGTTTATTCTGACGCTGCTTCTGAGCTCGTTGTAGGGGAAACTGACTTGCCCAAGTTGGTTGATGGCATGGCAGGTCAAGGAGAAGAAACTTGGACATGGCAAGATATTTATGGACAAGACTTTGATGTTACCCTTAATATTGAGTTAGAAACTACCGCCATGCTTTGTGGTATGACTTTGTGGTTTGCAAGTACTGGAACTGCCCGCGTATTTGTTGCAAGAGTCACAAATGATTCATCAGTTCCAGATGCTTCATGGATGGTACTTGTAGATGAGCAAGATGCAACAGAAAAGCGTGGAACGAGCGCGAACTACGAATTGAAATATGAATTTAGCTGCCAAGCATCAAAAATATTTCAAATTGAATTTATAGAAGCAGAGTTTACAGGATATCAACTCACGGAGATTGAATTGTTTGGGTACTTTGATCCATTGTGCACCTTGGACTGCCGTCATGGCAGTTATTGTGATCGATCACCAGATCTTGTGAATTATGATTGTGAAAGTTGTTATGTTGATACCTGTTTTTGTAAAGAGAAATGGGGCTGGACAGGGACAGAATGTAGAACAGATGTAGATGAATGTGTCGATAATAATGGTGGATGTGGTAGTGGAGATGATGTAGCTGCTCTTTGCATAAACGGTGAGGGCTATTATGATTGCCGATGTAATACTGGGTTTGAGGGGAATGACACAAGTTGCAGCGTACAACCGTGCCTCGGGAATGTTTGTGAAGATGTCGACGAGTGCTTGTTATCAAGTAATCTATGTGAAAGTGGGTGTGTCGACGAGCCACAAGGAAATTATCGATATTATTGTGCATGTCCTCTAGGCCAAAAACTAGTTGATTCAAACGAGGATGGCTTCTTTGGTGAATGCGTTTTGGAGTGTTCAGTAAGCAACTGTGAGGAGTGCATAGAAGATGAAGCGACTGAATGTGCTATTTGCAAAGAAGACTACTATCTGCACGACGATGGGCTTGGGTGTAGACCCAAAACATGTGTAGTTGAAGGGGGAGAATGTCTACACGGTGGAGTATGCTGTGACGATCTTGCCTCGTGCTGCGGCTGTACTGGTGGATGGAGTGGCTTGCGCTGTGATAGTCGAGGCTTCTTACCTCTCATAGTACTATCTGTAGCCGCTACGGTTGTGATTCTGTTATTGATATTTATCTGTACAGTTTATTGGAGACGTACATGGTTGCCATTTGCAGAGCGTGGGGTACATGTTCTCATAATCGGCTCTGTGGGCGGAATCTTTTGGTGCATATCTGGTGCTATCTTTATTAATTCTTCACTATTTAACATGGAAGAGACAGATTTCACCAGAAAACTATGGCTGCAATGGATGCAGACAGTACTCGGATTTGCTACATGGCAATCTGCTCTGTTTATTCGTCTCAGAGATTTATATTATGTCCAACTTTTAGCTAAGGTGCCATTTCATTCTATCGTGCAGTTTCTAGTTTTAGCTTTACCATGGATCCTTTTTTCATTCATAAAAAACGAATATCTTGGAACATTATCTTGGCTACAGCTTGGCTATTTGCTGCTTCTATCGTTTTATTTTGTTACAATAGCCATGCAAGTATGGACCCTCAGGAAAGATATATATGATGTAGTACTTACTATTGCCTTTTGGGGGATTGGTACTGCTGTAATTACTTTTACAATGCTTTTAAGAGGTCTTGGAGCAAATATGGATGATCCTGACAAGGCACTTGTCTTTTTGGTTCCTTTACTACCATCTGTTTTTGTAGGGTTGTACTTGCTTTTAGTTCAAGGTCCACTAATTAGAAGAGTGTTCAAAGAAGATGAAGAATTTATGAAACGATATGTCAATGATGAATTTGATGATGAAGAAAAAGAATTAGGAGAGCAGGCTCGAGCTAACAAAGTAGCCTCTAGTCGCCTTAGTCAAAATTTTATATCAAAAAAATTGGGTGGTGCAATTGGATTCAGTGATGATTCTGAGACAGGTGGACGATGGCGAAAGGCTCTTACAGCAGGAAAGGCAGCGGCTCGCATTAAAATAGCATCAAAGTCAGCCCACTTAAAGCAGCAGCAATTACAAAACTATAACCAGTATTCTGCACGCGAAACAAATATTTCAATCGACGAATCCGAATCAAGTTCGCAGTTAACAAGAGATAATACGAGTGCTCTTCATGCAGGAGTATATGCTGGGCGTGCTGGGCGTGCTTGGAGAGGTGGGAATAGTCGACGTGGTGGTAGTCGTGCAGGAAGCCGGAGGGCTTTCAGAGGTCGTAATGCTTCCCGCTTTTCAACGAGAGGCGAAGTAGGAAGAGCGCGTGGATATGGAAGAGGGCGTGTACATGGAAGAAGCCGTGGATCTATTCAGAGTTTGCGAGGGAGTGGGCGGTCTCGAGGAGTGCCAAGACGGCACGGAAAGCGGCAAAAAAAGAGCAGGAATGTAGATGGATCTGACACAAGCACAGCGAGCAGCAGAAGTTCGTCATCCTCTGAATCTTTGTCAGAATCTGACGAGGATGAGATAAAAGAGTTAGAAAGAAAAATCGCGTTATTTGAGAAAAGATCTGATGCTGGAAACTCGATGCCTGGATCTTTTCTTTCACAGCCAGGATCTAAGCTGAATCTATCCACAGTGGCTCATACAACAAAACAACTGATTATCATGAAAGAGTTAGGCCAGGTCATTCCGTTTCCAGAGGATGTTAGTGCAATTACCCACGGAAACGAATCTGACAGTGATAGTAATAGTGATGCTGAATTAGTGGTTGAACGTCCAAACACAGAACGCCTTGTATCTGAAGAAGTTGAAGAAGAAACGAGAAGATTGCGTGAACGTCTAGCTCTTATGAATACTCCATCTACAGAAGAAGCTGGAGAACATGATACTGATAGTGTGGAAAGTGACGCGGAAGACCGAGATGAGAGCTACGATCTCGTTGATGACGACATATCTAACAGTTTGAGTGCAATAGAAGAGGAGCAGGAAATGGTTACTGCCGTGCAGGGTGAATCGGAAGAAGAAAGTAACATACGAAGGTAGTTAAATCACAGTATTATTTTGATTTTCACCGTGGACTGTATTTAAATGTTTAGGTATAACCTCATGCGCAATACCTTGTCAGAGACCCCGGAAGGAACAAACTCAGAAACATCAGGTAGTGAGAACAGCATTGAACAAACATCAGATACGGGATTAGAAGTTGACCTTTCAAATGTTGACTACGAAATAGTAGTGTTCACGAGTGATAGGAAAGACGCAGGTGCAAATGCGCAGGTATACATTGAGCTCTGTGGCACGTATGGCGAAAGCGGTGAAATGGTATTGAAAAATAACAAGAGAAAAAAATCTTTTCAAAGAGGCTCACAAGACAAATTCTTGATACAATTTCCGGATTTGGGGGATATCCATAAAATTCGAGTTATAGTGGAACCTAGCGCAAAGAACGATAATAGTAAAGGCTGGCTCCTACAAAAAGTTACTATTAAAAATATGCAAAATAAAACTTTGTGGAACTTTCCTTGCAACTTGTGGTTTGATGATAAGCTTGAAGGGAATGTACATGAACGGGAATTATATAGTGAGCAACAAACTTGAACAAATGACTATTCAGATTAAATGTATTGGAATGATGATTCCATGCATATGATCATGATAATGACATGATTGTTCCGTCCACACATCCTAACATAAAATTTTTATTAATGTTATATAACCTAGCTAGAGCCTGATTGATATTTAATTTATCATAATAATAAATTATATATCAGGATATATATTGACATAAAAATTTAATTTTTAAAAATTATATTTTTTATCGAATATTTAATATATATCTGATAATTTAATATAATATTATTATATCTGATATATGAAAAATTATGTAAAATTAAAATTTTATATATATATTTTTTTTGTTCATGTTCATTATAATATTTATTATATTTAACACTTAAAATATTAATCAATAATTATAAAATTTAATAATTAATATCGATAATCCAAATTTCAACACTGAGCTACGTCTGAGTAATATAATAAGCCATAATATAATAATAAATTATCAGATATAAAAATATTTCTGTATATAAAAAATTTAATTAAAATCAATAATTTAAATATTTAATCAACAACTTAATAAGCATGTATAACACTGTATGTAAATATATCCGAGAGAAGTTTATCTCAAGAGAGAAATGTCTGAAGCATAAATGACTTGAGACCATTCTGACATTTTACTATGATATGGCGCTTTTTTCAGCACCATTTTGCAGAGAAAATTTCCTAATCATCCATCTCAATATTACTACTATTATAGAGCCGATAATAACGTATTGTATCAACCCATATTTTTGACCCCCACTTACAACATCAAACTCTGGTTGATTAACTACAGTCGTTTTTGAATCTGATTCCACTTTTCCTTCCTTCATATCCACAGGCTCTACTAAATCCACAGGCTCTACTGGTGCGGGGGATACGTCTGGTGGAGATTCCGACGATGATTCCGATGGCTCTGGTGTCGTAGATGACTTCTCTTCTGTGGATAAGTGACCTGGCCTTTACAATTTACAATCAGGGCTTCAGCACAAAATCAAGTTTAAATTTCACAGAATCTAATTGAAACCCTGCTTGTGGAATGTGGCCATTGCGTTCAACTTGGTATGTTGGGTCGTTCAGAATGATGTCAGATATTGACAAAATTGCAGTTGCCCAATTTAAGGCAGAGAACATGTAGTCCTAAGATTGACAATTTTATGAAACGTGACATTCGAAGCAGAGTATATGCAAACTTCAAGAGTCGTCGGATTAAACATTTTGAAGCAGTCGCGGAAGTTTGCGTGTTCGTCTCCGTCAATCTTTCGATTAAAATTAATTTATGAAATTTCACTGATGTAGGAATTGGAGGGTAACCTCCCATGTATAAACGAATGGAATTTGCAGAACTTCGTACATATAATCAGATCTATGAACATATGAACATATAGCCAAATTGATGATTTGGAATAGTAGTTGATCAATCGGTGCGCTTACGCAGTTCCAAAAGCGTGATATCCAGACAAGACACCAGCTGCGCCTTGGACGCAATTACAGTGTCTATGTATGTTTAGAGTGAGATCAATATTATTTTTCTAAGTGCTATTTAAACAATTACTTTTCATTTATTTTCGTTAGTAATCCTTTTATCAACGGGTCATCTACTTCCTACAAATATGCAGAACAGTATGCTTTAAAAATAAATCAATATGTCTGTACAGTAAAGAGCTTCTCACCACGGACTTATAGTCGTGCGGAACATATAACTGCTTTATTCCAGAGTGAATGTTTCTAAAATGACATGGCAGCATATACATCATGATAATCGGTGCAAAATTCTTGATTGTATACACAAAGGCTGCTGGTTGGAATTCTTTGGCTCGCGCCACAGTTATCCTTGTCTCAGGCTCACTGAACGGCCATGGACCTTCATACTCTTCACTCGGCAAATAACCTTTTTCGTGTATACCTATGTCATGATAGCTTTACGAGAACGTATACCATTCTGAAAATCTCAAAAGTACTTATATTCTTGGGAGAGTGTCGTTACCGAAGTGAATATCGTAGTTGCGGTTTATGTCGACTCCTCTTCCATTCATTCGCTTGCAGATGTCTCCGTTTTCAACATTCTTTCGCTGATGTGGGTTCTCAAGGGGAATCAGCTATGCATTTAGGGCAAGAGGCTGTGATTGATGAAATCTGAGTATTATTTTATTTCAACGACAAACCAAAAATTCATAGTTTTGAATTTGCTTCTTTGAAAGGTTTACAATCTGTCTATAACCATCAATATTTAACTTGTGTTGCTTTGCATACTCTGCTCCCTCGTTTTCGAAGAATAACTGCCGAATATCAGAAATAGTTTTAAAAAAATTGTTACATGGGTTTTGTTCATAAAAAGCCCAATCACCAGAGCGGACTCGTCATCTTGGCAAACTATTTTCAGAAACCAGAGAACAATTTCAGAAGAAATTAATTCGCGACCATGCTCACCAAACACGACCATAATACGAACCTGTCACAGACAAAATTACGATACACGCGGGACATTATACAAGTTAGCGCTTACTCGGTCTTCTTCCTTTGCGGTCCCTGTGATCT
>Ga0099798_10370_pt1 | contig 15388 bp, 5 predicted proteins | sample Uncmet_Sort29A_1_FD_89870 | JGI IMG/M metagenome (GOLD analysis project Ga0099798, IMG submission 89870) | Marine eukaryotic communities from CALCOFI LINE 67, Pacific Ocean - CN13ID_Sort29A_1 | ecosystem: Environmental > Aquatic > Marine > Oceanic | place: Pacific Ocean: Monterey Bay | collected...
TTCAAAATCAAAATCAAAAAAAATAGAACAAAAGCTTAACCAAGTATATGTAAATAGGAGCCAAACCTCAAGAGGCAGAGTACTTGTGCACTCAGGAAGCGGGCACCCATTCACATACACTGGAATAGGCAAAGAAGGCAAGGGAAAGATCAACTTTAGGAGGACCCGATGTACTTCCTAGAGCCGACGAATGTCCTCGACCTTCTCCATCTCCTACACAGCAATCATTTCTTACTGTTGCTAGTTTTGCTGGTCTTGCTGCCCTTGCTCTAGTTACTCTAGTTGCTCTTGTTACTCTTGTTGCTCTTATTGCTCTTGTTGCTCTTGTTACTCTTCTGGCTGGCCTGACTGGCGCTCGAGTTCCGGTTTTTCTTTCCCTTGCCCTTGCCCTTGCCCTTGGATCCCTTCTTTGATCCCTGGGAGGCCCGATTCTTGCGCCGGCGCTCCTACTTCTCGCAATCCACGCCCCCCTCACCGGTCACCTTTACAGCGATCTTCTTTTAATCATCCTTAGGGTCGACACCGAGTTCGTACTCCACCGTGGCACCGATCTTCAGACTCTTGAACATTCTCTTGCCATCTTCAACAGTCTCACCTTGCTGAATCTGGGAGTAGTGGACGAAGACTTGCTTCTCCAAGTCGTCTTCCTAGACTCCCTCAGGGCGAAGAAACCCGAACCCCTTCGCGTTAAACCAAGTGGCAACAATACCCTTGGACCTTTTAGAACCGCTGTGTTTTTTCGTCATTTTTTGTGTTGTAGAGTTGGATGTAATTCCTTTTTCTCTTACTTTTTCTTTACAGTTAATCTGATCAGATTTACTTGTTCTTAATCAATCTGAAATTCTTGATTGAGTAGTAGTGGTAGTGACGTTGTCTTTTGCTTGACGTTGTCTTTGTTTTGGTATTTTTGAATAACGCCTTTCAATTTCTAAACTTCAAAATCAAACGCAATTGTAGCAATACGTAGATCTCCTTTGTCTTAAAATAATTTTACAAATGTGCCACAGTCTTTAATTAATTTCTAGATCGAGATCTTTAATTAATTTCTAGACTAAATTTATTCTTTTACCGTTTTTCTGAATGTCAGAAAACCATGGCAAAAGAAAAACCAAAAATAATACGTAAAGTTAAAGTGCCGATCCCGGTTCCGGATAGGGGTAGGCGGTAGGGGAAAATAGTAAAAAGTAAAAGCCAAAACCAAGTAGAAAAAGTTTAAGTTTTAAAAAACAAATGAACCCAGCAATTGAGTTCCAGAATGGTAAATAGGTAAAAAGGAAGTTTGTAATTTGTTGTTTAATGTGGTTATGTATGTATCGGCCATAGCAAAATCTAGCAGAAATAGTTAATATTAGTTTCAGAAATCCAAATTTGAGCTTATGATCGCAAAAAAGCATTGAACTACACGAATAGACCGTTCATAAATTTGAAAGACAACTCCTGAACACAACATTTCAGTATTTGCTTATCGAGCAAAAATAGAAATCTACTGCTACTGCTACTAAAACTTGTAGACGCAAAAATAAGAAAAATTTAGTTAAGCGTGGTCGGTAGGTTATGGGAAGATTAACGTTTTTTTATTTTAGTCTTTCTGAGAGAGAAGCTTTCCTTTTCATTATCGTTTATTCCATCTTTGTTTAGATTTAAGTTTAAGTGAGAGAGAAAAATCATTTCGTAGTTTAACTTCTTTGAGTACGAGGGGCAATTAGTCGTTTAGAAATAAATCGGACAACATAAGGTCGAAAGAGTCGTGATTTATCGGAGAAAAAACAATCGCAAAATCGGATGTATATCGGAAACATCGTTTAATCGTTACAAGTCGGAAACAATCGTTTTGATCGTATCGGAAACAACACAAGGAAAAAGTAAGTCGAAACATTCGTCGAACAGTAGTCGTTCTATAATAAATTGATTTGATTAGCGAATACTATTAGGAATATATTTTCCCACCCTCCCTCCCTACATGAGGTATTGAACAAGAAACATAAAATGTTAGCGCACCATCTGGAACAACAATACCAAGAGATCGCAGATGAGGTTACCAGGGAGAGAGTCAGAACAGCACCTTAGATGCAAATACAGTAGGGGAGTTAGAGCAATTGGTAGACGGCACAGACCGCTACCTGGTCATCGTCGAGCAGTAGCAGTTTAATTGGCAGCGGTGCTGGTGATAGCCATACTCATAATTAGAATTGACCGTACTTCCAGATCACTGAGTCGTGAACAAATCGCGGATGAAAGAAGAGGTCTCAAGCAATGTGAAAGTGATAAAACATTGACCAGCATATGGAAGAATTCAAGAAAGCTACCACTAATGTTAATAGTAATAAATAGTAAACTTCCCGCATTAAGACTTACCAAAAATAAGAAAAAGAAACGCCATGGAGACTGAACTCAGTTAAAAGAAAACCATGGATACCAAACTCAGTTATAACCACTCAGATCGATTCTTGGATCAAAAATTAGCATAAAGAAGGAAAACTAAGATAAGAAACTTGATTCAAAATGGGTGATTCATCATTTTTTTGGTTGTAAATTGTAAGATATATGATTGAACACTACTTTTCCCAACCTCGTTATCAGTAGACATCTAAAACGTAGAAGATCATCAAGAAAACGGTAGACCCCCAGAGAACTCTACTGACGATGGTACTGGACCAAGCGCTACTCCGTTCCTCACAGGTTTGTCCGGGTGGACATATATCATCTCTACCCGTGTCGGTATTCTTGCCGCATTTCTCACCGGTCGTACTATGGATCCAATCGAAAATCGGATTCAGAGACGGAGCCCCACTACAAGTTTTTCCGCTTATCTTCAGCCGTTCAACAAACGTAGGGTATCCCTTCATGCTTCGCACAGTTGACATTTGTTTCGTGAAGTTTAAATCGATACAGACTACTCCAAGTAGTTGATTCGCTTGACTATCCTCGATCGCTCTACAACCCGATTCGAGCGAAGTTCCCGTTGCCGCATCATGGTATTGAACCCAATGCGTCTTCAACCAATGCCCTTCACTAGCCTAAGTTTATGCGACCGTTTTCATATGCTAAGCTAACGTATTCATGAAAACCTCACTCGTGTCACTAGACTTCAATTCTGCGAACTACCCATCATACCGCGACTACAGTAGTCTGAGGTATCTGCTTGTTGACGAGTCAAGGGTACCACCAGCATTCCCAACCACTCCATAAGTGAACAATCGGATAGGATACTTTTTACTGTAAGTACCATTCCCTTGCTAAAACTAACCCGTTTTCGCATCCTACTGCTTAGTTCGAAACGTTGTTTTCAACTAATCTAATTCTCTTAGCAACCCCTCTTCCACTGCTCCAGCAGTTGGAGCCCCATCAGAAAAGAACAAAACCTGCGAGGCTGGTATTTTTAGGCTTGATCATCATCATCGATCATTTTTCACTTTATTTCATATTTTTCAATTTCATTTAAGAAATAGAACTAAAAATTGATCAAAAAGGAAAAATAAAAATATGATCAAAAATAAAATGATGATCAAGCATAAAAATACCAGCCTCGACCTGCTAAGTACAATGACTAGAAAGGCATCCATGTTTCTAGGAGAACGCCTTGGAGACTTCCCATTCAAATCCCATCTTCAAGGCCTGTGTGTAGGAATTTTCTTCCGAATCTAATTTTATTCCCCAAATCCACTCTTTCAACTTAGCTTTGTTCGCAGAATTTGCCAGCACCAAATTGTAGGAGGCGACTTTCGGTTTCGCGGATTTTGCTGCCTAGACCTATGTCACATAATCGAAGCCGGAGAGACTATCAATTGCTCGATGCGCTGCAATCTGCTAAGTTTTCATGGAAGCCTAATCCTTAACGTCGATGACAATAATCACATCCAAGGCACCACGCTAAGCAAGTGTGTACCAAGGGCGGAATCGTGAGTCAAATCCTGCATACCTTACATCCTTTTCGAATTTCTTGCAGTAACTCAGTTTCTCCCCTGCAGTCTTCTTGGATATCTAAGGCCACTCCATCATATCACCTGCCTGTTGAATACCCGTGTACATGTAACCTACTTGGGTGTTCCACACAGCACTGAAAATGTTACTAATCGGGTGATATAACTTCCCAATTTCTTCCTAGAGACACTTCATTTTCTTTTTTGTGTTTCCAGAAGAGAAGGAAACCCAACCTGACTTCAGGTTGTTCATTTTAAGCCCATCATTATCCCACCCACTGCCCGGCCAGACTTTACAATTTTGTGCCGAACCGCAACTGCAGGCAGCAGTATTTTCCTCAACATGCCTGGTGTCTGTACATTGGTCCCACGCCTATACGTTCCCTCCCAATATTGCACGATTCTTAAGCTTAATAGCATTTTGCAAGGATACTAGGTGGGTGTCAATAGCCATCAAATCTGTGTTAATCTACAACTTGTTCGACCAATCGTAGGTTGTATAGGTGTTAGTGACCACATTGCAAGTCTTGAAGGAGTAGTAAATATCCTTACCCTATCTCGCTTGAAAGTAGGTGGACTTAGCCGGGGCATATTCCTATTTGCAATTATTTGGATCCACATAACAAAAGTAGCTCTCGCACCAATTAGGTGCCGAAGGATATGCGCGCCCAACACAATTACATGTGGAGTTTGACTAAGACACGTTAAAGGCAGGATCAATTTTCATACACATCTGCTACGGAACTTGGGAGTTTGCAGTGCACTATTGATTCTAAAAGTTTTTGTTCGTATTACACTAAGCCGGAGATCTCGGTTAAGAACATAGACTATGGCACTGTAAACTCTGACAACCGATACCAAACGTTTACCCGTAGAATACACCCACGGTTCTTCCTGCATGTACTAGTTACTGCTGTTCCTACACTGTTTTTCCTTAGAAGTTTAGAGCCGCCTTTGTTAATCTACGCTGCACACCGTTTATCGTAATATACGAAGCAGGATCAAACCTTTCATCAAACTGGGCTCGAGTAATGCAGGGGCAACCAGACGCACCATTAAATGCAGGGGCAACCGTCGACTCAGCACCGATACCGAAACTTGCAAGACCCAAACTTACAAAACTTACTTACCGCACAATAGCACGGTTTTGGATCCAATGAAAACCAACCATTTTCTTTGCCCTCTACCTCAAGAAAACGAATTATTATAAATATTATGTACGATTCCAAATAATATCCACGATTCCTTTTTCTCTTACTTTTTCTTTACAGTTAATCTGATCAGATTTACTTGTTCTTAATCAATCTGAAATTCTTGATTGAGTAGTAGTGGTAGTGACGTTGTCTTTTGCTTGACGTTGTTTTTGTTTTGGTATTTTTGAATAACGTCTTTCAATGTCTAAACTTCAAAATCAAACGCAATTGTAGCAATACGTAGATCTCCTTTGTCTTAAAATAATTTTACAAATGTGTCACAGTATTTAATTAATTTCTAGATCGAGATCTATAATTAATTTCTAGACTAAATTTATTCTTTTACCGTTTTTCTGAATGTCAGAAAACCATGACAAAAGAAAAACCAAAAATAATACGTACAGTTAAAGTGCCGATCCCGGTTCCGGATAGGTGTAAAAATCCGGGTAACTTTATGAAAAACGATGGGGAAAAAAAAAAAAAAACGATGGTTCAACCCATCGTTGAAAAACCGTAGGGGAAAATAGTAAAAAGTAAAAGCCAAAACCAAGAAGAAAAAGTTTAAGTTTTAAAAAACGAATGAACCCAGCAATTGAGTTCCAAAATGGTAAATAGGTAAAAAGGAAGTTTGTAATTTGTTGTTTAATGTGGTTATGTAAATGTATGTATCGGCCATAGCAAAATCTAGCAGAAATAGTTAATATTAGTTTCAGAAATCCAAATTTGAGCTTATGATCGCAAAAAAGCATCGAACTACACGAATAGACCGTTCATAAATTTGAAAGACAAGTCCTGAACACAACATTTCAGTATTTGCTTATCGAGCAAAAATAGAAATCTACTGCTACTATAACTTGTAGACGCAAAAATAAGAAAAAAAAAAAATGGAGACTCAACTCAGTTAAAAGAAAACCATGGATACTAAACTCAGTTATAACCACTCAGATCGATTCTTGGATCAAAAATTAGCATAAAGAAGGAAAACTAAGATAAGAAACTTGATTCAAAATGGGTGATTCATCATATTTTTCAAAGGGGTGATTCATCATTTTTTTGGTTGTAAATTGTAAGAACACTAATTCGTTTAGCTTTAGAGATCTAAAGAAAAAGTGTCAACGCTCCTCAAGGATCTAATCAATGTCCTTGGACTATTTTGGGTTAGAATTAATCATAAATATTTCTAGATCGCCCGATGTGTTTGTATTCGGCTTGAAATTTTAGGTTGGATCGATGAAGGCAGAATTCCTATTCGACTTTACCTTTTTATGTTCCTACATACTTACATCTATGAAATTGAGGCCTTTAGTCTTCTTTCTATTTTACCCCGAGACATCCCTCATCCATTCAGGCTTGTAGCCAATTGGCTAGAATTTTACGCAAGGTTGGGTAAAAGGGTCAATCGATTTCCAAACTTGTTCACCATAAATCATGCCACTCTCAGTTGGTGAGACACCTTTCTGCATTCTTTTTCGGGCGTATTTATTTTTTGTCTCATTTAATTCCTGCAATCTCAATGCTTCCTTTCTTTTTACCTCTTCGCCGATTTCCTTTACTCGGTCGTCGATCGGGGAGCCTCCCCTGGATGGATCAAGTGATTGCTTGCTGATTTTTAATTCCTCCTTACCTCTAGTACAGAAGAACCGACGCTAGTTTGTTACTTTCTTCAATTTTTTTTCTTTTCTATCCCCTTTCAACACTTTCATTCCGTCCCTTTCTCTGCCTTTTCTTTTCACCTCTTTCAGTCCTCCTTTAAATAAACCGCAACCTTTATCTCTTCCACCACTTTTCAGCTACAAAGTTTCAGGTTCAGGAGCTGATAATGAGTCTGAAGCTGAGACAGACTCAGTATCAGCTCCTACATTTGGTGGGTCAATTCCCTTTTTTTTGATTAAGGTGGTAAACCGGCGCTGCAATTAAATTCTCTAATCGACTCGTTTCTGAATCAGAAGTCGCACCTCGCGCTCGTGTTTGATTGAATCCAACCCTCTGAAGTGCGAGTACTCCGCCAGCCTGCTCATATCCTCCATGGTCCAATTCGGCCATAGCTTTTTCCGCAAGGACAAGTCCTTGGCACCCATTCCTTTCACCAAAACCCCGGACTCCTGCAGCATCTTGGGGGTGAACAGCTTCAGGTTAACTTTCAAGTAATTCTAGGGCTAACTCTGCAGTTTCAACCCGGCTTCGACTTCTTTCTTCGATTCCAGTTGATCAAAGGGGGCATCTATGAGGAAACTGTCCCCAGCCGCGCCGTCCAGCTCCGTTATTTCTTTTTTCGATCGATGTACGATCGCTTTATTCAGGTAGTTGTTATCGTAAATTGACAAAATATCCGAAAAGCTTTCGTGAATCGGCCACGTGGTAAGGAACTTGATCTCTTCGTAGGAGATGGTTCCTCCCCTGTCAACGTCGATGCACTTGAAAACTTAGAGCGCCAAATCCTGTGCGGTTCATAATATAGATATAGCGCAATACTGTGAAGATATAGATACAACTCATGGCTTCTAACTTGTTATAAAAATATATAGCCCATAAAGGCGATTTTTAGTATGTCTTTGCCTAAAGCAAACAATCTTATATGAAACTGTAAACTACTTGAGCAGTCATTAATACAAAACCATAAGATTCCGAGATTGACATTTTCTTGAATACAGTAAACAAAATGTTCATATTATATGGTCCCTTATACTAAATGCGCACAAATATTATAAACCGCATAGACCTCGTCAGTCTTTATCCAGTCATACTGTTCGGATTTTCCCAAGCTGTACTTCTGCGACCGTCGTTCATCTCTTTTAGCACCAACTACACCTTAATTCTGATACCCGACCTCCTCCTAGTCTAGCTACTTCTCGACGGTGGTGCGCTTATCAGCCTTCTCAGACTCCTCCTTCTTCTTTACCAGCGACTATTCCCGCTTCTTTTTCTTCCAGAATTCAAACTCCTTCAGTTCCCTTTCCGTGTCGTCCAAATCCGCCTAGAAATTCTAGACGCCCGCCGAGGAGAGCAGCGACTTCTGCGCCTAAAACTCTGCCAAGTCCTTCTGCTCACGCGTCTGCTCGGACTCCTGCTCACCAAGGAACTCCAACTCCACTGAACTCAACCCGAACCTCAAAGTAAAATTGTACCGCAAGAAGAATTCAACAATTTTTTATATATGAAAACTTTAATTTTTTATCTACACTCCATAATAATAATTCTAATAGCACTACATAGCATACATAATAATTCAAATTTGCCATTTAGAAAAAGAACACGTGGCACACGATCCAAAGACAAAAAGAAACCGAAACCGAAAATAGAAAAAAAAATCACATAACAAATATTTTTTTGAGGTGGAAAAATCTACTAAAGAACTAGTTCAAAATGCGGTAGAAGTTAACTTTCATGGTAAGAACCCGTACTACTTCAAACTCTTCACGAACAACCGGCGGGAGACCTCGAAAGGGTCCTAGACTTCTTCCGAGACACAAAGACGCATCGACTCGCCGGTGAGTTTTTCTCGCTTCTCCTTCCGTTTCTGCTAGATCTACTACTTCACCACCTCCTAGTCCAAACTGAGCACCGTCTCGTAGAATTCTTTTATGCCCCCGAACTTCTGGTCACAGAACTTGCGAAATTAGGACAAAATCATGTGGGAGTCGGGGTCAATCTCGTGCAAGCTGATGGTCTAGGAGCAGTCGAGATCCAATTACCTCCACTAGCCCCCCACGTCACCCACGAATCCGATCTCCTTGCACTAGGCGACGAACTCAGGATAAATAACACTGTTCGAGCTGTCCTTGTCCAGGCACTTCGTCCACTAAATCATGTATGAATTATTATACTTTTTCAGCAGCAGCTGCAGGAATCTCTTCTTCTACCGGAAGTTCGGTTCTTGAGTCAAATAACTGCTGAAAAACTAGTTTTGGCGCTTGCAAAAAAGGTTGATGAACTCGAAATCTTTTTCTGTGAGGAAGAAGGTGCGCGGAGATTTCGAAAGCACCAGCGCCTGGAAAATCGTGCGCAGGTCCTCGTCTTCAACCCAACACTCAAGCTACCGACACTCCCCAACGAAATCTTCCTCCTTCAGCCGTTTCTGTCCTTGCCGGTCGATTACATCAAAAAATATTATATTGGTGGCTTGCCGATATTTTGCCTCTAGTTTCACCTGTTTCTTTTTTGGAGCCGCTTTCTGTGTCTTTTATCTAGATTTTTCTTCATCAACTAGTTTTGGCCGATGACTCTGTTTACTTTTTTCATCATTTTGTTTTTTGTTAGTGTCTGTTTTTGCCTCGAAGAGCTTAACCTCAGCAGGCGCAAATTGTATTCTACCTTAATTCTCATCATCTTCTACTTTTTAAAGTGCTTCGTGGTTTTATTTGTTTAAGCTCGATTATTAGTTATGTTTTATGTTATGATTATTAGAGTTTTATAGGATTTCTTCCTCGATCTTCGAGTGAATTTCTTCTTGGTAGTCGTGTAATGGTAGTACTTGTGTGATGATCCACTGCACAAAATGCTATAACACCTCGCAGTGGTAGGGATCTAACTGTTCCAGTGTGACGTACCCTCCTTCGTACTCGGAAGTGAGATGCCTCAAAAGTAATCTCAAATTTCCTCGAAATCCTAGATTAGTTCTGATCTAATTGCAAAACACCTCGGCTTTCACCCGGAGCACAAACTTCCCTGCGGTCTACTCCCCATTCTATCCGCACTAATTCGACTCATTGGAGGGCGAAAACAAGCACTTCCAGCCCTAGATCAAACTCCCGTATTTGTGTTTAACTAACATCTTCAGTTCCGCCATGTATTCCTCGTAGAGTAAACGGTCCCTCAGGTTATTGTGCTGTCTCACGAAGCAGCGAAGACGTGACATGTTCGTCAACTAGCTTTTTGCCTACGGGTCATGGCTGAGGAACATTTTTGCTTCTGAAATTTGAAACATCCCATCCCCATCCAGATCCAACCCATCGAATAACTAGCTGGGATGGCCTCTCAAGGGCAGTGTCTTCTTGCCGAAAAAATCCGGGTTCATTACTGCAGTTCGCCGTGCTTTATTCAGTTAGATTTGCTGGATATGTTGTCGTGAAGAGCGCTCTTCAAAAACTGTCATACTGCTGTGTCTGCAAATTAAAATCGGTTCCTGCTATTTTCGAAGAATCTCTGCTTTTCCTTTTTTAGTTTTTCCTTGTTTTACCGCACCTTCAGAGTCATCCTTGGTCGGCTGCTCGCCCTGGCACACACTCGAGTGTTCACTTTCTACACCTGAACCATTCACCTGCTAGCCATCGTCCGACTCTTAGTCTTATTACGATTCCTTCAATTAAATTTATTACGATTCCTTCAATTAATTTTATTATGATTCCTTAAACTAAACTTAACCGTATTCGGATTACTGAGTGTCTGTCGTCTCTGTGTCAGTCTCAGTTTCGGATTCTGATTCTCGTCCTTTCTTTGAGTGTGATCCTTTCGCATTTCCCTCCTATTATTTGTCTTTTCCTAAGATTTGCAACTCATACACCTCAAACCATTTGTTCTAGCGCATCAATTCCTCCAGTACCTCCAAATGAAATTCGTCTCTTGGGATCTTTTCTTATTATTCGTCCAGCTATTTCTGATACCGCAGTCTGTTCATCGACTAGTTGAATTGCTACATTTTCTATTATCTTCTCACTTCGGGGTCCTCGTACCCAGAGACCACCTACGCTTTCCCGATGCTGAATAGCCCTTCCAACCCGGATTTCTTCTGACCCGACCCAGCTCCCCCGGCACCCAACTAAGATCCGATCCGCATAAGCCTTCCAACTTAACTTTTCCCCTTACCTTTTGTTTAGCTCTAGTCCCTTTCCTTATCTTAAGGTTGTTACAGTTAGTCTTTTTCCTTATCTTAAGGTTATTATACTTACAGTTAGTCCTTATCCTTATCCTTATCCTCAATCCTTTTCTTCTAAAAATCCTTTAACAAACCACCAAGAGAGTTTCGCGGCTCTTATTTTCTATCCGGTTCTTAATTCTATTTTGGTTCTTAATTCTATTTAGGATCCTCCTCTGACGTTGAGTTTTGTTTCGGGTCTTCCTCAATGCCGTAGGTAAATCTTAGCCGCTATTCCTCCTGCTTTAGCTGGTGAAAATACTACTCTTGAAAAAGCACGCCAGGGTTGCCGAATTCGGAATCCACCCACTCTTTGAAGACCTGGAGGGATGAGTAGGATTAGGGGTCTATGTGATAAAGCTTCAGAGTCGTTCCCGAATTCCCGCTGCCAGTTCCCGAATTCCCACTTCCCGAATTCCCTGTGTCCATTCTCGACATGCCCGCATAGGAATCGGTCAACTACTGGTAATTATTCTTGTCGTAGGACTTCAGCTTCACGCTTACTTCCCCTAAGTCATCCTACCGCGACTGATGTCCGCTAAAGATGCTCTCGTCGTTTATCTGCATCTCTTTCTTCTTTACTGTGTCCTCGAGGCTGGTCTTTTTATGATAGATCATCATTTATATTTATTATATTTTCCATCTTTCATCAATTATTCCTGCTAATAAATTGAATTCTAATAAATAAATCAACAAATTAAACAATTACAATTTTGAAACAAATGAAAAAAGGTGAAAAAAAAATGATAGATGATGATAATCTATGATAAAAATACCAGCCTCGGTCCTCGAAGTCTTTTCCTTCAGCAAGGAGCTGGTTCCATATCAATAAAGGGTTTTGCAATTTGTATGTGTGACAGCACCTTCGAAACTAGCTGAAGGAGACTTCCCCAATATTATTAACGTCCAGATCCAACCGCCACCCACGAAGGTAGGAGTTGTCATTCTTGTCCAGCAATCTTTATTTGAACAACTTACCCCACTGGAAGACATCAAACTTGTTCTCGAAGCTGTCATCCTCGTCCTCCGCGGAGACGGAACTCTCGCTATAGTACCAGTCCGAATCAGAGGAGTTGCAAGTCTCAACCGACTCTCTGCCAAACAACTTTGCATTTGACTTATCTTTATTTTCCCTCGACTCCCTAGTGCAGGCTTAATCTTTACCTTTAACGCTCTCAATTGATTCCCTACCGTAGCCTTAATCTTAATCTTCTTTACCTTGGGCTTAAACATCTTTACCTTACTACTCTGTACCTATACCTGGACCTTATGCTTATATAAGAGCGCTGACGCCTTCTTAACGTTCTAGAGAAGAATTTTTCTTCTATAGAACAGCCTTTTCCTTTTCTTGTTGGAAAATCGCACTCAGCCTCTTAAACTACATCTTAACTTCGGGAGCAGGAGAAGGTTGGAGAGCATTTTTGTTTTCTTTTTCATCTTTTTTTTCATTTACTTCGATAATTCTAGTCTGTATATTTACATCTTATTTTCCAACAGCTTTCATTTACACATCCTACTTTTCTCGACTATCATCACCGGGTGGTGAAGACATTTTTTACAACCTCGAACTTTGCGGCCGTACGAAAGAACCAAATCTAAGAGACGCTACTAAAATCAAAATTATCAGTTCTAGATCTGTAGCTTCTCTACCTCTACGATTACTATTTGTATTTTAAAATTAAAATTTAAATTACAAAAACCCAAATCGAAATTAAGATCTAAATGGAAATCAGAATCGATATAAAAATCAAAATCGGTTCTCAGCGAAAAAAAATATTGAAAAACAACGCCATAAAGAAATATAAGTTAATCCGCGTATTGCTATTCTAAATCATTGTTATTATCGTTTTCATGATCGTAATCTTAAACTTAAATAAAAATCAAAGGGGTTAGGAGGTAAAATAAAATACTATTAAAAATACTTTTTTTTTGTTTAATGGTTACTGTTCATGGTTTCATTGTGGGAGAAGTTGAGGTTTTTGTGGTTGTGTTTTTCTGAGTCCCGACATAGTCTCCTGCAAACGAGGCCGTGTTCGAGACCTAAACAAATATAAAGATTTAGATTTAGAGTAAAATATAGACTAAGATAAACTTTTTTCCGTTTGTTTGTGTTTTTTTTCTATTCGCCTCGCAACAGTTGAAAACATCAGACTGAGCCCTTCACCATTGACCTATTGGTAGTCGCCTTATCATTGGCCTACGTGCCAATCAAGGCAAGGTTGGGTTACTTTAGTATACAGAATAACTTACTATAATGAATGCTGTCTAGATCCCAACAAATGAAGAATTTGTTTTGTCCTACCTCGTCTCAGTGTCAGAATGGTAATGAATCAGTTGGACACTTATCACATTGTTTTTCTTCATCGTTAGCATTATCATTATTTTGTCTTTTGAACAAAAAGTCAAGCTCGATAGCAAACTTGGAAGCAGAGATCACTTATCAAATCACATCTATCACAAATTAGATAAGTGGTGATGTCGTGGAAGCTGGTTAGGCAGATATTAGGTCGCAGTATGGCGTAGGAAGCCTCTATCTTCCCTCTTTGAGACCTTGATTTCTTATCGTCTCCCGGTCACTCGCCCAACCTCCTCATTCCGCCCCGTGGAGCTCTGCCCTGTTTAGATCCCTGCACTTTGCTGGCCCTACTATCCGTTATGCTTGCTTTCCATGCGGCGGGTAGTTTTCCATGCGTCGGCGAGTAGTTTTCCATGCGTCGGCCCCACTCCCTATATTTATCGCGTTTAGTTTTCTATGCGACCTTTGCCATTGCTGTCTAAAGGACTCTTAATTGTCCGGTTTTGGTTCTAGTATTCTGCTAGTTCTGCTTCTACATGGGTTCCCATGCTCGTCCTGGTTCTCGTTTCATCAGAAACAGTAACAACCAAGAATTCATCAGAAAGGGTAACAATCAAGGAGTGAAGTTAATCAAATTAGCTACTGATATTGTTAGCCTGGTTTTTCCAACATAAAGGTTCTAAAGACTAAAAGCATCAATTAAGCACTGCAAGGGCAGCTCACCTGTCAAGCATCCCGCGACTCCCGAAGGAACGCCTATCACAAACACCAAATCCAAATCCAAATCCGAGAATGACGATCACGATCACGATCAGGAGAAAAAACACGGGAAAAAAAAAACGCCGTTGGGAGTTAAGCACTGTTACCAAACTACCATCGATTGGGCAGCGGAGGTCTTCATCGGGTCATGATCATTACTATTATTATGTTCGTAGTTATTATATGGCTTCTAGTTATCGATATTGGGTAAATACTAGGCAACCTAAAGGTGGTGCTAGATGGAATTAAAACTGAACTAGGGGAATTAGTATTACCAACTCAAGTTAAATCAATTCATCATCGTTGTATACCTTCCTCTATAGGGTCTATGTTTTTTTAATTTTGGTTTTGTTTTTATGTTTGTATTTCATCGAGGAATTTTTTGATGTTTCTCTTTGTTTTGTCAACCTTGTCTGTTAATTCCTTAGCTACCACCTCAAGCGATATCTCTTAGTATCTATTATATTCATTAGCCATACGACGTCGGGAGCCATTAAATAATTCAGTAACTTCATCAACAGTTCTAAGCTTTTTACCAGTATTACTGTGGTCGTATTCGAGTCGGAGTATTCCGTCTTTGTTTACTGTAGTGTTAGCAGTCCTTGCGTTTCTGAGATTTTCCTGTATCTCGTCTTACTTTGACATAATAAACTTGTATGCTTAACGATCATATGATTCAAATGCTCTCATAGCCAAAGGATTAATCTTAGCGAACTTTTGTGTTAAAATTAAATCCATTTGCTATTTCGGTATCATAGGATTATTAGCCCTTTGTGTTTCACTGAATCGACCAATTTATCCTTCGATTTCCAGCCAGTCTTTTTCTATCTTCTAACTAGAGACAATTTGATCTTGTAGCGAAACCTCTTCCCATTTTTGTAGGAATTACTCACATAATTTCTTAAGTTTTTTTTTTCCTTTAGTATCAAACTCTAACCTGATTCGAACTTGTTGGCTTTGTATTTTTTTTTCAGACATCAAAATTTCAAAGAGTCGGATCACGTTAATAACTCCAGGGAGAGGAGGTATTAAAGCAATATCCGTTATCTAATTATTCCTTTCTAATATTTTTTATCTGAATTCATCAGATTTTTGCTAAATTTCTTCAACTAGATCATTCATATCCCGTTCAGTAGAAGTATTAACACTTGATACATCAGGATAATTAAGAAAGAAATTGTGACACAAAGCCTCAATCTCTTTCTTTCCCGGTTGGTAAACCCAAATCTTTCCATTTGCTTAACCCAAACTCTCATATATTTCAAATTTCCACGTCGGTCCTTGTATCATCCTTCTTCTCATATCAAAAGCCTCCACAAACAGGTTTGTCATCTACACAGAGTACTACGACTTTTGGTCCTGAAACTAC
>Ga0099798_10371_pt1 | contig 15370 bp, 6 predicted proteins | sample Uncmet_Sort29A_1_FD_89870 | JGI IMG/M metagenome (GOLD analysis project Ga0099798, IMG submission 89870) | Marine eukaryotic communities from CALCOFI LINE 67, Pacific Ocean - CN13ID_Sort29A_1 | ecosystem: Environmental > Aquatic > Marine > Oceanic | place: Pacific Ocean: Monterey Bay | collected...
CATTGTCACGCTCTCCTTTCGGATTGCTGGAGTCGCGCTTCAGGGTCTTGTAGTGGGCGAGGACTGGGGGGAGGTGATGGGATGTGATTTGAAATGTGGAGTATGGTGTGCGCAATCAATCAATCAATCACCAATGGTATCGACTCCTAATAGCTACACTAACCAGACATTGGCTGCGAAGATGTCTCAAATTAGTTCGGTAAAAGGTCTCGAGATGGGCGAAGACCCGAGCCCTCGGAGATGTTTCCTGGTGGCATTACGGGGCGCGTATCTCGCGTTTTATTGTCCCGAGCTGGAGACGCAGTATGTCGCAACGAACCAGATTGCATCGCTTCTGTCTCCCAATGGGATGCATTTATGCCTCTACATTGTCCACGAGCTGGGGTGGGGACTCGGAGACTTGTTCGAAAACGATATCGACACGAGAGATTTCAACAGGATCTTGGTGATTCTCGATGAATACATGGTGTAAGGCAACAATCAAGGGAACAGCGACGACCTCTGGTCATCGGCAATGGGCCGGCAGCCATACCGGATGTCCACTTCCGCAACGTGTGGTCGAAGAAATAGTAGTATCGAAAGTCAACGAAATGATTGGCTTCTATCAGAAGCACTTTCGAATGGGTGACTTGGACGGGCCTAGCCCAACGCCCGCGAGGATTAAAGAGATTAAGAAAGAAAGGAAGCGTATGGCCGAACAGGTCGTTATCTTCTATGCAAGAAAATATGATCCCAGTGATAATGGGCACGGACATTTCTCGAATTATGATGAAGCCGTGTCGACCCTTCGAGCTCCTCTCGCCTCGCTCGGTGTAAACCAGCGTATGAGGCGACTCCTGCTTCGCACCTGGTGCGGCACGATCGGGATCTCTTAAGATCTCTGGCCACGATCGATGGGCGCGTGTTACGACTCGCATCTGAAGAAGACCGGGACACCTGATTCGAGACATGCGCGTGGTAATGGCAATATTAGATGCCAGAGTGAAAGGGAATAGAGTGTCACGCGTGGTGGCTTCATGGCGTCCAATAAACAACCCAACGAAGTATGGTCGATGGTGTCAATTATGGGTTTCCAAGCAGCCCAACGATCGACGAGGATGTTCCGAAGATCCTCACCCCTGAGCGCGGCGCCGTCTGGGCTCGGTTCACCTCGCATCTGATCTCTGTGGAGAAGGACGCGCGGCTGACAGCGCTGAGGCGTACGCCCGCTACATGAACTGATGTGCAACCAGCAGCTATCCCCCACTTTATGCAACCAGTCGTCCATAACCCTAGAAAAGAACTGTAGCACGCAGACTCCTGGGCAAAAGAAGACGATGAAGGTTGGCATGAATGCCAAAAACGCCGGTCAATATTATCGTCAACCACAAGTGTATGGTGCTGTTGGCAAAACCGCCGCCGAAAAACAAACTTGTCGCTTCAACATCGATAAGCGTCACGGTGTCAAGGGGGTTCGCGTCGGATGTCACGTTGGCCAGGGATCATAGACCTTCTTCGACGATGTCACGAGGCCACGCTTCAGGCCGTGGATGACATGAGAACACAGACACACAGAGAAGGACACAGAGACCCGACGGGAAAGAGACACAGAGGCACTTGGTTTTTTTTCAACCCAAATGCTTGGGTTTTGTTGAAAAATTAGACCGAAAAATTAGAATGCCGGTGCGCAAGTCTTCAAAATTTGGACTATCCAGTGCCGAATAGGAGCTGTGAGACCAGCCATGGCCAAGGCAATGGGTCGAATGACCAAATGTCTTGACGGAGCGCCCCCAGGCGACTTCGGCAAGACCCCTTGTCCAATCGTCAGTGAATGGGCATCCTGGACCGAGCTGCTCGTTGCCATGGCCCAGCGGGTTGACATGAATTGCCGTGGATTCGTTACCATGGCGAAGCGGGTGATTTGGTGGAGTGCTCTGGTGACACCCGTGCCCTGGAGAAGCACCGTGCCACCTGCTCCGAATGGGACCAACTTCGCGGCCGCACTGGCAGGACTTGCCCAGGTGTGATGTTCAGCGACGCTGATGCCGACTTCTCAGATGAAAATCGCAAGGGCAACTTATCAATCGATGCGTCAATTGAAATGCTCCAAGAAGTAAATTGGCGCATAACGAATTGCTGCTGTCTCAAGTCGTTTCTCATGACGAACTGGCAGAATTTGTGGACGGCGGACGTAAAAAGTGTTGGCAGACGTAAAAAAGTGGGCACTCCGCTGGCAAGCCCCGACATGCAGGAGCGGGTTCATAGTGATGGAAGAGATCATTGGTGTGAAATCACCATGAATGGTCACCTGGGTTGTCCCCTTTGCCTGTTGGCATCGTGAAAAGTGCGCAGGCCACAGCTGTTTCACAAACGACATGCATATCGAACGAACAAACACCTACCGTGCCGTTGCCGTCGCTGGGGCTGAGAAAGATGAGCTTATTCATGTCGCGTGCAAAAAACCCATGGGCCACGACTGCTGGCACTTCATTGGGGGGCGCCATGTGGGTCGCTTCGCTGATTCTGAGATGCGCGGCATCTCGAAGCTTTCGCGGGGGCCATGCTGGACACATCCCCACCTGGGGGGCACAGCGGTCACGTCGTTTCCCAAGCGGATGATAAGGACAAACAAAGCCTGAAAATTAAGGCATGGAAGCCCCGAATGGAAAATGTTCCCCTCAACGATGCCGGTAAAGAGTTGCAGGGCCAGACTGGATTTCCCGATGAGGTGGTTAACGAATACAATTCTCCGGACGGTGGGAAACAGGGGGACTATAGTGTTCCACAACATTGCGATGCGCGCCGATCATTGGATCTGACCCTTACCCTCTGGCTTCACCTCCTGCAGTATCCTCTTCCTGTTCACGCTCTCCGTAACATCTTCCTCCGTCAACCTCGACGAGTCGAATTCGATTTCTAGGACGTCAAAGTTGTTACAATTCAATCGCAAAGCGGAGGAGAGCCATTGGATCTGGGGAGGTGAATAATTCGTCGATCTTGGGTTGTTGTCATTGGAGTTCAATTTTAATTTTATTTGTCAGTTTGAATGGTAACCTAGCGAGAACCTCACGTAGTATCCACCCAATATTCGCTTCCCGCACGAAGTAGTGAATGAATCGAAACTCAAAACTTAAAGTACTTAGTATGGCGTCTCTCACCTCATCCTCCCTCCCAATCCTTCTATAATATTCATTCGAAAACAACGAGTTCGTCTGCAAACTGAAACCCTCATGATTTATCTGTTGCAAAACCTTGACCGTCTCTTGCGCTAACATCGTCTTCCCAACGCCTTCCCACTCCCTCAAACTGCGCCAATTCTTAAGTTCTTGACGGAGCCAGCGATTCCACACATGGCTTCTAGCGCCATGTTTCATTCCTTTCTGAGTCTCCTTTAATTCGCGGGAAAGGAGCTTGGTGAATTGAGATTCCATCTCGTTTTCGTTTAGAATGTAGGGGATGTCATCTTCGAGGAACTCGTCGAGAAAATCGTCAGTGTTGAAATTGCGATTCACATTGCTTCGATTTCCAGTGCTACTATTAGCAGTGGGGTTCCCATTGTCGTCGAGATCATGATGTCCCTCGTCATCGAGATTTTCATCTCCCTCGCTTCCATCAATATTTTCAACTGTGATAACATCATCATCGGCGTCATTCAGATTTGCACGGTCGTCCCGGTCTCCATTCCCCTCCTCATTCCCACCAGTTCCTCCAGTCTGTCCCGACAATTTCCTATTCGTGGCAACTCCCTGATTGCTGATGTTTCCGAACGAATTCTCATCCCCCCGAACCGCGTTGTTGCTGATATTCTGGTTGTTGATCTCAAGATGTCGGTTAGCCCTGTTATTTTTCGATGATCCAGCCTCGCGATGCAACTCAGCGCGCTCATCTGGCAATCTGATTGCTTTTCCCTTGCTATTCAAAGCAGAAGAACGGCCATTGAACTTTGCTCTGGAAATTTCAGTCTGCTTTGCTTCCTTTAAAGCAAGAATCACTTTTCCCACCTCCACTTCATCATTTAAAGCATTGACCAATCCCTCACCAATTAACTCCAGATTGGCAGCGTCTCTCAGCGAGATCAGCTTTGTTTTACCATCGGCTCCGCGCATTTCGATCAAATCAGAATCTTCGTTAAGTTCTTCTGCGTTGAATTTATTCTTTCTATTCTTCTTCCCCTTTCCAGGCTTGCGTCCAGCTTCAGAGCGGTTTTTCTTCCTATTCTCCCTTCTCAACCTCTGAATCTTTCTCCTTCGCAAATCTGCAATCGCATTTCGCGCCTTCTGATCAAAAATCGTAGCCGTCTTTATATCATTCATCACCCGCATGCCTCCCTGCGTGTTGAATTCGTAATGGACGGTTTGGAGAGTTTTGAGGCTGTTTTCACGAACTGGGAGAACTTCCCCGTCAGTCGGGTTAACCACTTTTGCATGTCTATTCGCCGTGTTGATCACTTGAGGAGGGGATGTTAAGGCTGGGATGCTTGACAGTGTGCCGGATTGGCGGTTTTGAGAGCTCAGTGACAGTCGCCTTCGTTTGTTTTCTTCGATAAATTTGAAACGCTCTGCGTCACGGAAGAGGTCGGAATTCTCCTGTAATCGGGTTTCAGCTGCTTTCACTTTGCTTGCTATTGCGCTGAGGTCCTTGCTGGTTGTTGCTGTGGAGGTATTTGCAGCGGGTTTAGCGTTGTTCTCAGGAAGAACTTCCAAGCCGATCACATTGGTGGTAACACCAGCAGTCGGAGATGACTTCTTCTTACCATGATTATCTTTACTCTCCCCCGCGCTACCTGGACCACCATAGTTTCCCCCAATCTTGCTCAAATACTCCGCCGCACTTCCCATGGATTTTGTGATAGTTTCGTAAAGATTCGAGAACTTCCGCTCTTGGACCAGCAACCAACCATCGTCTCTGTTTTCTGTCTCTCTTTCATTTTGATTCTTTGGTGCGCCTGCTTGTTTGTCCGCGTCTGAACCACTAGATTTTTTGCTATCCACTCCGACCTTCTCCGCACCCTCAAAATTCGCCGCAAAAGTGACTGCGGGTTTTTTGGTTTGTTCGAGAGTATTTCGAGCAGGTTTTCCGGATTGACCTGGCTTGAACGGATTCACAGCTGTGCTAAGGGTTCTCAAGGGGGAAACGTATTCGCCACCGTGACCACGGTGACCACTGGCACTTGGTCCTTTGTTTTTCCCAAGCGCAGTAAAACTCGAATAGCTTCGATCGCGAGCGGGAAGCACAACATCGTTATTGTTCGCACCTGATCTTCCTGGTGATTTCCCTGGGGTATGATAGACAATGGAACGCCTTCCTTTGCCATACCGCCAGTTATCATTCACATTGTTCACAGCGTTATTTCCCGGACCCCTTGTACTCGGCCCCGCTCGTCCTGAGTTGGAGAGGATCCGCGAATTAGTGATTTGCTCCCCAAAATTCCCCTCTCTCGCTGCGAGATTTTCAAGCGGCAGATTGGGCACTTGGGGAGGACTGCTACCAGTGTTGCTCGGGGCAGCATTTTTGTTCTTTGTGCCATTATGATTCGCATTAGCTTCCTGGCCGTCGCCAAGTTCATCCTCCCCAAAGCGCACCATGTCGTTTGCATTCCTCTTCTGTTCCCTCTCCATTTCCTTCTCTTCCCTTTCCATTTCCAACGCCTCAAGCCTCTGTCTCTTCTCAAATTCGATAACTGCTTTTCTATCCGCAGTTCGTTGTTTCAACCTCCTTTTCAAATTTGCTTCGTCAAAGTCCATCCAGATTTCCATTAACTCGTTGAGATTGCGCCGTGTTCTTTGCGTTTCGACATCCTCACGGACCTCAAATTGGTAGTAAGATTTGGGGTCGTTGATGAAGATTTGGGTGGGGTCGGTATTCGTTTGGATCAGTGCGTTGTTTCCTTCGCGGTCGCCGCCATCGTAGTGATAATCGTGTTCTGATTCACCGCCTTCGAAATTATGCTCGCGGTGGCCGCCTTCGAAATTATGCTCGTCGTCGTGAGACTCGTGACTTTGACTTTCATTTTCCCGCTCTGAAATATCACCGCCTTCATACGTCCCTCCCCTTCTGCCACTGAAATGCCGCTTCTGATATCCAGGTCTTGATTCTCCATCATACGACTTGCTCACTGAGATTTGGGATTTGCTGTGGGATTTATACGATTTCGAATCATCATAGCCATCGTTATTGATCGTTCTCGACTCTTCATTATTCGAGAATCTTGAGCGGGATTCTTCAAATAATGTTCTGGACCGCGATTCCGAATCCCGATTATTCGTATAGTCGTTCGAACGGTTCGACTGGAGATCTCCTCTGTACTCATTGGAGTGGAATTCTCCATTCTTGTCGACCTCATAATCGTTTTGGTTGCCGTAATGCTCGTTGTCACGCGCAACATCATCAATGTTGACATCATCATGATCTCCCAGTTGCGATGCATCCCCAGACTCATCTTCATCACCCAGACTCCTTATCGTCCTCCCCTCCGCATCCTTCCGCAAAACTCGCTCCCACGCATTTAAAATCTTCAAAACATCGTTCAAATCTCTTCCCTCCATCAACTCCACCTCAGTGTACTTCCTTTCCCTGTACTCCATCTGCACTCGTTTGCTCGTATACTTCTCGATGAAGATTCTCGGATTTTTGACTTTTTTGGAAGAAAATAGTTGTTTCAGCACGTAATTTTGTCCGACCGGAGAAAGTGCCTCGATCCCATCATCAGAGTAAGAGGGCCTGTACGGCAGTCCTTTCAAACCTTCGTGTTCATCGAGATGATAGGAGACAACACTGCGGGAACCACTTCGTTCGGAGGAACCACTGCGATCGGAAGACTGCTGTGATGACCTGACAGATCGATCAGACGACCGATCCGAGCCAGACTGCCACTCATTTTCTTGCGAACCTCCTTGAGAATTGTCTTCAGAATTATCCTCGAGATTCCGAATCGAACTCTGCTCGTTGCTATGAGTCTCCGAACTTGCCTCGTTTCCGCCTTGCCTCGAACTTGAGTCTTCATTTTCCGCTTCTGGGATACTCAGGTCGCTGATCGCGCTCTTGCCAAGACTTCTGTCACCGGTATAGTTCCTATCGATGCGATGCTTCTGCTGCTTACTCATCCGCAACTTCCTCGCTATTTGTTGGTGCTTTCCTCCGATTTGTTGCTGCTTCCCTCCGATTTGTTGTCCGTTTTGCTGTCTCAACGTATTTTGCACCGTACTCGACTCGCCCGAGTTTGCGAAGCTATTAGAAGCAGATCCCAATGGCGGAACTTGTACGTTCGCCTTCTTATTATCTGCTCTATTTTTACTCCTCAACCTCTTCTCTTCTTCTCCTCGCAATACCAAATTTCTCTTCTCCCCTATTACCTCTCTCCTTTTTCTTTCCTCTTCAATCCCTTCCTTCGCCCTTTCGATCCTCCTTAACCATCGCTTTCTCCGCCTTTCATCCCTCTTCTTCTGCTTCTTTTTCTCCTTTTTTAAATAAAGCTTCTGGTATTTTAGATGCGTCTCTTGCGGAACCCCTACGGATTCGATTATCCCTTTCCTCATCCTCTTTTCGACCAGTTCTGAAGCTCTCAATGCGTCATTTACTATGAAATACTTGGATTCTGCTGTTGCTGCTAGTTTGGCTGCTTCTTTTTGATGTGCCTTTGATCTTCTCCAGTTCCAAGATAAATCCCTCTTCATATTTTTGAAATCCTTGAGTTGGAAATTGACTCTGATATAGTCTGTTTCAGCAAATCGAACTTCATCCAGAGCGTTTGCGACTTGTTGGATGTGGGTGGTGAGGATATTGCCGAGTCTGGCGATTTCTTCGGAAGAAAACGAACTTGCGTTATTATCTGGATCGTCATTGTTCGCTGTACCATTGTTCGCTGTACCATTCAATTTCTTGATATCATTCTCCTTCCCTTTGCTCTTCGTATCATTGTTCTTCCCATTATCACTCTTCCCCTCACTCTGGCTTTTCAAAAGACTCGCTCTCAATCGCCGCAGAAGTCGGGTTTCTTCCTGTGCTTTAGCAAGAGAATTCGACTCAGGAGAATCTGAACCATTCGATTCTTCCGAGGAAGACGGATGCTTTTTGTCCTTGTCCTTCTTCGTTGTTTCTGCAGACGCACTCTTAAAAGTCCCCGTCCGCTGCTTCAGAAACCCACCCATCCGATCTCTCCTATCTTCATCAACTTCCCGATTTTGACTGGGTGTATTACCGGTAAAACTTCCCTCTCCCATCGCTATCTCCACGGAATCATTGCTCTGGTCACTCCCAATCAGGTTGGTGAACTTCGACAAGTTCGACTTTGCTTTAATACCACTAATAGGCTTGGTTTTGTTGCCTTCAGTTTTGTTTAACTTTCCTTCATCAGTTTTGTTGCCTTCATTAATAGCTTTCTGATTCGACGGATTCGGATCCCCACCAATCAGATTCCCCTCCTCATCAAATTCCCCATCAAGTTCTTCATCAATTTTATTCAATTCATCATCTTTTTCTTTCAGCCAACGTAATTCGGCCAAATACTCCGTCAATGTTAACATCTCATCATTCAAAGCCCAATACATTTTGTCTAACATTCGGACGAAGCGGTCCTTGTTGCGCATCTTCTTTCGCATTTTGTCTGCTTGTTTCTCGGCTTTGGTTAGAGCGGGTTGTTTGACGTGTTGTTTGGCGTGTTGTTTGCCGTGTGGAGAACCTTCTTTGGCGTCCTCAACTCGGTCTAAATCAGGCCACGCAATGTTAAATTTGTCCCCAATCTTCATCAAGGCGGATCGGTTTTGCCAAATTTCTGATTTGATGTTTTTGATGGTGAGATTCAGGTTGGTTTGTGCTTTGGCATTATTCTTTGGTGAGTCCTCTTTGGTGTTTTCCTCATTTTTGTCTTCGTTTTTCTCTGTTCTCGACTCTACCCCGTTTGTGACACTGACGCCGACAGGGTCCGTCCATTTCCCCCATTTGTGCCTTTCAGATAAACGAATCAAGCCAGTGTGGAAGAACTCTTGCTTCAATACAGATTCTGGGGTTGTCTTCGATTTATTATAATTCCGGTTAGCATCTTCTTCCAAATTCTTTGCCCCATCCTCTGATTTTTCATCCACCTCCTCTTGAGGGCCCAGCGTGGGAGTAATAGCACCGGGATTGGCCATGGCTGGTGGACTACTCGCGTCATCACCCGTCGAAGCCCTTCTTGGAATACCTGGTATTTCTCCTTCCTCCACAAAAACATAGCTATTCACCGCCTCCTTGCCTAAATCAGCAATCAAATTTCTCGCTCGCTCGATATTCGACTCCATTTCCCTCTCTGACTTTTGGAGATCGCGGCTGGCTCTTACTTTATCGACTTCAAGCTCCTGAACCTCTTGATCGATACTATCATTCTCATCCCTCAATCTCACAAACCTCCCCATTAAATGCTCATCTAGCAATCTTAACCTCGCCCAGCGTCTTTTTGCCTTCCTCCAAAGTCTCAAGGAAATCCTAAGGAATCGATTTGCTCTTTGGTATTTAAAAGCGGACCAGTTCTTTCTGTAGTTGAGCCGGAGAGTGATTTTCCTGGTTTGGCCTTGGTGGTAATCAGGAAGAGTGTTGTGAGGGAGGTTGAATTTTCGGGGAATGTCGTCGTTAAGATCGGCAGTGTCGGTGTCGGAATTGTCAGAATCTCCACTGACTAGTACATCATCAGTGGCGTGATCATCAGTGACGTGACCTTTCAATTTATCCCGATTACGATTTTTCCTCGCATTCTTCTTTCCATTGTTGGCATTCTTCTGGTAATCATATTCCACGACTACCCCCGCATTAACCTCCTCTGTAACGAACACTTCCCTGCCATAATCATCCGGAACAACGATGTATTTGTCCACAATTTCCAAATCGTCATTCGGTCCTAAAACATACAATCCCGGCCTGCAAAGAGCCGAATTGATCGAGTTGTTGAATTTTGTTAAGGAAACTACTTTTTCTGATTCGAGGGGTTCGAGTTTGGAGGGGAGAGAGTTACCGAGGATGTGGGAAGGAGCAGGGAGGATGGGAGGGAGGGAAGCGGGTCCAGCGGGCGGCGGATTAGCGAGCCTTGCAGTGGGAGACGGAGAGTCAGACGTTACGCGGACGGTAGGAGGCTTAGGAGCAGCTGACGGACCGTTAGTACCAGAAGTAGTAGAAGTACCGACATTCCCAGAAGTACCGACATTCCCAGATTTCAAGTCTGATTTGTCTGCTGGCGTTGCCAATCCTAGAGCCCTCTTCCCAGCTTCCTTTTTCCTTTCGAGGAGCCACTTTTTACGACCAAGAACCTTCTTCCTTTTGCTATCGGTCCGAGATTTCTTCAATGTGTCACGTACACTCGACCGAAACTTACTCCAGACAGCGGATGCTCCGACATTGTTCTTGTGAGTAGTAGCCGCAACTACCGGTGGATTCCTGGGAATCCCATTACTTTCCTTCGGATTACGTTTCCAGACGTTGTCATTGAGCACCACGAGCTGGAATTTCTTTTGGGAAGCATCCTTCTTTAAACCATTAGTATTTCTACCATTATGATTTCCATTTGCACCTTTCCTCCTCGTACTATTGACAATAGACCTGAATCTACTTTTGACGAACTCAGGCCCGTTTCTGTCTTCTCCATAGAGTAATTGATCAAGTATGTCTTCTTTCGTCAGCGTAATCCCATCTCCGGAGGCAGCATGTGCGAATCCAAGACGATTAAAATGTCCGTTGCCTCCATTACGATCATTCATTTCCTCTCTGATGGATTTACTGCGGTGGAAAGTTTGGGAATTCGGAGTATTCAGCTGGGAATTTCTATTCTTGCGCCCGTTTGGACCTTCCGTCTTGGATCTCTGAAAAATCTGATTTCTTGCTCTGCGCGTCTGCTCCCTTTGTCTTTTCCGTTCCGCGACCATTGTCGACTTCACCAAAAACCGCGCAAGCTTTCCAGTATTCCCCCGATTCCTCGCAAAACGCCACATTTTATTCTTCCTGTTTCTTCTTTCTGCCTCTGCCGAAGTACCAGATCCTGCCGGTGATATTCCCGCGACGAGAGCATTCTGTTGCCCCATTTCTCCGCCTTGACCTCCAGGCACGGGAGCACTAGTATTTCCGTTAACCCCATCAGGACTCCCTAACAAATAATTGGAAGAATTACCAGTACCTTTCCCCCCACTCAGCCGCGAAACTAATTTCTCTACTTCGTTAACAGTGGTCCACATGTGATTATCGTTCTCCAGAGCGTGCATCCTCAACAACTCCTCTCCCCAAGTTATCAATTTTAGCATAACATCAATCTCCGGAAATACCGTTTGGAGTGCAAACTTTTCAAAATCACTATCTACTGCGTCGGAGGTTGTCCGGAATCGGGGCTTGAAGAAGGCGGTTTCGCCGTTTAGTCTGGTCACTTCCACGAGGTCGGCACCGTGGACACCATTGAATTTACCAGGAGCAGGAGGTCCATTACCAGTAATAACAGGATTGAGATTCCCATTACCACCATTGCCAGTGGCGTTCCCACCTTGCTTCGACCCGTTGCTTTGATCGGATTTGGAAGGAGAGCCACTGTTCTTCTTCCTAATAGGCGCATAAATGCCCCTCTTTTCGTACCAGAAGTGGTCATCTACTTTATCGACGACTTTGTCAGCTAATTCCTGCGGATATTCGACATTCAAAACCCAATCTCGGCACTGCTCGTTGATGAGGAGAGCTAGGTATTCGGGGTCATCTAGTCGTCTTAAATCAAGAAGAAGCTCGCTGATTGTAGGCTTATCTGAGGAGTTCTTAGATTTGAGGTTTTGTTTCCTTTTTTGCAGGTCGTCCCTAAGACGGCCTTTGACTTTCTGAGCTATTAGATGGGCGTCATCGATACTATCTTCGCCGTTCTGATCATCGACTTCGTTTCGTTTTTTGTCTTTCAAAAGCTCGTTTGTGCTCCTGCTGTCAATCTGATTCGAGTCCGCCCCATCTTTAGCGACCAGTGCCCCGCTTTTGACGATACTTTTTCCATCTTTATCTGATACGTTCTCAGTCTTTATCTGATTCTCGCCGTCGCCCTTCTTCGCAAAATGCTCCTCCACAATCTTTTCTACCTCGTTCTTCCCCATATCCGCACCACCGTCAATGTAAAAGAAATACCGATGCAGCAACCCCAATCTAGATTTCGTCGCGATGGCTTCCGGAGTTTGCAATTCCGACATTGTTTCTTTCCTGTACCGCTGAGGCCCAATATCGACCCATGTATTTTCCAGTTGAACAGAAGCTTCGTCGTCGTCATCGTCATCTTCTTGATTTTCGTTTCCATCATTTTTCTGTCCTACACCCGGTCCCGCGACTCCCGCACCGCTTCTATTTCGATTCGCATTGCTACTCAAACCCTGCGGATTACTATTTATCTGCGCGTTGCTATTCAACCCCTGCTTCTCTATGACATCCCCGAACCTTTTTTGCTTCTCTATGACATCCCCAAACCTTTTTGGGTTGAATTTGACGTCTGGTTTGGGATTGCTCATTACGCTCGCAGCTTTTTTCAACTCCCTCTTCTTCTGTACGTTCTGCTTCGCAGTGGCGACCGCGGAAGTTGTTGCATTGAATTTGTCAGAAGTCTCTGTCTTCTCAGATTTCTTTCCCATTCGAAAAGAGGGCTTCTCCCAGTCCACGACCGGCACCCACGCCACCGACTTTTCTTCATGGTGATAATGGATAGCGTTAGGATTCGTACGTCCACCAACGTTAATGCTTTTCAACTGCGTCTCCGCCTTGATTCCTAAAGTTTCGAGATCCGTCAAACGGGGCAATCGACCGCCCATCCCTGTGGAGAAAGTGCGGCGAAATGAGAAAGTCACAGTGAGGCAAAACTTTACGAAAACTTTAGACAAAAAGCGACCTTCATTTTGGGAGATGGAATATCATATAGCAATGCATTATTCTATCAAGCATGTACCTTCGAACTTGTAAAATAAAAATTTTCGTAAAGTTTTGTCAAAAGTTTTCCTAGATTTCTCAATTTGCCAAACTTCGTGGCCAACCATCCCCTCTGCTAATGACCTCATCTCTCGCCAAGTGAGATTCGACTTCTGATTGTCCACTTGATGTAACAGTACGGGCTCTTCTTTGCCATCGGAACCCAGAAGCGTGGTTTTCACATGATTAGAGGCAGAATTATTCGAGGGACTTTGGAGACTTCCGTTAAAGTTACTTCCGTTGAGGTTGTTAGCAGAAGTTGAATTTCCATTATTTCCTGAGTACTTTGTAATTGTAACTTTCGCCAATCTGTCTCTGAAGTCTTTTTTTTGTTCCTCAAGAGATGCGATCCTATCCACAGCTTCGCGGTCTTCTCTCTCCTGTCGCTTCTCCTCATCTTCATCACTCACACTGTGACCATCTCTCAGCAAGCTATTCTGGGTTCCTCTTTTCAATTCAGCGGCGCGACGGGCGGCGTAGCCCTCGTAGCTGAGAATATTGCATGAAGGAGGATGAACTTGATGAAGGCGAAATTCAAGCACTACAGAGTTCATACAAGTGGTACGATACAGAAGTACACCGACATACCAATAATACTTGCTTACTCACTTACTTAGTAACTTATACCACATGATATCGGAAGTTCAAGTTACCGTGTATACTACATGGTTTAAAGCACATTGATGCCACCTTTGAAATTCCAATACAATGTCATTATTTTCCTCACCCGTAGCTCCACCTATTCCTCCTGCCCTCCTCTCCCCGCGGAATCAGACTTGGAGGCAGAAAATTCTTCTTCCCCTGTCGTCTTTCATCCTCCTCCAACGTCGCTCTGGACATTCGAATTTCCATGTCTGGTCTCGGCTCGAATTTCGGGAGCTTCGTGTACCTTGTTAAATTAATAATGCACAAAATTTTTAGTAACCCAGATGTCGAAAGTTTTTGACCCGGTCCGAAACTTGAGATCTCGGTCTTAGACTTTGCATTTTCGAATTTGAATTTCCGCAGTAAATTTCCGGATTTCCATTTCAATTGATTGAATTTGATTGAGTGGCATTTGGCGTTTTGGGTCCGGTTTCGGGTCATACCGTCATATCCATCTGATCCCCGCAATATCAAGCTCTCAGACTCTAGAATACTCCAACTCGGTGTACCGCAATCGCGCAGGACCTTGGAGGAGGTCCCACAATCGGGTTTTGAGGTTCTCCAACGCCTGCTTCCTCACTTCAATCTCCTCTTTGATACAGGATTTGATCTGATTCTCGCTCATGCCCTGGAGATTGACGGTTGAAACGGCTAATTCATTGTTTGTCTCTTTCGCATTTCGGCCATTGGCATTGCCTGCGACCAAATTTTTCAAATAGCCGCCGACGGTGTTGACAATTCCATTGTTGTTGTCGTTTAACTTTCCGGCGTCTTTGTCTTTCTGCGAATTCTTTTTGTTCCCCTGATTTTTGCTGTTCTGATCGGCTTTTGGATCTTTTGCCTCATTGCCTTCTGTATCCTCCACCTGATAGCTTCCTTCCAGCAACTTGCTCCTCAAAGCCTCTTCATATTCAGCAAGTACCTTAAAAATCAGAATAAGCGAGAATGAAATCGCCTCTTCATATTCAGCAAGTACCTTGAAAATCAGAATAGCGAGAATGAAATCCGTAAGTACTCCTGCACCGATGATGCTCATATTCCCGATATTATTATACATCGTAATATTGGGATACATGTAGTCATGTTCTGTAACTTTTCTGTAAGTTCTGTTGGTTTCGGATCATCTCTGACAAGAAAGGTTTTCGAGTACCCCTTGCCATTTCTTGGTCTGCGGGCCATACGAGTGGGGGCGAGGGGGTATCGCACTCCTCAGCAGTCGGATGTAATCTCCGTTGTCACGTCTCATGGTTTCTACGATAAATTGATCAGCATTTCTGATGAGATTTTGGACGCGCGTTCGGAAGTCAAGATGTTCCTCCATGGCGTGGTCATTTGGGGCCAGGTCAGCTTCACGATCTTCACCTGATTCTTCGTCTTCTGCTGATGATGACTCGCCATTATGATTATCATTAGGTTCGCCATTCCCATCACTACCGTCAACGTCAGAAAATTCAGAGTCTCGAGGAGGGATGCTGCGAATGTCCCGACGGTTCTGTGTGTTCTGCCGATTGTCCGTTCTGTGACGCTGGTTGTGCGTGCCATGCTGCTTCGGCTGGTGCTTTGCGTTTTTCGGTTGCATTCTGCGATTCCTAGGATTGCGAATCTCTTCCTGAGTCTCTTCTCGAATCTCGACTTCTGGAGTCGGAGCTTTCGAACTGCCGTCCATTTCCTCTAAAAGTTTCCTCAAGTTTTTGTCTCTGTTGTGTTGCCCCGAAGGAGTGCCAAGTTTATCAGCATGTGCACTCGTCTTCCCAAATTGCGGAGTTGGTTTCGACCCCGGATGTACGGTTCTGGTCGTCTGGAAGATCTGCTT
>Ga0099798_10372_pt1 | contig 15312 bp, 13 predicted proteins | sample Uncmet_Sort29A_1_FD_89870 | JGI IMG/M metagenome (GOLD analysis project Ga0099798, IMG submission 89870) | Marine eukaryotic communities from CALCOFI LINE 67, Pacific Ocean - CN13ID_Sort29A_1 | ecosystem: Environmental > Aquatic > Marine > Oceanic | place: Pacific Ocean: Monterey Bay | collected...
TGTGATTTCAGGCGGTGAGGACGTGATGGTTTCCCGTAGCGTTTGGAGGTTTGCTGATTTTTTTTCAATTTCAAAAATGTTCCTCTTCATAATAATTTCATCCATCATTTCGTCAATCTGCCAGGCAAATGGGCAGCTCGTTTCTTCACGCGGACCAATGTGCGGGCCCAGAGCGAGCGAGTCCGTCGGGCAAGTTCTTCCTGCGATGGCTTTTAACGCTTTGGTTTTCTTGCAAATTGATTCTTTGTCATCTGATTTTGTATAGTTCATCAAGCCTAGAATTCTCTGCGCGCGATCTTGCGGCGTTTCGTTTTCCAAAGCCAGCGTCGCATCTTTAGTAGTGCCAGTTTGAGTTGTGCTGTCAGATGTTTTTTGAACAGGGGTTTTTTGTACTATATCGCTTTTCGAGACCAACTTGTCCATATAATAGTGTAGATCGCCCATCTGAATCAACTCAATCGCTTTTTTCGCGAATCCGTATGCATCACCAGCGTCTTTAGAAAAACCGTCCCCATAATTTTCAACATAGGAAGTTGCATTAGAAACTGACATAGATCGGTCCAACGTGATCAGATTATTCAATGAATCTGTGTTGAGAGTGAATGGAATTGTAGTACCCGCAACTGTGGCGTCGTTTTGCTTTTCACGATCTGCATTAACATTGAAAATACTGGCGTTCTCGTGCGCAGATCGACTTCCAAAATACAGTTGCGCATCTTTCACTCTCACTTCTTCCATCCAGAAACCCATTCCACCCGCTTCTAACGAATCCTGAATAGCGTAAGAAAACCCTCTTTGGATCACATTCTGCGCATTGGTCGGGTGCCAAACCGCTTTATTTTCCGTGTTGAACCTGAACACCGTATTGACAATGGACCTACTGCTCACGAAAACGAAATAAATCGCTGGCAGATAGAAAACCAAAGCGTATTTCCAGAAGTTCAAGTTCAAAAACCAGCAGTCACGGAACTTACCCGGCACAGTCATAGACGGAATCGCTCCAATTGTCGTGACTCCAAATATTCAAACTTTCTGGTCGCCAGGTCGGAAATCTCATTTTTGACCGTTTTTTGGCCCAAAATCGCTGTTTTTTGACATTTTTTTGATTTTTTGACCAAAAAAATCGGTTTTTTTCCCGTTTCAACCTGGCGACCAGAAAGTTTGAAAAATATAAAAAACACCATCTGGTACGTTTCCCAATTAATTCTCCTGTAAAAGTTCGCCACCATATCAGTACCCTCGGCTAAATCAGACAATGGTTGGAACCAATCGAGTTCCGAAGTTTCGAAAAACCAGGCAAAAGCCAACGCTTTTTGCAATAAAGCTAAAATACAGGCGCGGAAAATTCCGAATAAGAATTCGAGTGCTGTGGCGCTTGACATCACGCGTTGAGGTGGGATATAGGGAAGTAGATGGCGGGACTTTTTGGATTTGTAACCGAATTTTTGGTTCGCGTATTTCCACGGTTTTGCGAAGATATCTTTGACAGCAAATTTGATTGCCTCAAAACTATTTTTCGCCGGAACATCTCCAGTAGAAACTTCTTGTTCTTTTTTTTCATCAGTGTTTTCGATTCCTTCAAACTCCGTCTCACTGCCTCTTGCATTGGCACTTGTGATTGCGAAAACCAAAGACGCGTTTAAACAAATGAATAAGAAACAATACGCTTCAGAAATCTCAGCTGGGTCTCGCTTCGGAATAATCCACCAAATAAAAGCGTTCGTCTGGCCGTAAATCGCAGCGTAAAGAAAACAGCTAACAGAATTGATAAAGCACGCCCGTCCATTCGCGATCAATCTGACGAATGCGAAAATACTGTGATTTTTTCCGCTCGAAAATGGCGCGATCAAACTTGCATCACAGGTTGATAAAGCCAAAGCTGTATCGGCAACAGCCAAAGCCCCACAGTCGTTGCCCCCGTCACCAACCATGCCGACCGGAAGCGGTTGCGTTTTCTGATAGAACTTCACGATGCGAATCTTGTCTTCTGGCGTTACACGACCGAATACTTTTGAGTGCGGGAGGATTGTTTTTTCGAAAAAATCCAAATGCGAAGGACTCGTTAGCGCATCGAAGGTCGCTTTGTTTAGGATGAAAGAAAATCGAGCTAGGTGTTCTGGTTTTTTGGAGCCAATTTCTTCGAGTGAGAATTCTTCTTTATCATGCGGGCAAATTGAGCTACATTTGCTGCTGAATTTCTTAATTAGCGGAATCATGCACTCGTCGACAGGAATAATAGCGCTGCTTTTAGATCCCCTTTTCGAGCCCGTTCTCTCACTCAACCTGACGGAATCTCTTGCTCTCTGGCCAAGGTGCAAGCGTGAAAACGAGATTTCTCCGGTCTCTTTTGATACTTTCCCCGCTAATACGATCTGCTGCTTCTCAATAATCCCGCACTCTTGCGCAACATATGCGCCGGTAAGTTCGCTATCGCCAGTTATGATTAGAGGCTTAATTCCGCCGTGTTTGAGTTCTGAAATCGCAGATGCAGTGCATTTGCGAAGCTTGTTTTCAAACCAAACGAACCCGAGAAAAAATGGATCAGTTTTGTTTGCATTTGTAACACTGTTTTCTTCAAGTGATTCACGGCTTTTGCTAAACACGTCCTCTTCTGTTTTGAAAACCTCTCCATCCAGTTCTTTCGCGCAAAACGCCAGAATATACAGCCCTTCTTTCGAAAACGCTTTAGCTAATTCTGAAACCTCTGCGTCATTTGTCATTTTCGCGATCGCTTCCGGACTGCCTTTAGTGATGAGTGTGAATTGAGAAGTGCAGCCGCGTTCAGTTTTTGTTTTTTCGTCAAGTATGCGAACAACAACAGTTTGACGCTGCGTTGTTTGGTCAAATTCAAAAGTACGGATGGTTTCGAAAGCAACATTGTTGGAATCTGATTCTTCTTTGTGGTGGTAGATTTGTTTTTTCTCATTAGATTCGCCGATTATTAAATCCTCCTCGTGAAATTCAAATGCTGATGCGTTAACCAGCTCGCATTCAACCGCATTACCACGAAGTTCCGACGATGGCGACGATGATGAAGTTGGAGTGCCACAATCAACAGTAGTATTACCGTCGCCTGTGGGCACAATCTTGCTTTTCACACGTTTCACCGAGTGACAAGCTGACCTGGCGATTTCGAAGAGCGCAGAATGCTTTTCTCCTTCAGTGCAGCCCGCCATTTGCAGACCCGACTCAGTCAATGTTCCGGTTTTATCGCAGCACAAAATACGCATCCTAGCGGCAGTTAACAATTTCTGAGGGTTCAACGAGTTAACCGCAAACAGCCCGTTTTTCAACTTTTCACAGCATTTCAACTGCGCGTCTGACAAACCGACCAGAAGCATCGGACTGAACTGCATGTGAATCTGGACGATCCAACACAAAATATGCAATATAAACCGGCCCTGGATGAACATGTCGATCCCGCCTAAATGGCGCCCGACTATCTTCGCAACCAAAAACACGGACGTCAATGGGATACAGATACCAAGCGCGATCGCCATTTCACGATCAAAAGCGGATATGTCAACTTTGCTCGAAGAAGGGGAAGTAGCAGCAGTATCAGTTTTGGTTTTACTATTCCCATCATTTTTTTCATCACCACTACCACCATCGTCGTGAGTCTCCTCCTGTACGTGTTTACTTTCCGGGTACAAAACATCCATCAACAACTGCGCCCTCGCTGTTGACGATCCGGTGTGAACAACCACCGCGCAAGTTCTCGCATCTTTTCCCTCGTCAGTATTCCTCTCTTTAACGGAACAACCGGCGAAGATGAAATGCCGTTTACCATGCAGTTTCGCGTCAACAGTCGCATTTTCGCAATTTTCTTCACCTTTTGTCATGGTTATCGCAGATTTCGAAACCGCCAATGGCTCACCAGTTAAGCTGCTCTCGTTAACCAAAGCTGTACCGGAAACCACCACTGCGTCACATGGAAAAAACTCAGTGTCTCGTTCGACAATAATTATATCGCCTGGAACTAATTGGCAAGTCGGGATTTGATATTCCTCCACATGTCTACCTGGCAAGTTTTCGTTCCTCCGCAACACCCTAGCAGTCGGCTGCATGCGGGACGCCAATTGACGGACATCGTTCGCAGCATTGTAGACTTTCCAAGTCCTCAGCATCGCGCAATAAAATAACTGGATCAATAAAAACGCAATAACAAACCAGCCCCCGAAACACACCCATGTGTAAATCGCATCGGCTTGAAGCAAATAAAACGGCGCGAAAACTTCCAATATTAAGAAATGGGAAAACGTCCGTTTCTCGATTAGTAACTGGTTTTGTCCATGCCTGTGTCGTTGTTCCAAAACTTCTGTTTCTGACATTGGCGCTTTTAATTTCGCAATTAAAGCTGATTTCAAAAAAGTATTGACAGTCTCACCGTCAGATCGCTCAACCGCAAGATCATTTACCGCTGATACAAATTTTTCGGCCTTTTCGTTGTAAAACAACCATTCGCCCCGATAAGCAATGTACCGTCTTTTCTCTTTCCCGAACGAAACCACATTGCATCTGGTCGCGTTTTCGCACATGTTACCTGTAAAACTGTTATTCACAGTACTGGTAATAGAACTGGTATTATCTTTTAATGCTGCGCTGCTGATTGACGTCTTTTTTTTAGTGCTACCCGGAATCGTCGCAGTCAGTATATCTGGTTTTTCATTTTTTTCCTCCTCATTTTCTTCATTAGTATCATGAGAAGCCGCAGCGACAACTCCGACGATGTTACAATCCTTCATTCTGGACGGGAGTAAAACGAATCGTGCGATTTTCGTCTTGTAGAAAAACAATAACACATTCAAACTTTTCGGTGTGACAGAAAATCAAACGGATAATTTTGTAAAAAGAAAACTTTTTTTGTGCCAATTTTTTTGAAAATTTTTGGAGCGTTTTTTGTTTTAATCGTTGTTGCACGGTGAAAATTTTAAAATACACCATATCCAAACATCAGCGGCATTAGGATACAGAACAACGACATGTTCTCGATCGCTGTATTCTCGTGTACATCAGAATATTCATTGCACTTATTTAAATTCTTGTTTGGAAAACTCAAACCCGGAAACCAAAACGCTTCCGGCCTTTTAATCATTAGTTTCGTGCACAATCCCACATAACACGATTTTTTTATAATCCGACTCAAAAATTCAAAAAAAAGTCAAAAAAACCCTTAAAATGGGCCAAAAAATGGATTTTTTGAGTCGGATAAAAAAAAAATCGTGTTACATCTAAAATCCCGTTTGCTATCCATGCAACCGAATTTAAATTCAACAAGCCGCCGAGTAAATCAGTGCTCCTGGACAAAATTTGAATTTTTGGCAAAAAAAGTTCAAAAAACCGTTGATTTTTGATGTTTTTTGGCCCATTTTTGAAAATTTTCAGCACTGATTTACTCGGCGGCTTGTTATTCTCACCGGAGAAAAATCCGATAAACAATGAAATCAGCAAAATCATCACATGCAATAGCCCAAGCAGCAAGTAAATATACAACTGCAAGAAAGATCCGAGTTTTGATCGCCTGTATCCGTGCTGTTTCTGCGTATTTTCATTTTGACACAAATTATTAGTACCATTTTTTAAAACTGCCTTCGCAATCTCATTTGCAATCCGTTTCCGCCTGAATTCGTGAATGACTGCAAGAATAACTATAAACACGGCCGATACATAGAAAAATATAAAAATCGGCGCCTGAAAACTTGTGTGCCCTATGATGGACACACGAAGACTGGTGGTCGGGGTTTGATCCGCCATTCTTGTTTTCTTTATTTGGGAGGGGGCTGTAATTACTACTGAAACAAAATAGTACTTTAATAACTTATCAAATTTTTGAGTTTGAAACACTAATGCTCAAAACCTTCAAAAAAATGCACCTGGGAAATAAATTTGTTTTGTGACATTGCCAAAGAGAAAACACCGAACAAAAAGAATTATTTCGCGGAAAATATCAGAAAAGATCCCCCATAAAAATTTGTAAAAGAATTTCGCTGCGTCGACGAACACAAATTTGAAAAGAGTTAAAATTGAAATTGAAAAGAGCAGAAAAAAAAAGGTCGAAAAAAAGAGAAAAAAATCAAAAAATAATTAGTGCTACGCCAACGACCTCCACACCATTTCACTACTACTAAACAATGTTATTTTCGCATAAAAATCACACATTTTATTATATTAACAACCGCTGGCAGGGACCAGAAGAAATAGTTACTACTCAAAATCGGTTCGTATCCTAGCGTAAAATTGTTCTTGTTCGGTGTTTCGTCCTTTATTCTCTTGCACTATCATATCGGAGCTGCTATTTATTATCTCAGCATTTTTCACAAACAATGAGACCCACACAGTAGTACTAACTATCATCATCAGTTCACGGAGCGTCTAAAGCTTGTGCAATTGCCTCCCAATCATCGCAGTAACTATCCCACATTTCTTTCGGCATTCTAATCCCCTGTTTACTCTAAATGGCGCAATTATCGTGACGGTATATAATTGGCCAAAATGTCAAAAAAATGTGAAAAAACGAGTTTCACTTGAGATGATTTTCCTTTGCTATGTTTAAGACTTTTGGTCTGATCAAAACAACGTGTGTTTTCACTGTGCCTTTTGGTCCAAAAAACTTATTTTTTTGAAAAATTTTGGTCAATTATATACCGTCACGATAATTGCGCCATTTAGAATACCGTGCTTCCAATCCCCATTGTCGTTGTAATAATCACGCACGTCGACGCCCCATTTTCCTTTGAAAGCGTTAACCGCCACGCATTTCTGTTTTGTCTTCAATTCGGACAGAACGAATTTCTTCTCAGTTTTGTTCGCCAAACAGTCTGCAATGTCGAGTTCGATCTCGGATAATTTTTCGTAAACCTCAGCATCGAGAGAGTTTCCCCGTCTTCCTGGCTTTAAATCTCCGTTATTGTCAGTGTAATATTCGCGAATATCGACCCGCATTTTACCTTTGAACTCGGTTACTTGGCAAAACACCGGGTTCTGGCCCAATTTACCGATCTCCTTTTTGAACTTAACACCATTCGGAAGGTTGTTGTTCTGGAGATTTTTCTGAGCGTTATCTCCACGCCGCGGGGAGCGGGAAACAGAACGCTTTTGTGGGGACGTCTCAGGCATTTTTTAATTTGGTGAATTTAGTATTTTTTTGACGTTTTTGAAAGATATGCTTTTTCCATGGGATCAGGAATAACTATTGACATGTATTGTATTTAAAAATTATTTTTGAATGGGGATTTGACAAAAAAGAAAAAAGTGAACGCAATGAATGCAACAAAATGGACACGAAGATGCTGATACTAGTACTTTACTGGTGACCGTCCATCGCGCTTTTTCAATAAAAATCCAGCATTCCAAAAATGGAGAACCAAACCTAGTATTGAAATTGTCTGTCGGTCTCTTTCAGTGCTTCTGGAGAGCCTCTTTCAGAAATGTCCTAAAAACCTACGAATATATGAGTTTGTAAATTTTTCCTTCACTACTCCGGTATTTTCCACCGCCCATCTGACAGCGATTTTTCTAAATTAGTTATTGGCAGAAACTTCGGATCCGGAATGTCGGAAAATTTCATAAATTCCCACCCTACGTTCTTATGTGGCTCTAAATTTTGTATGTTTGGTTTTTCTTCTTCCGTTATTTTCCGACTCAAAACCATAAATATCGTGATATAATGTTTTTTGTCTTCAGTCATAACGTCATTTGTCGCGTGTGAAAAGCTCCATTCTTCCAACTTCGTTTCAATATTCGCCTCTTCTTGTAATTCCTGCATAGCTGCCTGTGCCCATTCTTCGGCATATTCTAAATGTCCACCAGGGAATTGACTTTTTCCAGCGCCATGAGATCCCTTTCTTTGCCCAACTAGAAATCGGTTTTCGGTATCTTGAACGAGACAGGATATGCCAACTTTAGGACGCATGTTGTGGATCTCTTCTCTGGGAGGAGACGGTTCGGGCATTTTGTTAAGGGGTTGTGGGTTTTTCTTCTTGAACTATTTTAACGACTTTTAGTGGGGTTTTAAATATATTGTTACAATAAGGTTTACTAAATACTAAAAATGAATTGTTACACAAAATTATGGGATAGATAAATCGAAAAACTAATTCAAAAAATACAAATGTCCCCGGGAAAACCATGAAATTCAAAAAAAAAAATGCGATGATGAACATGAGAACATGCGAATTGAAATTATTGAACTCCTCCCAAACGAAGTGGCGAACTGAATTAAAAATTGATTAATTACCAAAATTATACTGATACATTTTTTTCATAATATTTTCCGCGCACCTTTAAAATTCTGAAAGACTGTTGACACAAAGTGCCATATATGTGTTATGGATGGTTGCAAAATTTACAAACCGCAGGTTTTCTTGGTGTTCATAAATAATTGAAACTGCTACTCGTATAAATCGTGTGGTAACCGGGATTCAATCTTATAACCGTTTTAAACTGGACTTTTACAGATTCATCCACAATCACTTACTTTCCTACTTTCCCATCAGATTTGACCTCGACAGTACCACTAGTACTAGCCTTCTCAGAAGGCAGTTTCCGAACTTTCTTAATTTTTTTCTCTTCCGCTTTCATCAGCTGCAACATACTCGAACTCGGACAAGAACTGGATTTTACACACGTACCAGAGCAATTATCAGACGTGCATCCTTCGGGCCCCGGTGGGCACTGGCCACAACCTTTGCCACTCTGGTCGCCACTGCAGCAGCAACAAGCGTGAACATCATTGATCGCGAACACGATCGCGATGGAAAGGAGGAATTTTAACATTTTGTTTTTGAACTCTTGTTTTTTCAAAAAACCAAAGATGAACAAAATCGGAAAATTGAAACAAAAAATATTTGGGGCACAATCTTGCGAAACAAGGGCTATTTAACATTTTGATTGACAAAATTCGTTCTGAAATTTTTGGAGAAATTCATTGTGAAAAGAAACCAACCCGAATTAAAAATCAATAAGACTTTCCAGACACCCAGACAAGAAAATACTAACAGTACGACTCAATGCTTACATTATTATTCTCTAGTTGTTATCCACTGGTATGCAACTCTTGTTGACATATGGAGTGAGTACTATGTTGTGTTTATGGTGTTGCAACCCACTGTTACACAAATTTGTGCTATTTATCTCCAACGTTTCCATCTGGAAGAATCTCGCGTTGTACCATACCGCTTTTAGAAGGTGCTATTTATCTCCGACATTTCCATCTGGGAGAATCTCGCGTTGTACCATGCCACTTTTCGAAGTTTTCCGTTTGCCCGTGTCTTCGCTTTCTGGTACAGCACCTTTTTTTCCGGTGTCAGAATTTTCTGGTACTATTCTTTCAGTGTTCTTTTCAGCTAGAGCGACTCCCTCAGTGTTAGGTCTATCAAAACCCTTCGGCAAAGTGCACTCCTCTTTCCTTTGCACTGGTTCACATCGCCCTGCACAAGTTGCGCCGCTGCAGCCTCCTAGTGATTCCCACTCTTCACCGCATATATTGCAACCCATACCACCAGCTTCGGTACAGCAACAACACGTGTACCCGACTTGGGGATTGCCAATTGGGGCGGCAGAGGTTATTGGGGGTAATAATGCCAATAACAAAAAGACGGCGTATGATGCCACGGGCCGCATTGTTTTATTAGAGTTTTGACTTTCTGAAAAAAAAAAAAATGAATTTATTTTCTACTTTTTGAACTAAACTCAAAACAATCAATGACGATTAAAATTTTGCGAACTTTGAACTTTGATTCGAAAATCATGAAGAACATGAATCCCGCCCGGTTCCGCACAGTGAAAATTGGGAAAACATAATGGATCAAAAATCCGCAAATTCACAATAATAATTTTGTTAAAAAAATGGTTTTAAAAACTCATTCGCATATGCATATACATGTTGACTCGCATGTGCGAAATCAAAATAATAGTCCCCAAATCGTTAACAGAAAATTGAAATCTGTGTAAGTTTTTAACTTCGGAACATTTTCCGAAGCGTTCCATGTACCAAAATTTCACGTACCGAAGCCTGGTTTTCTCTGGATAAATTACTAGTGTTTTCCTCGAAAAATTGGATTGGTAGTGTTTTTCAAAAAGTCTGAAATTTTTTGCTTTTCTACAATGCGTTGGGTTGTAGTAGTTATACTAAATACTATTTGTTTCGAACGTCTTCCAGAAAAACCGCAAAATAAGAAAAAGGGGAGAATAAACTGTTATTGTACGTTTATGTTTTTGCCTAAAAATTCTGGGAAATCGGAAATTGGAAGGTAATCGTGTGACTATAAGTTCATTTTTCGAAAGGAAATTGTTGTCCAAATCAAACGATCACAAAATCGATGCACAAAATGCCGCCTCACAATTCGACACTTCATGCAAACATTTGACGCCTGAATTTAACACGATTTTTTTATAATCCGACTCGTTTTTGTCATTTTTTGGTCCATTTTAAGGGTTTTTTTGATTTTTTTTGTCATTTTGAGTCGGATTATAAAAAAATCGTGTTATTTTTTCTGTACAAAAAGGAAATTTTCGTCAATTGAATCTGAGTAATTACTATAAACACTGGCAGTGAGGGGTGGAAAATTCCTTTTACTATATCAGGACCGTCGAATGACTTAACACGATTTTTTTATAATCCGCCTCGTTTTTTCCATTTTTTGGCTCATTTTAAGGGTTTTTTTTATTTTTTCTGTCATTTTGAGTCGGATTATAAAAAAATCGTGTTACTTATTGTATTTTTAATATTGTTACACAGAGAAATATGAAGGCAACAGAAACCGGCTGCAATATGCTTTAGTATGTTTGGCATTTATAATTCAGTAGAAGTCTCGCAGATACTCAATATTCGTTCCTACTCAAAGTTCGTAAATATTCGTCGTCACTAGTCTCGTTCCGCTTGAAAGCTAAACTTGCTGGCACCCTGTCCCAGTCGATTGAATATTGCCTTGCCCCTAAAGCATACTGGTCTCTAAAAAAAGCAAAGACCGGGTTTGGCTGCCGTCGGTCGAGTAGCCGAGTCAACGTGTCCAACGGTTCAACGACTGATATAAAAAACTGCGTTCTACTAGCTCCAGGCACCACGCCCAAATATTGACCAGCCAATAAATCGAACTCAAAAAACAGCCGCACTTTGCTGTACCACGATATTAGTCGTCTCCGCGCGTGATCTATTTCTTTGCCTTTTGGGTGGTTCATGTGTTTCAGCTCCATAAAATCATACGCGTATTGGAGACCATCTGGGTCAGAGTTTCCCACGCCTTTTACCGCTCCCCGTTGGAAATCCTCAAGCATATCCAAAGAGTCCAATATACTTGGGTCTGAATATTCGGTCAGTAAAGTATTGAAAAGCGGCCCCTGCTGCATGTTTCGGTAAATGCACTGGAACTGCACGTTAAAAAGAATTGTTGAAAGGAGCGTCACCCATGTCGCAACCATACCCCAATTCACTTGGGACCAAGGGGAATGCCCATCAACGCCCATTTTTGAAGGTTTCATACTTAAATTAATTTATTAATAATGTATTTTGGATAGAAAATTGAAATGGGAAAAACACGCAACAAATCCTAGTGTTACAAAAACTAAAAACCAAAACCTAGTTTCGCGCGCACCGCTGGAGACAGCGGCGCAAGATACTATATCCCCCTTTGAAAAACTCTAATACAGAGAGAAAAAATAATATTTGAACACACCCCAAAGAGATGAAGAAACAAAAAAAAACCTCGCCCGATAGAGATTACTAATTTTTATACAAACCCTCGCCCGAAAAAAGAGATACTAAAGATTGTGATAATAACTTTGACAAAGATACAAACCATAAAACTGTAATTATAACTTTGATAATTGTAGTTCGATTTTTTTCCTTTCAAAAAAATGCTGCAAATACTACCCACACATCCCAAAAAAGGAAATGCGCTTAAGTACCAACACAGCGTCACAAAAATAAAATCGCGCCTCAATTTTCCACAAAAATATTCTTCACAAAATTGTGTGTCGTTATGGTGTAGGGTGAGAAGTCGTCCTGGTAATAGTACTACTACACATAATTAGTACTACTAATAATTCCTGCTTAGAAGCTTCTTTTTTTTCTCTTCCTCTTCTTCTTAACGCCTTCACCGTCGTCTCCTTCCCCCTCACTTTCAACTTTTCCATCCCATTTCCAACCAAAATTCTCACAAAGCCTCCTCTCACTTCTCAAATCCCACATCGCCACTGTATGGCCGCCAAACAAAAACATCGACCCATGGTCACCATGCTGTTTCTTCCCACCAGCGCAGGAAAGGATCGGGCCAACTGATAAGTTTTTCTCGTGCAAAAAACAAGGCGCTGAAATTGATTTATTATCCTGTCCATCACCAGTGATAACGCCTGAGTTTTTCAAGTCCCAAACTTTCGCAACTCCGTCAGTGCCGCCAGTGACGAAGACGTTGCCAAACTGGGCAATCCCACTGCACGCTGTGCCTTTTTCTTTGTACGCAGTGAACTTCCAAAGCGGCTCTGTAGCTTCTTTGCCCGTTCCTCCGATCACTTTTCTCGCGTCGTAACACCTAACAGTACCGTCCTCGGCAGAAACAAAACACAAATTCGGATCCACATCGGACCATGAAGCTTGCTCAGCGTCGGCATCTAACGAGAGCAGAGAAGCGTCTTTTGCCGCCCGTCTCACGTCTAAAATAGAAAGTTTTTTATCGTAGCCAGCGGTCAACAAAATAGACGGCTCGGTCGCGTGCCATTTCACGCACTGCACCTTTGATTTATGGTGATCCAAAGTCGTCACACATTTCTGCGTGCCTAAATCCCACAATTTAACCGTGTGGTCAGCGGATCCAGAAGCTAAAACGTGAAACTGCAACGGATTGGCATTCAAACACATGACTGGAGCGGTATGGCCAGATAATGGGTCGTGTTTTGGACCAGTATTTTTTTCATCGATTTTAGTAGTGCTTCCTTTATTGTTGCCTTTCACCACACCAGTATCGGAATTTTTCGCCGCGATTTTCTTCTTTTTTTTCATTTTCCTTAGCTCTCTTTCGTCGACAACCTCGCCTAATAAAGAAAACTCAGGCTGCATGGGGTCCATAATGTCCAAATCCCAGATATCAATGTTGTGATCAAATTGGCCAACTGCCATGAAGTTCTTATCTTTCCGTCCCATATTCAAGTAATCGACGCACAAAGGGTATGCGTTCAATAAAATTTCGTGGTGAACAAACATGGACTCTTCCTCATCGTCATAAACATAAACCTCAGCAACACAAGCGTCATCCTCGCACGCGCAGGTTACGAAAACATTGTCACCGGCCTTGATGTCGTGGTCTGACCCTTCGGAATCCGATTCTTGCTGTTCGGGGGAGATGTCTGGATCTTCAAAAGCCAGCTGACGGTCGTTATCAGTCATATTAAAACAGTTGGCAAATGCAAAATCTTTATTACCACCGGTTGTTTTTCCTCCTGCTCCTCCTTCGTTCGGATCCGAATCGTAGTTATCTAAATCAAACTCTTCATCGATTGTCATGTGTTCTTTTTTCTTCTTCTTTTTCGGCGAGGTTTTTGGAGAATTAGTTTTCTCTTTTTTATCACCATTTTCTTCGTCGCCTTTATTTTTCTTTTTACTATTTTTCTCAGGCGTTTTAGGCGCTTCCTCCTCCATTTCCTCATCCAATTCCTCGTCCATTAGCTCATCTTCATCAAAATCTTTTAAATCATCATAAGGTAAAGCCTGCGCTTTCAGTCGTCCCTTGGGGAGGAAACAGACTGAGGTTACAGCACACTTTTCAGCCATTGTTTGTTTCGATTTATTTTTTTGTCAAAAAAAAACAGGTTTGTTAAGTTTAGCACACCACTAATGTGATAGCAATGAGAAAACAAATCGTTGTAGAAATATCACACAAGAATGCCGCTGGAAATTGGAAATGTTAATTTCGTAAGAAAAGTTATACTAAAAAAACAAACATAAAAAAAATCTTCCCAAAAACAATTAATGAACTCCCAAAAAATGCCAATTGATCTTATACACCAGACCCAGCAAATCCCAAGAAGAAAATATGCGATAACAAAAAAAAAAAAACAGAAAAAACATTTTATCCCAGATCTCCCGTAAATAATCAGAATCTGAAAACACGACAAAACAACACCCCGTTCAAAAAATAGTACTACTAACAAATTCACACTATCATGTCCTAAATGATCGCCATCGCCCAATGCATTTATTTTTTCTTTACTTCATAAATTATGGTGAAAAAACTGCTAATTATGCAATAACAATATCGCTCGAATTGGGATCATTACGCTACACAATGTTTTTACGCTACACAATGTTTTTATTCGAAATTGATGTTTTTACGCTACACAAAAAGTTTTTGCTCATCTCTTTTCTGCCCAGAATAATTTTCTTTAAGAAATAACACAGCAGCCATGCGCGGGGGCTTTTTCCGGATCAACCACTCCACTGATTTCAACGTAAATTCCGGCTGCCCCGCACGTGTACTTAGAGGGGACATTCGGGGGACCACCTTTGACCGCTTTAATACGCATGCTACCTGCTTGCCAGCGCCCAGCTGTCGTCTTATCAAGCTTAGCGAGAGCTTTTTTATTTCCGGGTTTGTTTCTGCATTTGACATTTGTCTCACCTGCGCTAACGAACATCCTTTGTTGTGCTTCTGGCAATTCAAACGCCCAATGATCGATGACGGATTCAAACCTTCTGATGACTCATGTTTGGAAAAAATCAAAATTTTGGCAAATTCCGTTCCTCATTTTTCAAAACCATTTCGATTGTTTAAAAAAAAATCAGTTTTTGCTATGGTTTCAGAAATATTGAAATAAATGACGCGGGTTCATGAGTGCATTGGGGAGACTGTTTGCTGTCAAAATGCAATAATTTGAACGTCGGAACTTCGCCACCACCGTCAACCGGAATTGTTGTCATTTCCTTCACAACTTTCTTATCGACATCGACAAATTCAAGGCTGATGACGGCCGCAATTTTGGTCTTCGTCTTTTCATCGAAAGTCACACTCCCAAGTTTGCTATCTTCCAGCTCAACTTGGTCAGGAGCTAGGTCAAGTTGACTCACCGCTTCAGACCGGGGTTCACCTTTTGGCAGGAGACCACTTCTTTTGTACCTGGCGATAACAAAATTACATGTCGTGTTGGTGGTTGTATAATATAGGGAGAGGGCAATCACAAATACCCCACGTTCTAGAATCCGCGAATAAAACTTGGCCATTTTTCTGCTTTAAATGCAGGGGACAATAGGTTGTTTTATAATTGAAAAAAAAAAATTAGAATGTTGCAATTTTACAAAAACTTCGTCTGACAAAAATTTAACCC
>Ga0099798_10373_pt1 | contig 15309 bp, 3 predicted proteins | sample Uncmet_Sort29A_1_FD_89870 | JGI IMG/M metagenome (GOLD analysis project Ga0099798, IMG submission 89870) | Marine eukaryotic communities from CALCOFI LINE 67, Pacific Ocean - CN13ID_Sort29A_1 | ecosystem: Environmental > Aquatic > Marine > Oceanic | place: Pacific Ocean: Monterey Bay | collected...
CAATAGAGAGGCTGACTAGAAATCATATCAAAGTTCAAACAGTTTCTTGTAGATAGCAAACAAGTACTGGTACATTTTTGAGGATTAAATTAAAAACGTGCTCCGTGACTGCGGTGCAGCGTGCTGCGTCCTTGCAGGCCTATTACTAGCGTGACAGATCGACTGATTTGCCGCAGTATAATAAAGTGCTCCATGATTGCGATGGCTGTCGCAGGAGAATTCAATTTTGGCATATTTTCTTAAAGAAATTCTTTTTGAACATTTGATAGCAAAGAATAGATTCTTTTGAAAATAGCTTTTTCGTGAACAAAGCAAAACCCATTTTCTCTTGAACATTGCAATTCGCATTTGAAAATACTACAAAATACTTTCTCTTGAACATTGCATACAATATCCGAACCGAGTAGTGTCTTTTTGAACATTTGATAGTTTCCGATTTCGTATTGATTGGTATGAGTCTCGCCGTGAGACGACACGAAATGTGCAATCCATATCAAGCTCATTATCTAACTTGTTGAGAAAGTGAGCCATCTGAGCCAGTTTGTTGTAGTAAAAGCTCTCTGCATGTAGCTCTAGTGAGAACAAACCCGAGAGTATTGTATTGTCTGAATTCAAGTAAATCTGAAAGTATTGAATTTGAAAATGGATCCATCTGAGGCGGACCCGGGCCGTTCCGCGGTCGTAGGCGTTCCAATTGTGCAAGACACCGAAAGCGAATTCAGGGTTGACCTCGGTCCAATTCGTATGGACACCGAAAGCAAATTGCAGAATCCCATACTGGTTGTCCCGGAGCCTGTAACTGATTCAAAAATGGGTGTAAAGAGTCGCGCAGCAAAGAAAGCGGCGGTGGCGTTAATGGTATTAATGGGCCTCTGTATCATGATTGGGGCTCATCTTCTGTATCACGGCTTCAATTGGTCAGCGATGTTGGCAATATCCGATTCCGGTATAGAGGCCGCGGCGGCAGCAAAGAGGCGGCTGCAAACCGCCCCTAACCCTGTGCCCGTTTTGGACAGTCGCGGTAACACGGTGATCAATCCCACCGACAGCTTACCCTACACAGTGGATCCGATCACGCAGTATGACCCCAACGATCCGGATACGCCGCTGACCAACAGTTTGAACGAGATTATCGCCTTTAACCCGGTTTTCGTCCACAATCCCGATGGCCAGCCGATTCGCCCGACCTACCGAGACGGCGCACAACAGGGCCAAGTGATTGACCAAAACACCTGGGTGACCATGGAGCCGGTCAAGATCTACGACGCCAACGCGCTGAATTCCGCGGGGCAGGCGCAGGCGCTAACAAACCCCGCGAACGGCGATTTCTACACGTTAAAGCCCGTTGCTGTGAAGGATTTTGCCGGAAACCCGATTTACCAGTACCAAGTTGATGGGGCCGATTCCGACCCCAATGACCCATTGGTAAACGACTGGGTCGTCGAGTCGCTCGGTCCGATTTTCTTATCCGATAACAACGGCGTGATGCGGAATAACGCGAACGAGCCGTTGGGTCTCTCCCCGCAAGTAGTGCACCAATCGGACGGCCAGCCTCTGAGAATTAGCAATCCAGGCAACTCCGACGACAACCAGCCGTTCACATTCGGCCCTTTATTAGCGAGAAACCCGATCTCCAACGATTTAGTAACCGACAGCGCAGGCAACTACTTCACGATCATCCCCGACGTCGTAAGGGAGCAAATTACAAGTGGTGAAAAGTCGGATACGAATTTGGGTAGTGTAGTTCGCGACGCAAATTCGAATAACCAGCCGGCGACCATATCGCCGATCGTGATCACAGACCCGGTGTCGAGGGTGATGGCGACGGCGAACCCGGAGGGGCAGCCGATGGCGCTTAAGGCGTTGCTGGTCTACGATAAATCGGGCGGCGTGAATGACGGGAAGCCGCTGAGGAAAGGGGGGGATAGTGAGAGCGCAGCGGGAGCGCCATCGGCGACCAACACGGGCGACTTCTACACGTTTCGGCCGCGTATCGCGACGAACCCGCCAAACCACCCGACTGACCCGGGCGCTGTGGCGGCGGTGCAGGCGGATGCGGATACCGGTTTATCCATCTGCCACACGTACGCGCCCTCTGCGCTGCGAAAGAGAGACCAGTCGGTCGTAACAGAAGGATCTTCTCGCGACATCAAAACACTAGACCCGATTCCTTTAGTTTCCGAAACGAACGGAACCCTAATCCTGAATGGGATTGGGCAGCCGCAGCAATACCACCCGACACAGGTGTGGGACAGTGCGGGCGACCCCTTGACGAACGGCATCGCGCAGGTGCAAACCCTGTCGCCCATGACGGTGACGAAGTCCAATCAGCAGCCGTTTACGAAGGATTCAGATGGGAATTTCTACACGTGGACGCCGAAACCGGTCGTGAATCTGAATCGTGACTCTAATGGTCAAATCACCGACCAAAATCCCACCCCGGTAACGGATTCGAATGGGCGGCCGTCGCCGATCTACCCTACCTCAATCGACCATAACAACGATGGCCAGGTCGACACGAACAGTGCGAAATTTCCAATCGCGATCGTGCCTCTGCAAGTTTTCCAGCCCGAGAACAACGCGAATGCGGGTGAAACCGTAACCAACAACGCCGGCGAGATCCAGACGATGCTGCCGCAGGTCGCTGTTGGGCCGGAAATGAATTCTCAAGACGGATTTAGGAATCCAATAACCGGCGACTACTACACGCACAACCCGAGGGCGTTGACGAACAAGGACAAATCGGAGCTAATTACCGAAGCGGGGTCGGGGAACGTGATTACACTCCCTCCGATCCAGCCCATATCCTGGAACAGTTCGGATAATTCAGTGGATACGAATTCCGCGGGTGAGCCGATTGCAATGCATGGTGTGGTGGTATACGACAGAGCGGGGCAGCCCGTCTTCGGCGGAAGCGACAATTCGGTGCAAACATTCGTGCCGAAAATCGCGGAGTACGTCGATCCTGTTACCAACGAAACGGTTCCGCTGACGAACGCCGCGAATAAAGAGCCGTATTTATTGAAGCCGTACGCTTTTAGAGATAGACTCGGCAATCCGTACTTGGACGAGCAAGGCCGTCCTTACCCGGTGGACCCGATTTTTCCGATCGACCACGACGAAAACGACATTCCCGACACTAACAACGCGGGCGAACCGATCGCGTTCTCCCCTTGGCCCGTCTACGACAGCAACGACCAGTTATTGACAGATAGTGCGGGCTACGTGCAGTTAATCCAGCCTCTAGTCGCGGAGAATCCCGACCGATCGGCGATGACGGATAGTAAGGGTGATTATTATACGCACCCGCCCATTGTTCTGCGGGACGCGGACGGGAACGTCGTGACCGATAGTTTAGAACGGCCGATTCCGCTAACCCCGATCTACCCGCTAGATATCGACAAGGACGGCCAGTTCGACACGAATTCCGCGGGGCAGCCGATCGCGCACGAACCGGTGGTCGTCTACGATTACAGGAATTACGCCTGCGATCCTGCAACCGGGAACTGCGGCTACAACGGGGATTTGAATAAATATCTGCCCGCGCAGCCGATGACTGACAGCAATGGCACCGTGCAAACGCTCGCTCCCTTGATCCAAACGGACGCAAGCGACGGCTCACCGGTGACGTACCCGCCGGCAGGGGAGTTAGGTTTCAACAAAAAGCATCTCGCCGGGACCTACAAGACGGTGCACCCTGTCCCATTACTCGATAAAGCCGGCAACCCGATTTACGGCTCGGATCTTCTGGTGTTTGGGCAGGATTATGTGGACGACATCATCCCGATCGCGCCGATTTTGGTTGATTTCGACCAAGACGGCAATACGGACAGGAAGTTTGAGGAAGGAACGCGGGACAGAACAAACGGCGATTTGATAATCCACGATCCGATTCTGGTCCACGATAAAGATGGGAATCCCATTACGGATGCGCCTCCCGCCGAAGCGCCTTATAATTTGACGAAAACGCTGGCGCCGATCATCGTGACGCACCCGCCGGGTGAGGGGCCAGCGCCCGGAGGCACGCCTTTGACGAACGCCAAGGGCGAGTACTACACCGAGATGCCGATTCTTTTCACCAATAGCGACGGCAGCCCTCTCACGCACAATCCTTCCCCCTACTACGACGCGAACGGCGTTCCGCGGTATTTCGTCACAGCAAAGCCCCGCTCGATCACGGACGGCGCGGATCCGCCGAATTTAGTTACGCGCTCCGACGGCAGCCCAATCGATCCATTGATCCCGATTATTTTGACCAATCCGGTCTCGAAGGAGTTGCTCACCCTGAATCCGGACCACCCGGATTACGACCCGGCAAATCCAGTAGCGACACAGTTTCCCATCATCGTGACCGGCGCGGCGCCGAATAACGCACCGCTACAAGACCCAGATTCGGGCAATTACTACACGTACAACCCGTTCAACGTGGTCGATAGAAACGGCACGTATTTGACCGACGATCTGGGCCAGCCGTATTCTATCGGTCCAATCGCCGTGACCGACCCGAATCCGCCCAATTCGGTTCTGACAGGTAGCGACGGATTGCCGATTTTAGTGGATCCCATGTTGGTCTACGGCCCTGACGGATTGCCGATCGGAAATCCGCCGGATAATTTCCTAACCCTCGGGCCGTACGTGCATACGGATGCAAACGGGACGGTGTGGCTGGACAGCGACGGGAACCCGCTGTTGCAGCCGCCGAACATAGTTTATGATGGCGACGGCAATCCCCTAGATGGAAACGGCAACCCGATCATCAACGGCGTAGATTTCTACGCCACAGATGGGCCTTCGAGTGGTATTAATGGGACCAATAATTGCACTGAAACTTCGGGTAGTACAGTGGGTTGCGATAATAATTCCACAAATGGCAACGGTGGGAATGGCAATGGGAACAATGGTAATGGCAATGGAAACGATGGTAATGGCGATGACGGCAATGGCGTTTTAACCTTGGCCCCTATCATCGTGACCGACGGCCCGGGTGGCAATCCTTTATTGCGTGGGAAGAACCCTCTGACTCTGGACCCGAACCTGCTCCGCGATGACAACGGCGACCCGATTCTGAATAACAATGGTGGAGACAATGCCAATGGAGGTAATAACAATGATCCTAACGCGAGAGTGTCACCGGTGACCGTCCCGCCCACCGCGGTGACGGACCCCGCGTCGGGGGACGTGCTGACGAATTCGAATGGGGGCATCATCACGGTCCAGCCCATCATCGAAGGCACGTCGATCGACCCGAACGGGAACATCGTGGTAAGAACGCAACAGCCTGTTATTCCCGTCGACGCGGAGGGCCGCGCTTTGTACGATAGCAGCGGCAGGGAGTATTTACCGCATCTACGGGTGCACTGCATCGGGCATTTCGCGGGGGAAAGAAGTGCTACGAATCAGGCTGCGGTGAAAAGGCAATTGGTTGAGAGGGCGGTGGCAAATGTGTACGTCAATTTGACCGGAAGTCCGGAGGTGAAGGTGCTCAATTTGACGCACGATGTTGTTGTTGCAGGGTCCAGGAGGGCGTTGGAGACGGACGAGTCAGATACTAGGGGAGAAGAGGGTCCGCAGCAGGTTGATATGGAAAGTACGGGTGCGGAACAGCAATATCCAGCCGTGGAGCAAGCTGCCGGATTTCTTAGCAAAGGTCGAGCCCCGATTCTACGCTCTCTCCAGGACTCCGTAACCAACTTCGAGTCGGAGACGGGTGTGCTTTCGCTGGGCGGCAGTTCTGGCACGGAAGAAGATGACCACTTGCACCTGAAAGACACACAAAATCTGCCGGCTCTGGAAACGAGCTTGATCTCGATCGCCGCGGAATACGGTTTAACGCTGCACGGGTTGCGCTATGAAGACCGGCATCGCAATCCCCTGGAGCACCCGGACCTGACGCTAACTTACGCGAACATGTATCAATCGAACAACGAAACCACCCCAACGCCGGGGCCGGTCGATCCGCAAGGACAAGATCAAGGCGTTGGCAATTCCGGTTCCGACTCGGGATCTTCCGCTGGGTTGATCGTGCTGTTTATTATATTAGGTCTCTTCCTCCCGGTTTTGCTCTATTTCTTTTACTTAAAATACGAGGAAAAGCGGAGAGCCGATGAGTTGTCGAAAACGGCTTTGAAACCGCAGTACTTGACGATGATCGGGGAGGAGGACCAGAAACCGAAAACTCTTTCGCAAAGAATGCAATTACTAAAGAAAAAGCTCCAGGAATACGTCCACGATTGCGAGTTCGTTTTATCTATCTGTCTGCCTGCAAGGTTGTCGCAGAAACAGTCGAACCTCGAACCGGATCCGGAAAACCCGCCGGATGACATAGATCCCAACAACCCAGACCCCAATGCGTCGAAAGCGTACAAGAAGCTGTTTCGTCAGCACAATGCGACAACCTTGGGCCAGAAAGGCGAAAATCACAACGAAAAATGGTGGAGAGTTAACGCTCTAATGACGATGCTTGGCAGCGGTCGGAACTTCTCGGTGCGCCAGTCCAGGAAACTAAGGGGGCAGCAACTCAACCAGTCGCAGCTGCAGTCGAAAAATCCGGGCGGTCCAGGACAGCTCGGCTACGCGAACCAAAACGCGGGTGTTGTTAGCAGTCGTATGGGCGAAAACGTAGACCCCAGTGCCAAGTTCGCGCGCAATCAGAACGTGCAGTCGCACATACATCAAGGTCCGCAGACAGCTAAAGCGGGAGCTCAGGCTCAAAATAAGGAGCTGAACCGCGGCGCGCTGATGCGAACCAACGCGGGGCCTCTGAATTCCGCCGCGCCAGGAAACAGCGCGGTATTAGGCTCATCCAACAACACTGGCGTGAATAATACTGGCGCGAACAACAGCCGTTCCCTGCAGAGTCTGCAGTCGCACGCGCCGGGCGCGAACGCAGCGAACGCGCTGGAAGATAGTAACAACGGGAACAATTTAAATTACGCCAATAATGCCGATGGGAAAAAGACTGAAGGACAACAGACTGCAGGACAACAGACTGCAGGCCAACAGGCCGGCAAAAAGTTCGGCGGGCAGAAGACCGCCGGCGACGAGCTGTTCGGGGACATTCTGAAGCAGGAGTCGGACTTGAACGTAGCCGGAGAATCTCCGGGTGCGTCGGTCATCAAGGACGCGCAGAACGTGACGCCTTCAACAACGATGGCGCGCGCGCGCAAGACGCTGGAGGACGCGTTCAAGGGGTTGTCGCCGACATTAGGGGCCAATGGGGGCATTATAAAAACGGGAGACCAGTCGAAGGTCGCTGGAGAGAAGGCGGCTCGAGCTGCGGCGTTGAAGGAACAGTTGGGTTTGATGAAGAAGAATGAAGCGGCTATTAAGAAGAAGTCATCGCAAGAGTCCCTCTGGGAGCAGCGGAGAAGTCTGGAAGCAGGGGTCGGCGCAGCAGCGTGGCCACGGACACCAGCTAGGGGCAGCGCAGAATCGTTGGCAGATTTGGAGAAGGGGGCCCAGAATGGACCGGGGATCGTCGACAAGGGCACGGGGACGTTGGATTTTCACGGCGTGAAGGTGCGCAGAATGCAGACCACCGATTTCGATGGCCATAATTCGCTGAAGAGAAAGGAGTCGGCCGAAAAATTAAAGAAAAAAGAGTCTTTAGAAAATGTGGTGAAGAAAAAGGAGTCGGCCGAAAATGTGCTTCAGGCTTCCGTGGCGCCTTCTCTCCAGGCTTCCGGGGCCGTCGAAATCCAGCGGAGTAAGAAGTGGAAAAGCATAAGGAGCAAAAGCAAGAGGGGCAATGTGAGCGCGCGTGGAGTTGCGCCGCCAGACAAAGGCTTAAGCCAATCCAAAAATTTGGACCAATCCAAGCCCAATTTGGAGAAGCCGGGTACGAGGGGGTCCAGCGACGAACAGCCTCCGAGTAACTTGGGGAAGAGCAAACCGAGTACCATGGGGAAGAGCAACGATGTCACGACAAATTTGGGGAAAAGCATTCCGGCCACGGGAGCACCGGTTGCAGAAGGGAAAGAAAAGAAAGCGCCGCAGACAAAGCGCAGCGGCAGGCAGAACGCGAGTGGCAGGCATAGCGCGAGTCCACGACGAGATCCCAGCCGCAGCAAGAGAGATGATTTGGGCCGAAGCAAGGGGGAGAAGTTGGACCGGAGCAACAAGGGGGCCGAAAAGTTGGAGCGAAGCAAGAAAGATGAAACTGTAGACCGGAGCCGAAACAAGAAAGATGAACCACGAAAAAAAGAAGATGAAAGGAAGAAGAAGTCCCATCATTCTGCCAGCAGCGGTGACAGCAACCCGCTAAAACACCTGTTTGCGCAACAAAGGCAGCACCATTCGGGCCGCGAGTTCTTCGGGAGCCCGACGGCTAAGTCTGGGGCCGAAAAAAAAGCGAGCAAGGAAGCGAATCTTGAGGACGAAACCAAGAACGAGCCGAAGCCAAAAGCCGCGGCTTCGCAGCCGGATCCGCCAAAAACCGCGACTCCGCAGCAGGAGCCAAAAACCGCGGGTCTGCAGCCGGGCCCGCCAAAAACCGCGGCTCCGCAGCAGGAGCCGAAAAACCAGGCGCAGCAGATGGCGGTGCCGAAAATACCGCAGCAAATTCAGAGTATTTATGGTTTCATGGAAAATATGAGTCTGACTAGCAACGTGCTGAAAACCGACGCGCGTCTCAGTCTCACGAGCGCGGTGAGCGGGGTGACTCCCGCGGACCCGTCGGTCCCTCCGTCGGCAAGAGGAAATGCTCCTGTCCGCTCTCCGCGCGCCTCGGCCAGAAAGTCGCCGCGGGGGAGCAATGTGAAAAGGTAAACTTATTAAGGCTCGTTATTAAAAATAATGGCGGGACCCAAGGTATAGTATACTATCTCGTTAAAGTTTAATTAATGGTGTGCATTCTTTTTGATTAGATTATTGACATAGTGTCGATATGGATTTGAATAGTGGTACAAATTCTTTTTGATGATCAATCGTATGCTGCTATTGCGGCTATTCTTTTTTTGATGATATGACATGCATCGATATTATGCGTCTCCAATGTGAGGAAAAGTAAACAGGTCGTTTCTCGTTTTAGTTAGTAGAACTATACGAGTTTTGGACGGAATCAATCGATCTCTTGATTGAATGAACAAAAAAAATCGAAGTCTCGAATAGATATCATTGATATTTTGGCCCCAGAGTGTTGATTGATTGAATTAAATTCAATTTGAATTGGCCAGAAACTATATTGATTGAATATGGATCGAATTTCGGGCAGCGAGTCTCTGTCCTGAAGTGAGCCGAACGACTGGAAAACAAAAGCATAGAACTGCGAATGTTTTGATCGCCCCATTGAATTTTGTCCGTCTCTGCATTGAATTGCAATGATTCGGTGCAATGATTCGGTAAACAGAATCTGTTCCATTTTGAAGTCGGTTCGTCTGGTGTTCGTATTACGTACGGTTGGTCACTGATCTAGCAGTTCGTCTTCAAACCCGGCTCTCGATCACTTTGGCGAAACTCCTGGCCAACGGAGAGATTCCCTATGTTTCTCCATTTCGTAGACTGGAAGGGGTCGGAAAGACGAGCTAAAGGACAAGAGTCGAGTGGATTTTTGTGATCCAGTCTTCCAAATGATCCCGATTTTCGCAAAAAATCGTGTACATCCGGAGGAAAGGTGAAATATCGGGAAATTCAGAGGTCAGAATTTAGAGTGTATTTGTGGGTTTACAACACTTTTGGCAACACTGCGAGAATTCTGTGTAGCAACTCGATCTTTTTGCGCTGTTTGTGCTGATACTGATTGATGGTTTCAGGGGTGGATTTCGGAAGCATAGATAAACCGTTGGAAAAAGGATAAACCATTGGAAATAGCATATTTCAGTGTGAAAATCTGGGCTTGATTGGTGTTTCAGTGTGTGCAGTGTGAAAATCTGGGCTTGATTGATGTTTCAGTGTGTGCAGTGTGAAAATCTGGGCTTGTTTCAGTGTGTGCAGTGTGATGATTTGGGCCATGTTTGTTCGCGAATGAGAATTCGTTGGCTATTGATTGGAATTGGAGAATTCGTTGGCATTGGAATTGTAGAAATCGCTGGCATTTGGGTTGTTTGTGTAATAGTCTCTCTTCTCGATTTCACACGCGAATTCGTTGGGAACGAATGATTTCATGCAAATTTTATCTGTCAGATATACTCGTCTCGTGCAGCTGGTTCTCGTCGATTCTCTTTTCTAGACGGCCTGTCTCGTGCAGCTGATTGTGATCCCCCGGGTCCCTTTTTTAGACGGATCGTAATAGCTCCGGCGCAATTATGATTTGGATTTTTAGAAATATCGAGAATTGTTCCCCTCGGACTATTTCACAAAATTCGTTCGCATTTTCAAAAATTTCCAGACTATGGATCACTCAACATAATAATTCATATTCGATTGGAATTTGCATGCAATTCGAGCGGGAAAATATTCTGTTAGACTTCGCGTATATGAAATAATTTGAGTTCCCATATTATAGGCTATTTTCGCATGACGACATACTGATCCTCGTGAGTCCATTACTGATCTTCGTTCGGGCTATATTATTGTATGGGTGGATTTCGTCCAAATTTTTTGGACTTCCATTTGTTTCTGCATTTCTTCAATTCAATCTGCATTTCTTTAATTCGAGCTTAGTATTTGCAAAATATCTTTCTTAGAGTTGTTTGGTGAAGAACCAACTGCTGATCCATTATTATACTAATCACTTTTTTTTGACATGACAAACTGCTGACGTTCGTTCAAATCGAATAGAGCGTGACAAACCGCGTGAATTTCAATACTAATATTACAAACTGTTGCAATACATCGCTTTTCAAAATTTTGAGTGAGACGTAGGCGTTGTGTTGTGGTCCTGGATACTATCTGGTCCGATATATTGAATATAAATTCGCATGTTTTTGTGGATATCTTTTCCAACGAATGTTGCTGTGCATATCAACGAATTCAAAAAGAAAAGCTCTAGCTTTACTACTACAGTTTTTGGATCCCCGTACGGGTATCTTTTTTAAAAATCATATTATTGGTGAAGACTACGCGCAAATTCAAGCGTGCGACAGACGTTCAAACGTTCAAACTTCCTTTTCCAATTGGTGATGGTTCTGAATCTTGCAAAGGTGTTAATGGTGGTCCGTTTGGTCTTTGCGGAGGACGGCGCGAATAGGGAGTCCTCCGCAAAGACCAAACGGACCACCTACGGAGTTGGGTCTTATGCGGAGGTTCGTGGCGACGTCGTCAAGGCAGAGCGGAGCGCCACCGCCAGCGACGTTGATTACAGAGTTGGCAACGTGCAGCGTGGATTACAGACTACGGATACGGCGTATCCCTCCGGGGAGTGCTGCAACGCGGACGATTGGAGTGTCAGTGTGCCTGTTTGTTTTGATTCGTGGTCAACTTGTCCCAACAAAGTATACAAAGTAGAGGGCTGTTGTCCTGATTATATGAACTGCGCGTACAAAATCCACCATGCGAGCCGCAGCTGTGAGCGCAACACCCGTTACCCGAATCTCTGTCCAGCAGACGAAACGGAATGGGACGAGTGCGACTGGGACACTGGGTGGCAGAGCGGGAACAGGAAATGGATCTGCGGGGCCAGCGGCTGCTGTACGGAGCCAGTGACTGGCGGTTGCACGAGGAACTGCGTTGGCGACTGGGGCGACTGGAGCAGTTGCGCCGGTGGGAGTCGCTCGCGGGTGTACAGTATCACGCAAGGCGGTTTTAGCAGCGGCAACGCGTGCGCCACTACTTGTGGATGTGAGGCACCAACGGACGGGTACATACAAGAAGATAATGACCCAGATAGCTGCACCACGACAAGCACCACGTCCACGACCGCGAGCACTACGTCGACGACGGCAAGCACTACGACGAGCACTACGTCGACGACGGTTAGCACTACGACGAGCACGACATCGACGACGTCGAGCACTACGACGTCCACGACAACATCGACAACAACGAGTTCTACGACGTCTACAACATCCACATCCACGTCGACTAGCACTACGACGTCTACGACAACATCGACCACAACGAGTTCTACAACGTCGACGACAACGTCGACTAGCACTACGACGTCGACGTCCACGTCGACCAGCACTACGACGTCGACCACAACGAGTTCTACGACGTCCACATCTACGTCGACTAGCACTACGACGTCGACGACAACATCGACCACAACGAGTTCTACGACGTCTACAACGTCAACATCCACGTCGACTAGCACTACGTCGTCGACCACAACGTCGACCACAACGAGTTCTACGACGTCGACGTCCACGTCGACTAGCACTACGACGTCTACGACAACGTCTACGACAACGAGTTCTACAACGTCGACGACAACGTCGACTAGCACTACGACGTCGACGTCCACGTCGACCAGCACTACGACGTCGACCACAACGAGTTCTACGACGTCCACATCCACGTCGACTAGCACTACGACGTCTACGACAACATCGACCACAACGAGTTCTACAACGTCGACGACAACGTCGACTAGCACTACGACGTCGACGTCCACGTCAACCAGCACCACCACGTCGACCACAACGAGTTCTACGACGTCCACATCCACGTCGACTAGCACTACGACGTCTACGACGACATCGACCACAACGAGTTCTACAACGTCTACAACGTCCACATCCACGTCGACTAGCACTACGTCGTCGACCACAACGAGTTCTACGACGTCGACGTCCACGTCGACTAGCACTACGACAACATCGACCACAACGAGTTCTACAACGTCGACGACAACGTCGACTAGCGCTACGACGTCGACGTCCACGTCGACCAGCACTACGACGTCGACCACAACGAGTTCTACGACGTCCACATCCACGTCGACTAGCACTACGACGTCGACGACAACGAGTTCTACGACGTCGACGTCCACGTCGACCAGCACTACGACATCGACCACAACGAGTTCTACGATGTCCACATCCACGTCGACTAGCACTACGACGTCGACGACAACATCGACCACATCGAGCTCTACGACGTCGACGTCCACGTCGACTAGCACTACGACGTCGACGACAACATGGACCACAACGAGTTCTACAACGTCGACGACAACGTCGACTAGCACTACGACGTCGACGTCCACGTCGACCAGCACTACGACGTCGACCACAACGGCGACCACAACGAGTTCTACGACGTCGACGTCCACGTCGACCACAACGAGTTCTACGACGTCTACGACAACATCGACCACAACGAGTTCTACGACGTCGACGACAACGTCGACCACAACGAGTTCTACGACGTCGACGTCCACGTCGACTAGCACTACGAGGTCGACGACAACATCGACCACAACGAGTTCCACGACGTCGACGTCTACGTCGACTAGCACTACGACGTCGACCACAACGAGTTCTACAACGTCCACATCCACGTCGACTAGCACTACGACGTCGACGACAACGTTGACCACAACGAGTTCTACGACGTCGACGACAACATCGATCACAACGAGTTCTACAACGTCGACGACAACGTCGACTAGCACTACGACGTCGACGTCCACGTCGACCAGCACTACGACGTCGACGACAACGTCGACCACAACGAGTTCTACGACGTCGACTAGCATCACGACGTCGACGACAACATCGACCACAACGAGTTCTACGACGTCGACGACAACGTCGACCACAACGAGTTCCACGATGTCCACATCCACGTCGACTAGCACTACGGCGCCGACGTCCACGTCGACCAGCGCTGCGACGTCGACCACAACGAGTTCTACGACGTCGACGTCCACGTCGACCAGGACTACGACATCGACGACAACGAGTTCTACGATGTCGACGTCCACGTCGACCAGCCCCACGATGTCCACAACAACCTGGACCAGCCCCACGACGTCCACAACACTGTCGACCAGTGCCACAACGTCCACAACACTGTCGACCAGCCCCACGACAACATCGACGACAGCAGCACCGACCAGCACCAGCACTACGACGTCGACAACGAGGAGCACCAGCACTACGACGTCGACAACGAGGAGCACGGCTCGCATGGTGGTCAGACCCCAGCGGCAGAGCCCTGTTAAGAGCCCGGACATCGATTTTTCGGGAAATCGGAGTTCGCTCGATGACAGCACCTTCGACGATTTGGACCCGCTAAATGGGTCCCCTACTACCGGTACGGTTACCTTCGACGATTTGGGAGTCCCCGCTGACTCGGCCAAAGCAGGGGCCCGCCGTGGAGACATGCCAGGTGCCCCGAGACAGTCTGGATCTTCTGGCTCAGATGAGTCTGAGTCTATCGCAATCGGGTCTCTGACAGTGATCGCGCTCGTGTCGCTTCTCGTTTTCGGCTCAGCATACATCTACAAGAAGCAGGGGCCCTCAGCATACATTTCCAGCTGTGTTGGCCCGGCATACATTCATTTGCGGCGCAAACTGATGGGACCCGGGTCCCAGTCCATATTGGGGAGCCAGTCCACCGAGCTGCGCAGTGTCACGAATTCGTGCAGTGAAGACTCGGTTCCGATGTTCAACGACGCGAAATGTGAAGCAGAATGCGGAAAGAACAGGCAGAACCAGGTGTCCATGGGGTGGAATGGTTTTATTCTCCGGCGGAACGACTCCGAGTTGGAAAGTTTAAGTTACGGTCGGAATCGCGGGGACGCCAAGGAGCGGGCCCCTCTTAGCGCAGAGAAGGAAATTTGGTCTGCTAGAGATATCGCCCCTCTTAGCGCAGAGAAGGATTGGTGTGCTCGAGATATCGCCCGTCTTAGCGCAGAGAAGGATTGGTCTGCTCGAGATAGCGCCCCTCTTAGCATAGAGAAGGATTGGTCTGCTCGAGATAGCGCAGAGGGGCCCTCGTTGGGGTCTGCTGGAGATGTCTCGCCGGAATATGCTGGAGATGTCTCGCCGGGGTCTGCTGGAACGCTCTCCGGAGTATCTCCTAACCGAATAGTACCCCTCACCGCGGGTCCCGAATCGAATGGGATCCCCCGCAAAAAATCCATTTGGATGGCCAGGATGTCCCTGGGCGATTTGGTCCATTGCATTTTGGTGGATCAGTCTAAGGTGGGGCCCAACAAAGGGGCCTGGCATTTCAGCAGTTTCTCCAGTGATTCCTCCGAAATTTTTGAAGTCGGAAATTTAAGTCTGCGTCTAAATCCAACGCGGAGAAAAATCCAACGCGTGCGGGGTAGCGAAATCTTGGCAGATGAGCCTTGCTTAAAATTTAAAAAGATTCAGAAGTCTACGAAATCGCCGAAGAAAGCGAGAAATCGCCAGGATACTGTGAATCTTGCAAAAAATGATAATGGGGCCCCGGGTCCCGCGAAAGCCAGAGCATCCAAAG
>Ga0099798_10374_pt1 | contig 15292 bp, 16 predicted proteins | sample Uncmet_Sort29A_1_FD_89870 | JGI IMG/M metagenome (GOLD analysis project Ga0099798, IMG submission 89870) | Marine eukaryotic communities from CALCOFI LINE 67, Pacific Ocean - CN13ID_Sort29A_1 | ecosystem: Environmental > Aquatic > Marine > Oceanic | place: Pacific Ocean: Monterey Bay | collected...
GTCGTCGCCGCGGCAGAGAACCCACGAAAATTTTGGCGGAAGTAGATACTAACAGTGCTGAGATAGGAAAAGAAAACACTGCCGAGATGAGGCAGGCAGCGGAAGGTGGCCATCAAGATCTGAGTGATGCCACAAGTCTGTCAAATAGTACGAATAAAATTAATGCTGCGGACAACGTTAATGCTACGAATAAAGTTAATGCTTCCACAACGGCGCATGAACGAAACACGATCGACATGAACGAAGCACAAGACGCCGACCGTCCCGCGGAACAGCTGGTCCCGGATAGCGAGCTGACGTCGTTGTGTTTTGAGCATTTGAAAGGTCAGGACCTCGTGTGGGCGGTGGGCCGAGCTTCTTTCCTGCGGCTGCAGGATCCTGGGTTTTGGGAGAACGCTGGAAAGGAAGTCGATCGCCGCCTGCGCTCGGATTTTAATGCCAAGTTTCCGCAGTACGGTTCCGTCGAGGACTCTGAAAAAAAACAGCCTCATAGTAGTGAATCTGCAGCCGCTGAGCCTGCACAAGGTTCACCCGCCGATCCGAACGCCGACCTCTTCGGTGTCGAGCTTGGTGCCAATACCGACTTAAATACAGCCGGAATCGACTTCGGCGATGGAGAGAATGGAGTGACGGGACAAAAAAACTCTAAAGCTAAGGTCGTCGACCCAAACCACCAAGAGGCGCTGTCCATCCGGAATCCGCAGCAGCTGGTCAATCTGCTGCAAGCCTTCTCGTATGCTCCCCGACGAGCGCGCGGATCGCTGAGTGCGGCCAAGGAGAAGTTGCTGCAGCGGTCGTGTAAGGGGGTGGACAAGTTCTCGAACGACCAGCTGGTTCGCATTCTGTATAGTTATAACAAGGGGCGGATGGATACGGAGTGGAGAGAAAGCGACAACAGCAGTCCGAACCCACCCCACAAAAAAATCATCAACGCGAAGTACTTAGACCTGATTCTGAGCGAGGTGCTAGAGCGGCTGCCCGATTACAGAGGGTGGCATCTGATCCGCGTTCTGCGCAGCGTTCTGGGGACCTATAACGCCTACGCGGAGGAAGCGGAACAAAAATCGAGGTTCAGAAAGCAGAACTCGAATGCCCTAAATTCCACGGGAGAAAATCTCACTCGCCGCAAGCTAACCCCGGAAAAGAAGGAGTTTGTGGAAATGCTCAGTCGCCGCATAATCGACAACTTTAGTGGATTGGACTCGGAGGCTATTCGGTTTTTTATTCCGGTTTATATCGCCTATGGACTTCTGGCCAAACAACCGCACATGGTGGAGCAGATTAGCTCGAAGTGAGGGGACGTGTTAAGCTCAAATTAATTTCACACGATGGAATACTTAATTGCTAGCACTCCAAAATGCTCAAGGATATCAAATTCGTGTCAAGAATTATGATATTTTCACACTTCAATCTCCTCCTGCACAGGTACCGCAAGAAGCTGTTCGGTTGGCAATCTCCGGAGCTAATTTTGCGCTCGGGGTACTACCTTGTCCTCTACGACATTCTGAAGACGTCCACGATCACGACCTGGCTTTATCGGCTGGAGAACACGGGATTGGTGCTCAGGTAGGAAGAATAGATTTCCAATAGCACAATTTAAATATCATTCGGAGAGTGTCACTGTTACTATCAAGTAATGGTGATATAATAAATTTCAACGGAGCTGCGACCTGCCCTCAATGATGACAATCGCCAATCCGAAATCCCCTCCCCCAGGTATGAAGCACCGGAGAAGAGTGCCGAATCTGCTGCGGCTGGCGAAGACGCCAAAGATAAATTGAATGAACAGCGCAAACAGGAGATCATCACGGAGTCGGTGCGGCAGCTGAAGGTGGTGGAGATGTGCCTCCGCTACGAACGCCCGGAGCTGCTACAGGCGATTGAGCCAGAGGCATTGGTGATTTTAGAGAGAGCGAGAAACACGCCGCTCCACTACTGCGACAGCCTGGGCGGGGTGGGAGTAGAGCTGCCGTTCGTGTACGACAGGCTGAAGCAGCGCATGATGATCATGCGACACACGCTGGAGAGGGAGGCTGCGGGGGGCAAGACTCCGAAGAGTAGCAGTAGCAGAAGTAGTGATAGTAGTACCGATACTAATAGTAGAACCGATAGTACTCAAGATGGAAACCAGGAATCCCAGGATGAAAATCATGAAACTCAGAAGAGTCGGACAGAAGATCAAAGTTATCACTTGAATTCTGATCGGGCTGATCAAAGTGAGACAGAGAAGAAAAGGAAGGTTGTTACGAAACTCGAGAAGTTGGCGCGCTTCCTGGATTCTAGACCGCATGTGGAGGGCCCATTCTGCCTGCACATCTGCAACCTCAAGAAAAGAGTCTTCGTGGATTGGGAGCGGCCGTGGGAGCAGTACCCGCCACACCGGCAGCTCGAAGTGCAGGACTACGTGGTTCGGAAGCACGCCTACCTCCAAAAGGAGGGCTGGAGGATTGTCAAAGTACCGTTTTGAGCAGTACTTGCTTCTCGACAAGGTTCGCGTTGGGATGCTTCACAGCCTTTGCTCACGTATTGAGGACTGAATATTGAAAGCGGTGACTGTAGGATCACTAATTCGTGGCGGTGACTGCAGGATCACTAATTCGTGGCGGAACGCCACATACGAGGGTCACGTACGAGGAATCGTCACATACAAGGAATCTGAGAAGAAATATGAGTGCACGAGTTTCATCCATTAAATGGCATACGTGCACAGAGACTAACAGAGACTGACACAGACTGACATGAGACTACATGCAAATTCATGATTGAAACTGAGTAGATTTCGCTCGATTTGCACCATTTCAGAATTGAATTGTACTGCAACTCTTGCTTAGACATCGGTTGTATTATATGCTTCATCTATTGCTAGTTAGTAAGTATGGATGGGCGTTTCGTCTCGTCAATGTCGGGTTAAGTTTCGTTTGTCTTTATTGCAATCTCAGTGACAGCGCTGAAAAAATGATTCTTATTTGGCATTCTAGAGGGAACTCGGAGATGAACGCACTGTGATTCCCGCACCTGTGGTATTATTATTCGTGTATTTCATTACAGAATTCTAGCAGAGTGCCCACGATGCCGGCCGACGACGCCGAGCGCGGCGTGGATCTGCTGTGCGGCAAGTTTGAGGATTTGGTCCGCAAACTTGGCGAAGAGAGCCGCGAACGACAGCGAGTATCGAAGTTACTACAGCAAACGAACCATGCGCGTACGGAGGAGCAGGAGGAGCATGTGCGGGAGACAGCGAGGCTGTCTGCCCTGCTGAAAGCGCGCGAGGAGGATTGCGGCCGGCTAAAAAAGCAAGTAAACGCCAGCGAAAAACGGGCGACGGCGGTGGGGGTGGAGGTGAGGCGGGAATTAGGAACTAGGTGTTATGGGTAGCCGCGGGATCGGGTATTATGGTTAATAGTTAACACATACCAGTGCAGACAATTTGAATTCGATGACGAGTGCAATTCAATGACCTTTATTTTTTGTCCTTGCCTAGCATTATTAGGCTTCTGAGCATAACTCCAAAAACATACCCATTATAATTGCCCTCATTCTCTCCCAGACCTCCAAGCTCGAGCGCGCTCACCGCGAGCTTTTGGGGCAACAGAAGACGCTGGAAGAAGCCTGCAAAAAATATAAGAAAGAAGCGGAGCTTTATAAGCAAGACTTGAAATCGAATCCGCTCCGAGCCAAAAACCAGGAACTCTCCAGAGCGCATGACCTCAAGGCGCAGCAAGTGGATGAGTAGTCTAAAACATATTAATTACTCTACAAATGACATGATGTGTAATTTCAAATTTGAGTCGTTTCGCTGCTACTGAAAACATGAGGCGGGAACTATTCGATGATTATTATCGAAATGTCATAAGCGCGAAAGTTATTCGATGCTCGCTTATAAGTTATTCGACGTCAATTTCAAGGTATAGTCAGTTGAGTCACTCTGTATGGAACCGAATAGGACTGTATTCAATGTCAATTCCAAGGTACAGCGACGAAATCGCGACTCTAAAGAAAGCTTTAAAAGAAACTAAGCAGAGCAACGCCTCAGCCAAAAAGCTCCAATGGTCCGCTGAGGAGAAGGCGAAGGAGGTGACGGAGGAAAAGGAAAAAGAGAAAAAAGAGAAAGAAAGGCTGTTGGGGGAGCTGAGGGTGAGGGTCATGAGTATTACTATTGTGCTATCGCTGCTGGGGGAGCTGAGGGTGAGGATGAGTATTGTGGTGTCGCTGCTGGGGGAGGTGAGGGTGAGGATCATGAGTATTACTATTGTGGTGTCGCTGGTGGGGGAGGTGAGCGTGAGAATCAGAATAAGTCTATGGGAGAGAGGAAAAGAGAAAGGCAGTTGCCACTGTGGATTCACAAAAGTCGTCTACCAAAAGTCATCAACAACAAAAATCATATTCATGTAAATTTCGTTCAACTTTCTAAATATGTCCTCCATCCCCCCAGTCCGCCCTGAAATCGAACTCCGAGTTGAAGAAGACGTTGGAAAATGAACAGCAAGAAAAAGAGAAACTCAAGAAGACGCACGCCCAGCACAAAGATCGGATGCAGAATGTTCGGTTGGCGAAGAAGGCAACCGATATGCTAGTCACTTCCCTCACCGAAAATCTCACCGGCGTGGAAGATCGTTTGGGTGGCTCCGATGTGGGCCTGATGTTAAAGAACTTAAAGAACTTCTCAGACAATTGAATTTGTGAGTAGGAATTTCGAAATTGTGAGTAGTTAACACAAATTTAATAATAGTAAGTAATATCAGATGACATAGACTCTGAAGAATTCTAGACAATCTCGATTTCGAAATTCGCACTCACAAATTCTGTAAATTCATTCCGCATCGGCCGACGATTGGCACAATTTGGCACAGGTTTCAGGGATATGGCGACTTTGCGGGCGGAACATGCTGAATTAAAAGAGGAACTGGATAGGGAGCGGTTGAAAAAACTGGCGGAAATCAAACGAAGCGAGACGGCGAAGGCGGGGGCGGTGAGCAAATTGGAGGAAATTCTTGATAATTACTGTTCCTTGCCGTTGATACGAGTCTTCCAAATTGAAATGATCTTCCAAATTGAAATGCTCATACAATTGAAAATGATCTAGCCGATTGATTTGCCGTCCTCTCAATTTAAGATGCTGCGCTCTATTTAATAGTAACTCGCAATACAACGTTGACCAACTTGACCTCTCCCCCAATCCTGACTCCAGACCGCCGCCGAAGAGTGGGCCGTGGAACTCGCGAAGAAGCTACGCAAACGGGACGTGATTCTGAGGGTGAGGGTTATCTTTATTATGGTTTCCGTATTAATACCAGTGTCATTTCCGTATGGTCACTAATGGCGATTTCTTTCGACCTCAATAGTGATGCCATCCAATTCAATTTCTTAACAATCAGACTATCAGTGATCACGAGACCAAATTTACTCATTCCCAAGACAAATCCAATTATTCAAAGGCAAATGCAAAGGCGAATTCAATTGTTCAAAGCCAAATGCAATCCATTGCCCCTAAAACATCGCAGCTCTTCGAACTCGGCGAGCTGGAGAGCGGCAAGAACGTGGGGGAGTTTGCTGGTGATGCGTACCCAAGCCATAAATCGGGCACGCTTTTTAAATGCGTACCCAAGCCGTTTAAAGTTGGGTACGTTTTTTTTAAAACCTCGCTGAATAGTTTGGGAGAATTGCAGCGGCTTGGGTACGCGTTTTAAATGCGTACCCAAGGCGTTTAAAGTAAACTTGCGTTTGCATGGAAAATGCAGCTGTTTGTGGATGCAAGGTGACTTCTTCGGGTGGGTTTGTGAATATTTTTTGGTAATCGTCGAAAATTTGGGTGTGCTCTAAAAAAACCGTACCCAAGCCCGGTAGGTAGGTACCTACCTACCTTTGGGTACGGTGCGTACCCAAAATTTTTATCTGAAATCCTCTCTTGCCGAATTCAATTCTTCAAAGACAAATGCATTCCTGGTAAAACATCTCAGCTCTTCGAACTGGGCGAGCTGGAGAGCGGCAAGAACGTGGGGGAGTTTGCTGGTGATGACGACGTCCTTCTAAGAGCGCTCTTGGAGGCCGAAAATGCTGTTGAAGACCTCTCGGGTGGCGTGAGGATACTAGGAGTGAAGAAGTCTACGTCACGCAACTCGAGCTTGGATGACTCCAATAATGCGAACAACGCTGACGCTGTAACGGTCGGGGTACCTGTCGGAGACAACGACTCTAATAACAACAATAAATATAACGAGAGCAACAATATTAAGAACGACGGCGTTGGAGTAAACAGTGGCAATAATTATACCGGCGCTAATCCTAATCTGAATGACATCTGTGCGATAAACGGGGCTCGATACGATGCGTTTTTTAAGAGCGGGCTGAAGGGTATCGGTCTGAGTGAAGGTGGATTTTTCGCCGATGTTGAGATTCCAGGGTTGCGGAGGTCCACACCCAGGGCCCTTTCTTCACAGAGATCCACACCCAGAGCCCTTTCTGACTCCCGCGGTGCAACTTCGCCTCGCTTCCCTTTAACTCTCGATGAGAAGCTGCGGCAGGGTGGTAATTCGGAGCGAGTGTTCGTTCGGGGAAATCTCTGCAGCGTCTGCAAAGGGCAGCTGTCCCCGCGAGCCAGAAGCGAGGATAGTAATCGTTCCCGCAGGGAAAGAAGCCTAAACATCGACACCTCGCCGCGAAGCACCACTGCGAGCAATTACAATGGAAGTACAACCGCAAGTAACTACAACACAGCAGCCACCAACACTCCTCTGCAAGCCTCGCTCCCGCGTCCTTTTCCGAGCCGGGGCCGCGCGATGTCGCCATCCAGCTTGTCCAATCCTGGATTGGCAGCAAATAAGAAGTATCCCACTCTCTCCCCCGCGCGTTCGGTCGCACTGCGTCGGCGCCTCGCGGAGGCAGAGAAGTTGTGCAAGTCGCAGCAGCAGGAACTGAAACTGATCGCAGAAGGCGGCCTCAGCATGCGGGAGAGGAAAGCCGCTGAGCTGGAGCGAGTACGCCAAAAGTTAAACCGATAAATATTTGAAAGTAGGCTTAGCGTGTCTAGATACCGTGATGCGTGAGATAAGTTATAACTGCTATTATCCGAAACAAATGTAACACATCCACTTTCAGCGCCACATCACGATGTATTTCATTTTTAAATGTATTACACACAAAGTCGTTTACATTTTGACTGAAGTTACTCTCGGATTCCGTACTCGCTTATTCCGTATTCGCATTATGATTCCATCCTCGCTCAAGGTTCGGGAAAACGCCCACCTGAAGCACGAGCTGGAAGCGCACATTCGCCAGAGCAAAAATGATCGCGAGGAGCTCGCAAAGAAGACAGCGGAGTTCGAAAAGCAGACGAGGGAACTCGAGTTCCAGGTGCGAGTCGACAAAAAAGAAAAGAACGAGCTGCAGGAGGAGGTCGAGGAATTGCGAAAGGAAGTGGTCGGTCTGAGGAGGGCCATGGCGCAAAATAAGGCCGATCGCAAGGAGGTAGGAGCAGAAGTAGAAGAGCTTAAGGGCAAACTCGGGTGGATGGAGACGAAATTGCAGGGCAGTGAGGAGAGATTAAAGGAGTGTCAGAGGAAGTTCGAGGAAACTAAGGGAAAATTAGAAGAAATTCAGATAAGATTAGGAGAAAGGGAGAGCAAGTTGAAGGAAAATCAGAGGGGCTTACTAGAAACGGTGGGGAAATTACAGGAGACCGAGTTGAGGTTGCAGCAGAATGAATCGAAATTGCAGCAGAGTGAATCAAAATTGCAGCAGAGTGAATCAAAACTGCAGGACACTGAATCAAAACTGCAGGAGACTGAGGCGTTATTAAAAGATACTGAGGGAAGGTTTGAAGAAAAAACTGCCAATTTGATGGAGTCTGCAGAAAAACTGGAGCTGGCCGAGGCCAAAGTAGAGGCCCACGAGACGCGATTAGTGGAGACGGAGGCGAAATTGCGCGAAAATCAGAGAACCATGCTTGAGGCAATCGCAAAAGTGCAGGCGGAGACGGAGGTGTCTCTACAAGAAAGTGCGGCGAAACTGCACGATACAGAGGCGAAATTAGAGGATACCGACGCGAAATTACAGGAAACCGAATTCAAACTGAAGAAAAGCGAGGTGAAATGCAAGGAAACGGAGATAGAGTTAGCGGAAAGCCGACACCAAGTAGTGGACGCTCACGGTCGCCTATCGGGGGTCGGGTCTAGATTGTCGGAAACAAAAGAAACCTTAGCTCGGGTCCGGAAGGCGTGGGAGGAAAGCGTGCAGAAGCTGCAATCGACGGAGAAAGACCTAGAAAATGTGGAAGGTATGAGGGAGACAGTTAGGATGCTTAATACTTGAATAAGTAAGTACTGAGATTTGTCCGAAAGTGACTGAGTCTGTTTTCCTTTCACGATGCATTTCTCGAAATAGTAAACCGCAAAAAGGCTGCCAGCAGGCGCGGAAATTAAATTTAAAAAAGAATTCCCTATCGAGTCTTCATCATTAAAAAAGAATCACAACATTAAGGTAACCGGCAGACCGCAGAACGACTGGCAGCAGATGCGAAAAAAGATCTGCAGGCTGCCGAAACCGATATCGCCAGGCTCGAGGAGCGCGTGCAGAAAAGAGAAAAGGTTCTGAAGGTGAGGGAGGGGATTCGAGACATGGTATATTAGTTGGATAAGGGATAAAATTAGACCATCCAGGTCGTTGACCAATTTCAATATGCTACTGCACACCCTTTTGCGCAAATTCATGTCAGCAATCAAATTCAAAGTTAAAAAAACGCTACGTCCCCCAAGTCGAAGTTAGAAAAACGCTCCTTCCCCCAGGCCTTCCACCTGGACGCAGCGCTCGCCGCGGTCATGCCCAAGAGTCTGGCTCCCGACGAAGATCCTCTAAATCAAGTGAGGCCCTCTGCCTACGCCGACCCCCTAAATATGACCAGCGCAAACGCCTTCGGGGATGATGATGAGTACGGTGATGAATATGGTGATGCTGGCTATGATCCTTTGAATATGGGTAGTGATATGGCTAGTTTTGCTGATGCCGGTAATACTAATGATCCTGATGGTGGTGATGAATCTAATGACGTTAGTGGAAACGCTAGGAAGGAGAAGTGGCAAATGCTCGCGCACGCCAGAGCGAATGCTCTTAATGCGGACTTTGCGGACAGAGATTTCGATTTAGAGGAGTTGCAGCCGTATTTTGTAGGTGAAAACGAGATTGACCCTGATGACTCAGGAGATGTAGATGCGGATCGAGATACGAATCAAATAGCATCTGAAACGGGGAAATCCGAGAAAGGCGAAGCGGCGGCGGAAGCGAAATCCAAGAAAGGAAAAAGCCGCGATAGTTTGATGGTGGAGAACGTGAAACTGAGGATGGAGATGGAAGCTAGGGCGCTCGAGATGGAAGCAACTGCGAGAGAATTAGCCGCTGAACTTAAGAAGAAGGAGGAGCGGATGAGGGAGAAAGGAGAAAAGGAGGATGGTAGAGAGGATAAGGCACCATCTGCAGGTGCAGCAGAATCAAAAGAAGACGACACCATAAATGCTGAGAAGCAGCTTCGCGTGGAGGAACTCGCGGCTGAGAATGCCCGTCTTCGCGCCGACCTGGAAGCGAAGCTGGCGATGTTGGAGCGCAAGCGCAGCGGGCAGGCGATGCCAACAGCAAACGCCAGCGGTGGGCGAGCAACAGCAAGCGGCGGGCAAGCAACAACCGATCTGCGAGCTACGGTGAATAGCGTGATTACCGCGTCTGACTCGCAGTCGGATGAATCTGATTCGCAGGATAGCACTGCGCGAGCGTCGGCTATGGCTGCCCTAATCAATAAAAAAGCGCCTGCTGTCACGCCGTTGAACTTCACAAATAGCAATACGCGCCCAACCTTTGCGTCGTCACCGCGAGCTAACGGAGTCTCGGACAATGAAACAAAACCCACAGCTAGTGGAGTATCGCAAGCTAATGGAGCCATTGGAGTTCCCAAAGCGTCGAGGAAGACGACAAATCAGGCGCGGCTGATCCGGAAATCGATCGCCACGCACGATTCCTCCGGGACTTTCGGAGTGAATTCGCCCGGCATCGAGCACCAGCCGATATCCCACATCATGCAAATGTTCAAGAAGACTGAGCAAGCGCGACAGAGGCAGCAGGAGCGGGAACGCGAGCGCCAACGCCTGATCGAGGAAACAAAAGGAGAGAAAGCGGCCGCAGAGGCAGACAAGGCAGTCGGCGGGGAGGCTCAGACTTCGGCTCAGTTGGCGCGAGCGAGCAGTGCGAGCAGCAGTGCCAGCACTGCGAGCGGCACCGCAAGCACTTCTGTGAACGCAGGCAATCATGGTAATATTTCTTTCACGCGGACTCCCACAGCTGCGCATTTTGTGCCGCATGCGACGTTCGTGCCGCCTGTTGTTGCGGGGAGGAGTGATTCTGGGAAAAAATCTGCAAAAAATACCTCCGGGGCTGCGAAGTTCCGCGACCAGGCAGTGCATCTCACATCGATTATGAAGGTCATCCCCGATGGCAAACGCGAGAAGAAGGATCCTAAAAGCGAGAAGAACGCACGCAAGTCAAAAACCTCTTCCAAAGAAACCAAATCCAAACTAACAAAGCAAAAAGACGGCGAGCACAATCAGGCGGTACCTCCCGGATTTAGCCCGTCCAGCACTAGTAGTCCCACGGCTGTTACTGAACTTACTGCCGAGAACGCTAAATTTACTGCTAGTAACAGTTCGCCCAATCGGAGTGGTGCGCTCAATGGTAGTCCTCTGAACAACTACAAAAAGTTGAGCGCTGCCCTCAACTACACCGGTAGGTCGCCCTACACCAGTGGAAAATCAAATGAGTCCCGCTTCGAGCAGCATTCCGCCGAAGGCCACATTCCCTCTATGCGGGAGTTCGCACAGCAGCATGCATCCCCGTCGCTCTCTATCGACGGTGGCGAGTCCGATGAGGTAGAACATAAGTTTCCGGAGCAAGAGAAAGGAGCTTCCGCCCAGCAGAAAGCCTCATCTGATCTCCATAAGCTGAACTCCTACAAGAAGCAAGTAGCGCTGCAGCAGTCGAAGCTGCAGTGCCAGGAGGAGCAGATGGCGGCCCAGCGAGCTGCTTACGGCGAGAAAATCGGGTCTCAGCAAAAACAATTGCAACTCCAAGAAGAAAAGTTGTTGTTGCAAAGGGATGCATTCCAAAGTGCGATGCGGCAAGTAGCAGAACGCATGGGCGTCCCGGTCAGTAAGGCGGTAACTAGTGTTGGGGAGAACTTGGGTGCTGAACGTAAGAAGGTTCCGTTCGGTAGTGGAAGTTCTAGTTCCAATGGGAGTGGTAGTTCTAGTGCCAATGGGAGTGGTAGTTCTAGTGCTAGTAGTAGTTCTACTGGCAATGGTGCTGCTCTCAGTGCGAGTACCGAAGGTACCGCCGGACACGCTTCACGAACGAGAGTAAAGTCTGCGGGGGCGGAAATTCCAAGCAACACGAGAGAAAGGAAGGACAGTAACGCCAGCAGCGTCATAACGGTGAATAGCTATCATAGCTCAAAAAATAGTGGTAAGCGCGCGACTTCCACTGCAGGAGTGATTCAGAAGCAGAAGATTCAGAAAGAAACGATAAGCAAAACGCCCAGCGTGGATAATTCAAAGGCTTCGAAGCTTGAAACTCCAAATGATAGGTTAAAACTCTTGAAGCGCAATGCAAAGTTAAATTCAAAGATAACTGTCACTACCACTACCGTTCCCACGACGCCCGCAACTCCCGCGCCGAATCATAATCTAGCTGTTCAGAAGCCGCAAAACAGCGCGGTTGTCAGCGACACTGACCCAGTCGAGAATCTCGAGACTGTCCAGAAGCTTCAGAAAAGCTGTCGAAAAGAGACTAGCAAACTTGTCACCGAAAATAGGCGGCTTAAGGAGGAGGTCACGGAACTGCGTAAAAAATGTCATACAGTGCAGGGAATGGCGGCGCTCAGGTGAGGATGATTTAGGCTCCTAATAGAACGTCTAAGGTTTTCACTACTACATCTAATTAATATTGAAGTTTATTACTGTCAGTCTGAAAGCACTACACACGGAAGCCACTCATAGTATGCAAACAATCGAAGAGAGCATCGTATTCAAGTTGATATTGCTCGAATCTGAATTGAAAATTTGAAATCATACTGCGTCCCAGATTCCCTCCGCGCAAGCCCACCCCGAAGAAGAACGGTGCTGCGAGCCGCGTTACCGGCCCTGATAGCGCCACGAAGGGACAAGCGAACCAGATTGACGTCAACCACAGCCTAGAGAGCCCCAGGGAGACGATTCCGTGAGGATTCCGATTCGGAAAATAGATTCTGATTCAATTGAGTTATTATACAATCTATTAAGTCGTGAGAGTGGAGAAATAAATAATAGTTTCCAATCTGATTTTTTCTGAAAGCATTCAATGCTATTACCAACATGAATCCCTCGAGTCATGTGAGTTCCCCAAAAGTCAGAACTAAAAAAATCCCCACAGCGCCCCCTCCGAAGAAGATCTCGCATCGTCTGGATCGGATTTTTCGCGGAAACCAAGTCTCCAGGAACCCCCATTCTCCCCTTTTGAACAGATTCGAAAACCGAGTCCTCCACAAAGAAATCGCAGTGCCAGCAGCAGCAAACCGAGTCCTCCTCGCAAACCGAGTCGGAGTCCGTCACAAAGAAATCGCAGCGCTAGCGGTAACAGAAAGCAGCTGGACCTCGACGATCTGCTAACGCGAGATCCCGCGGTGCTTCTGTCGAAGGATCCTGCGTCGCTGAGGGAGCTTGGGGAGACGCTGGATCGAATGGCGAGTCCCAAGGGTAGAATCATGACGCCAATGGCAAAAGGAGATGGCGGGGTGGGCGGAAATGGAACGGATGAAAATGGAAGAGGTGTGACTTATGGAGGTCATAATGAAAATGATGATGCAAACCGTAACGATTCAGGTCTTACTGGCAGCGGCAGTGCGCCTAATTCAAATGTTAAGTCCAATGATAAGGCGTCAAGTGCTACTACTAGTGGCAGTACTACGCGCAGTCGAAGCGCGAGTAATTCAAAGAAGCGCAATAATATCGGTGCTCTGAGTAATTCGAAGATCAGGCGGCCTCGAGTGAAGAGTGCTGGAAACGCGAAGAGTTCCAATTTGAGTACTGGAAACGCGAACAATTCACGGGATCCTCACGAACGCCAGGAGGCCGGTGGCGCTTCTGGTCTGGACGGCTATCTTCCGCCGTCGTGAATGAATTGGAGAGAATGCTGTAGTCAAATGAGGCGCCGTGCACGACGACCGGAATGCCAATCAGTCAATGACACTGTGATATATAGAAACGGTTCTTTTTTTCGGAATATGATTCGGAATATAGAAGAACACTTACACCACCAATCCCCGACTACGGGTTCGCAAGGTCGAGTTTGTGTGGTGCGCATGCCACGTGAGTAAGATTAATACATCGAGATGATTTCCAATATTGTAAATATTAGTACAGCGCTTCCAGTTGTGTGATTGCTAGATTTCAAGACGTTTTAGCTTTATCATTCGCACCCTTTCGCAGAGCGAGTCGCTCGCAGGTCCGGGATACTATTTTTAGTATGAATGCATACAATACTGTTAATATTAAGATTACGCAATTGAGTTAAAATTATAGAATCAGACGATAGCATACAGTACTGCAATTAACTTTTCTCTAACGACGTGCCTCGGGGATGATTGCCTCGGGCCTGCCTCGAGGTGAATACATCTGAAGTTCCTAAAAATCATGGCGGCGTCCACGACTCTCCTGAGCACTTTATACGATGGCGACGCCGGGAAAGAAAACGGGAAGTGGAACGGGCGGCAAGCAGAAGTCTCAGAAGACGTCTCAGAAGACGTCTCAAAGGGCGCCTCAAAAGAGCTTAGGCGCCAGCAAGAGCCTCGGGGCGGAGCCACGGAGGAATCCAGTGACGAACAGTAGCGCTTCAAATAGTAACTCAACATATGCTAAGAATAATAACAGTATTACTCCTGGGGGTTATGATGGAGCCAATGGTGGATCTTATCAAGGAACAATAGAAAGCACCATCAGCGCGCCATTCGCCGTGGAAAGAGGACTTGATTCTCAAGAGGGTGTGCCGACGAACTACGCCGATGTCGATGTCGCGAGTGGATCTGGTGGAGCGGCCGCGAGTGGGTCTACCAACAGTGGACCTCTCACCGCTGAACAGATCATGATGGCTGAGCTCAATGGGAATAGGTATGGCGCAAATAGTGCAGACTCGAAAGTCAGTGTCGATACAAGCGGCAATGATGTCAGGCTCGCACGGCACACTTATGCTAATGGCGAAAGCGTCAGTAAAAACGCTGGTACCACCAACACTTCTAATGCCAGCGGAAGAAGCCTCGCTGGCACCAACATCAGCACTAGCATCAGTATTCCGCGCCCCCTGCTCAGTCCCGGATTAACCCCTAATGCACTTCCAGCGATAACTCCTAGCTCGACTCCGGGTGGCAATACTCCGGGTGAGCTCGTCAAGGGACCAACAACGAATACGGGGACCGATGTCGAGAAACACGATGGGAGCGTGACTTTTATTTCACATGTCAAGCGCCTCCAAAGCTATTTCTCAAAGGCAGAGGCGAGGGACAAAACCGGCCGCTCAGTGCAGTACGGGAGCAGGGCGATTGTGAGACGTGATGAGTAGAAATCATGATGAGTGCAATCCATTACGATGGATCTTTTATTCGAGTAAATACAATATTGAGGGAGAAGCATACGATATTTTAATTCAAGAAAAACATCCAATCATTATCATCCGGCACTCGGTATGCCATCAACTCTGAATTTCCTCCCAGGTCGGCCTCTGCGCGTTGATGTTGGAGCACGAGGTGGTTCCTTTGGGTTCCCAACTTTTCCTCGCGATCCAGCGGTGGCAGCAGAAGGCGCGGAACGTGCAAGTCGCTCTATCCGAAGCCCGCCGGGCGCATCGCTGGGGGAAGGAAGTTGCGGTGAGGAAGCGAAGTGTATGTCAATGTATATGATTGATATGAATTGGAATTTACATGAATCATATTGATGTTCGCACACCGAATCCAATTTCAAACTCTTTGATTCACGTCATTCCCACACATGATTTTTTTCCGATTAACGCACACAAAAAACAGGTCCTCCTGAAGGTCCACGAAGCGTGCTGCAAGCTGGCGAAGGATCCGTGGCAATGGGTGAATATCATTTCCAAATCTCTTCTCGCCGTTTTCTTCTCCATCGACCATTTTGCGTAAGCGAAAATCGTATCTGATAGAATCTGGAACTCGATATAGCTAGACGGGTTCGAACACACTACTCACTACTACTTGGTATACAATAGCAATACG
>Ga0099798_10375_pt1 | contig 15254 bp, 6 predicted proteins | sample Uncmet_Sort29A_1_FD_89870 | JGI IMG/M metagenome (GOLD analysis project Ga0099798, IMG submission 89870) | Marine eukaryotic communities from CALCOFI LINE 67, Pacific Ocean - CN13ID_Sort29A_1 | ecosystem: Environmental > Aquatic > Marine > Oceanic | place: Pacific Ocean: Monterey Bay | collected...
GGAAAATAAGCGAGGTACAATAGGGTACTCATGAGACTGAGTCTAGTAAAGCAGGATAAATCCTGAGGCAAACTTACTCTGGCAATATGGTGGTGAAATGTCGAAGGCTAGGTCAAGAAGCCTGGTCAGGAAGCTTTCCCACGTTGAAAAAGGCGAAATCGAATTCCCATTAAGTAATAATCTGAACAGCTTCAGGAAATGGCATAAAACAGTACAAGCTAAACTTGGATGCATAAAGCAGTAGGAGCTAAACTTGGATGCATCTTCTAAACTAAACTGTAGACGACATTCAAATTTACCGAAGTACATGTCGGTAGAGTAACGAAGTGTGTCTGCGGTTGCTGATATGGAATTGCGCCTCTTCATCCAAATGGGTTACACCAAATTCAAAATCGTGCGCCAATAGTTCTACTTGCCACACTGGGATTTGAGGACCCGGTGGTCTTTCGGAGTGGGTAGTGGTACAGGCATGATAGGCGAACGGGCGGTGGACTACCGCTATGGACTTAACTGGCGTTCAGCAGAAGAGGTGGTCCTTGACGAAGAAATTGTGAAAAGGCACTTGAGAAACGATGATTGGTATGATTTACATGCAAGTTACTGATCTTAATAGAAGGAGAACGATGATTTAACAAAGAACTAACGTTGAACTAACTATGAACTAACGTTTATTGTCATAAACTTAAACATAAGGATAATATTAGTGTGGTCATAAGGATAAGGATAAAATTAGTGTGTCATAAGGATAAAATCTAATCTACCAAAAGGTAAAAGGAAATAGAGATACTACAGTACTTGGTTCCGGAAAATCTATCCAACAGATTCCACATGTTCCAAATGGAGAAAGAAAAAAGAAGATCGTTGGACAATGAAATATAATGCTGGGTAGCTTTAGATATGTAGAAGAAGATGATTATCGAGGAAACCATTCCAATTAAAAAATAGAGCAGCAATCAATATGAAAGAAAAACCACTTAAGTTCTACATTAAGAGGAAGTAATTCTTTGTGGCTGTTGCTTCGGTCGTTCGGTTAAATTAGGGTAATAGGCTCTAGCTTTAGCTATATTGCGTTGCTTATTTGTTTGTTTACATTTGTTTTTACAAACAGCTTCTATAAGAATTAGAATTAGACTTAAAATAAAAATAAAATTGTAGAGAGCCCCCTCCGAGGCAGTTTAGATTCTAAACCTGAATTCAAAACAAACAAAAAAAATGGAGGATGATACGAGATTTGTAATAGTAGCCCATACGTCACATTTACTATTTGGTTTCCGATGAATTCTCATCTTGCTGTTGATTACTACAATTATCGTAGATGACGACGAAGGAGCAAAAAGCTTCAAGCTACCCCCAAATCAGAATTTGAAGAAGATATGAGAATAAGCGACTCCGCGAGGAGAGGGTGCAGGATCGAGGCTGGTATTTTGGGGCATGATCATCATGTTTTATCATATTTATTCTTTTTGCCTTTTTTTTTGAATTTACTTAAGAAATAGAAGAGAAAATCGAAAAAAACGAAAAGAGTAAAATATGATCATAAAAATTATGATCATGCCCTAAAATACCAGCCTCGAGGATGGGACAAGGTTAAGAGACTAACGCTACCAGTACCAATTCCGCCCTAAATGCATACAAAAAATATCTAGTATTACCCAAGAATGGGTTTAGGCTTTTCTTTCCGAATTTCCTATAGTGAAAACGAAGAGAAACTCTGACACTTGACAGCCAGTGAAGAATTTATTCGGCAAAATCGTGCATAAATGAATTTCAATGTGACATTGGCCCTTCACAACTACATCCTCACGCGGGAAAAAGAAATATATGGTAAAGACTTGGATAGGGCTTGTGATAAGCTAGATAAGGCTAAAGACCAGGACAAACCCCGCAGAAAAACTAGTCGGCACAAGACTAAGACTGGTAGGAGCAGCACGAAAAATGCTCGGAGAAGTCTCGAAGAAAAGAGAAAGGTCGAAGAAAGGGATGAGGATAGCAGCGTATCTAATAATATGGCAAGTCTAGTACTAGAAAAGTTATTTCAAATTTTTCAAAAAATGAAGATCAACGTAATCATAATCAAAATATGAATTTTCATTTTCATATTAGACTGTTCAAAAATAAAGAACATGCTTCTGTTTCTATTTTTGTTGTTTGAAGCGCGATAACTAGATCGAAACGGAAACCAAAACCGTAATACAAGGGAAAAAAAAACAAAATATTGACTTAAGTAAAATACTATAAACAAAAAGTAATTACGAGTTGCCATATTTTTGGACGCTCTGTAGGCTAAGGAGCTAAATACCCATTAAGCGATTAGAGATAATAGTTAGGAAGATAAAGACCAGGAGTAGAAGCTTAAAATGAGTTAAGACCAAGTATAAGAAGAGGAATAGCATAATTTAATCAAGGAAGAGCACGAAAGGGAGGCTTGAGCTCGGGGACGAATGAACAAATAAGAATGAAAGAGCTTGAATTTGGAATGAATCTGATCTAAGGAGCAAATGCTAGAGACGAAGCTGTTCGAAAAACTGCGTTTTGAGAAAACGAACATGGCTATGTCTGAAACTTGATTTAAGAAACTTTAAGACGAGGCAGCTCAAAAGTAATTCGATAAGTAGTCGGAGAAGTAAGAGTTGTCGTAAATCGGCAATCCCCTCTTTGGGCGTGAGTGTTTTCGTGGGCCACATGTAGTGAATTTCAATTAGATCTTTAGGGATGTCGTTACTACGATGCACAACACAGAGTATCTGAGCGTGTCGCTTCAAAACTCTCTATAAAGACATGGAGAGAACCCGTATATTAGAGCGCGTAGAAAATAATAAGAAGTTCTCCCAGAAGAATACCTGGAAGAAGTATACCAAGTTCCGGAAGGACTTTATGATACGGAGATGTTCCTGCACTATCCCTAGTAAGTCGAACCGTTCCTTGGGCTAGAGAAGGAAATGGTACGCATGAATAGCACCGAAGAAAACTACCTGAATTAGTTACTTGCTAAGGACGAAGAGGCCTATGTGTAAACAGTGCTTAACAGGAACGAGAGATTGTAGACTCCTACAAACTACCACCAAGAGGAACCTAAAATGCGTGGGACATGCTAGGGGAGTCGCAAAAGTAAATAAAACAAAATTTTAGACCATTCTTTTCTTAAGGAATTTTTGTTAGCTAAGGACGTCGATGACGATAACGAAAAGAATAAGAATAAGAATGAAAATCACATTTTGGAACCTGTTGCGTCATAAAGATAAACACGAGCCAAAGAAAAAAATCAAACTTCTTGAGCGTCCTTTGCCCTAGCCGCTAAAGATGGGTACTGTTTTCCAAATAATGTTAATCATGTGGCTCATCGACGACAAGTAACCTGGGGCATGGGCACCCCGTCGGATGGAGAGCGCGCTGCACCCTCAAGATTGGTTAGCAATACACTTACGAAATTGGTAAAGCAACACCCACTTAGAAACAAGTTGCTGAATGCGCACTACTTCACCAGGCACGGGTATTAGTGACACTCTTGGACAACGAACCAATTCTGAGGACACGGGTATTCGAAACTCTCGCGAGATCGGCGCTTCTTTGAGTCCGAGTGCGTCGCGGGCGTGCTACTAGGTTCCTACTCAGCTAGTCTCGGCTTACTTCACACTCTTCCTCCGGATTCCTTCTTCTTTATGCTAAGAAAGATTGGACTATAAGTAAAACGAGAAGAAATGCATCGTGAGTGAATTTAAATAGCTAATCGGCGAGTCCGATAAATGGCTCTGGCGTCTGATTCTGCTGATACTAAAGAAGATAATTATGGTTTAAATAATATATGAGGGACGCATTTAAATACATGAAAAAATAATGATCTATTGGTAATGCAGTCGTATCCGAGATTTCTGACATTTAACCAAAAATTTTTCATGGTGTTTGGATTCACAGTCGAACAGCTCCTTTATCTGGTGTATGTGTCTTTTCCGTCGAAGTAAAAATTTTTCGAAGGAGTGTGGATTCTTGCCCAATCTAGCTACAACTACAACTACAACATCCCTCGAGAGTCTGATGATGAAGACGAAAACTATATGAGGCATAATAAAGTGAATAAGAAGGATGAAAGTTGACTCTCCTAAAATACAGATAAGCATATAAATACATTCTCTCTTGATGTACTAGAATAACATGAATCCCCCAAATCGGGTTCCCCAACCATAAAGAATGCCAAAAACAGCAGACAAAAAACACATTATGATCAGGCAGAAAGTAAAAGATGATGAATTTCAATGAAGAGCAGAAAGTAAAAGATGATGTAGAAGTTATAGGACGGTGGTGGTAGTAGTGGTGGTAGTATAACTTCTACAAATTTACAACTTCCGAAACGATTAATTATCGACCTTGGGTTGGGTCATGGATAGGACACCAGATTCTATCTCCATCAAGGATACCGAGTGATCACTTGTGAAGGGAACAAAAGGTCATAAAAGAGATGACGCTAGTTTTTCCAGAAGGAAATCCTTGCCGGGGACCTAACACTGATGGAACGCAGCATAGTTCCTGATGGAGATCCGTTTTCAATCGGAATTATGCGCTCATATGGCAATATGTAAGAGGAAACTGCCAGAATTTGAGTTAAAAGTTAAACAGATGCTTCTAAAGAAAATTGAAACTTAGAAAGTTGAGAAGAAGATGAAAGGAGACGGTTATAACGGTTATGATTATATACGCAAGTTTAGCAGCCCACAATAACCTGCGGGGGGCTGGTTGGATAATTCGAGCGCGACCCAATATTTTACCTCAAAATAGACGTCGAGGATGATTCCTTGGATTGTCTGCACTCGGTTATGAAGCATTTCCGTGTAGCAGATGTTGAGGCAGAGGAGCACAAATTATTTCGGAAGAAGTTAGCCTAGAAAGGCGAAAAGCATGAAGGTAGTATCATATTCCCCTTTGGGAAGGCGAAACTTGCGGAGTTGCAAAAAAAGTTAGAGGCGACTGAAAACCGCTGAGCTACTGTTATCGAGAGACGTGTTACGCAGTTCCCCCTCAGTAGCAATCACACCTACTGGAAAGAGTGGCACGATAAGACGCAGACAGTGTTTAATCACGCACTCGGGGGGCCAAGGCATCCGAGGCTGCCGAAATACATATCTATTGAGTGTAAATATGCACTAGTGATTCCTGACGTCGAATTGAAAACGATGATAGAGATGGGGTACACTAAATTTAAGATTGTTAGACAGTAGTAGTACATGCCGAGTGGGATGTTACGTTAGAGGTGGAGCTTTGGTGTGGGGGGCGGGAGTGGTTTAATCGGAGAACGTGCCGTGGATTATCAATTTGGATTACAATGGCGTACGGCCGAAGAGGTGGTGTTGGATGAGGTCTTTTAGAAACGACATCTGGTAAATGGTGACTGGTTTGACTTGCATGGGAGCTATTGATATTTTTATTCATTGCGCTTGGAATTCTAATTCTCAGCTCTTCTAATTCTAATTCTGATTCTCAGCTCAAAGTCTAACTGACTTATCTTCAAAACTTCTAGGTTTTGTCTTTAAAACTAGGACAGATTTGAGTCCGACTTGTATAAATTAGGTTGAAACTCCTAAAAAGAAAAGGCAAGAAAACGACCAATTCCATAAAATCGTGTGGAAGAACTAAATCACTTACAACCCCATCCTCTATTTATTCTTGCTTTGTTTGGTGTCCTCTTTCTAATGTAGTTGGGTATCGGGGTATAAGGCTCTAGTCTGTTTAGATTCATTAGCTTCTTTTACATTTCCTTTTTAGTTAAAGTTTAAGTTCGAGTAGAAGAAGAGATAATTTGCATTGGTAAGTTTAGTTTCAGTACGAAACCATTGATAGAAACATCGCATGACGTAATTAGATTTAGGAAATTGATGAAAAGAAAGCAGAATAAAATGGTAGGTTCAACAGTTTTAATTGTACAATATTCGTCGCAACCTAGTTTTAGATAACTATTCTTGTTTCTAATTATAGCAATTACAAGAAACCGCGATGGGTGTTGCGTGCTCAAAAACTAGCATGCTGTGAAGCTACCACCTAATTACGAGTAGATAGTGGTTGCTCCCCGGGCAGAGGGAGCTGGATGGGACAAGGTAAAGAGGCTCACAATTCCAATACCCATTCCGCCATAAATGCATACAAAGCATTACCAACATTATCCGAGAATCGGTTTCGGATTTTCCTTATGATTTGCTTTCACAGAAAACGAGGAGAAGCTGTGAAGTTTAGCTGATGACGCTGAGTTTATTCGCAGAAATCGGGAATAGATGAATTTTAATGTAACTCTGGCCCTACACAATTACGTCCGCCAACGAGAGAAGGAAATGTATGGGAAAGACATCGGCCATATCAATTAGGAATTAGACGAGACAAATTCTAATAATTGAGGAAATAATGGGTGAGCATGATAAATAAATATAAATTTAAATAAATTAGAATAGGAAAATCTAAATGGAATTCGAATAAAAGAAGAGTGAGAATAATAGAAGTTGATTGAGGAGGAGCACGAGAAGGAAGCTTGGGCCCGGGGGCAAATGACCGAATGACAAAAAGAGAGCCTGAAGTTGGAGGAAATATAAAGCAAGCAAGAACTGCTAGAATGAAAAGTGTTCGAGAAATTACGTTTCTGAAAAAAACATATGGCCATGCCGGAGGATTCATTTAAGAAGCTATAGGACGAGGAAGCAGTGTGAAAATTCAATAGTGAGTAATGAGCAGAGCAAAAATAAAGAGTTGGAGGCAGCGTGAAACACCACGACTAGGAGTTGGGGAATCCCCTCTTCGGACGAGAATGCTTCCGTGGGCCACATGCCGTGAACTTCAATTAGGTTTTCCGTGACATCGTTAGTACCATGCACCGAGTGGAATATATGAGTTACTGGATTCGAGAACCCATGTGAGGGAATAGGGAAAACCCATACATTAGGGCGCTTACAGCCAGAATAGAACGAAAAAAATAGGAAAAAAACTTAGACGAAATTGCAAAAACAAACCAAGACGAAATTACAAAAACAAACCGAACAATAGTTAAACACATAAATGAGAACAGTACTAGCTCCGAAGTTGCATCTTGATTCCAAACCTAAACCTTTATTACTCCCTCTCGATCTTTAGAAGATTTGCTAGCTCTAGATAACATATACGAAAAATACCAAATTCCGGAAACTATTTATGATCCGGAGATGTTTCTCCACTACCCCCACTAGGCGAGGCTAGTATTTTTAGGACAGATCATCATTTTATTTTTATCGGAACATTTTATTATTTTTCTGTTTCTTTTCCATTTTTGATGTATTTTACCTTCATCTATTTTATATGTAACCGCTTCGTTACTAAATGAAACCGCTTCATAACCAAACAATGCATCTTAAGGAATGGAATATAGGATTGGATTTCATTACCTTTAACACAATACATTACCTTTAACGCAATACATTACTTATACATGGGTTTCTAATTATCCAACCGCAATGAAATAAAGTGAAAATATGATCCATATAAAGTGAAAATATGATCTATCCTAAAAATACCAACCTCGCTAGGTTGAGCCTTTTCTCGGTCTCTAGAAGGGGTTTAATATGAACAACACAGAGGAGCTCTATATGAATCAGTTGTATTAAGAAGACGAGAATGGGTATTGGAATACACTAATAAACCGGAACCGAAGACTGAAAAATCCAACGAGCTACCGACAAGAGGAACCCAAAATGCGGGGGATATGCAAAGCTAGGAAGCAGAACACAATACTGGACCACCCTTTTCTCGAAGAATACTAAGAAACGCTACCCTAGTCGATTCCGAAAGACTCCAAAGAGAAAGACGCAGAAGTAGATGCAGAAACTCCGCTTGACATAGACTAAACAATTTTGGAGGCAAGAGGATCTAAGCAAGGCTTTATGAGGGCTGCCAGGGAAGGCTAGTGTTTTCGAAATAACATATACCACGTGACGCACCGTCGACAGATAACATGGGGCATGGGGGTACCATCTGATGGACAGCGCATTGCACCACCGAGACCCATTATTTACACGCCTCATCCCCTGAGGCTAAGCATGATTCCTGGGGATTACTTCACCAGACACGGCTACTAGTGACACTCCTGGACCACGGGCAGATTCAGGTTCTCGGCGTACGGATACTCGAAACTGGCGCGTGACCGTCGTTTCTTTGAGTCCGAGTGCGTTTAGGGTGTGCTTCTGGGCTCATATTGAACTACCCTCGGCATATTGCATACGATACCTCCCGACTCCTTCTTCTTCATGCTCCGAAGGATCGGACTCTGAGTGAAACGGGAAGAATTACATCGCGAATAAATTAAGAAAGCGAATCGGCGCGTAAGGCAAATGGCAATGAGTGAGAGAGAATAGAATAAAGAATGAAAAACCCGCGTGGTAATGCAATCGTATCCAAGGTTTTTGACATTTAACCAAAAATTTTTCATGGTGTTTGGCTTTACGGTGGAACAGCTGATCTATCTAGCATTTTTGTCTTTTCCTTCAAAACATAAATTTTTTGAGGGAATTTGGATTACCCAGTCCGACTACAACGGAGATTAAGAGTTCAACGATGAGGAACAGAACTACTTGAACCATGACGAGGTGAATAGGTAAGATGAAAGTCTGCTCTCCTATGAGGCTCGGCTCTCAAAACTATCCACAATTGGGCTACAAGAGCTAAGGGAAGCTGCATGACGCTAAAAAGAAACAGCAGCACTCGAAGACGATGCACAAAATGTGAAAAATAATCTTGAGGAGGACGAAACAAATAAAAACAATCTTGAGGGCGAAAAAAATAATGTTGAGGAAATGGCTGCAGAAGATTCTAAGAGTTCAAATGCTTGAGCTGGTAGAAGTACAGAGGACATAGAAAGTTGAGAAAGTGTATAGTTGGAAAGTAGAGAAAATACAAATAATACAGATGCGGATTCTGACCACGTAGGACACCTCTTGGGCAAACTTCACAAGACCCTGAAACGCAAAATAAACGACGATCTAATCTTAAGAAACATGGCTTATTCGCTAGATCGCCAGAATTGAGTCTCCGGCTTAAGTGTGAACTTGAAACTACCAAAACGTCTAATTATCGACCTCGGTCTAGGTCATGGATGAGATACCAGATTCTATCTCCATCAGGGGTACAGAGTGGTTACCTGCGAAGGCAACAAAAGGTCGTAGAAAAGGTGACGGTAATTCTTCCAGAAGGAAATTCTCTCCGGAGATCTAACATTAATGGAATGAAGTATAGTTCCCGATGGAGATCCGTTTTGATTCGGAATCATGCGCTCGTATGACGTAATGCAAGAGGAGGGGGGTAGAATTTAGGCTGAGACGTTTGAAGAAGAGGTGATCAACACCGGTACCTTCGGGGGCGATGCACGGAGGTCAGAGCATGCTTGATCCCAGGTATTCCAACCCACGATAACCTGTGGGGGACTAGTCGCGTAGTACGAGCGCAATCCAATATTTTACCTCAAGATAGATGTCGAGGACGATTCCTTGGATTGCTTGCATTCGGTTATGAAATATTTCCGTGTTGCAGATGTTGAGGACCCAGACCACAAATCGTTCCGCAAGGACTTGGCGAATATCGGCCAGAAGCATGAGGGAAATATAATTTTCCCAATTGGGAGGGCGAAAATTGAGGAACTAGAAGGGAAGCAAAAACGGAAATAAAACGCAATTGAAATAGATGTGATACAGTTCCCCCTGAGCAACAATCACACCTATTTCAAAGAGTGGTACAATAAGGTACAACACGCCTTTGATGTTGCGCCAGGCGGGCGGCAACATCCGAGGTTGCCGAAGTACATCTCAATTGAGTGCAGATAGTGTTAAAAGTAAACTCCATGCTCAAATTTATATCTCCACGTTATTTTAATCTGTTACGACCCTTTACAAGAATCCAATCCTCGTACCCCATGAATCAAACCAAAAGTCTCCGAACAGAAATCTCCTGGGTACCACGTTGGGCTAGTACCACACTCCGTACATGTTTTCAGTTATGCTTCCTCCGTACATGTGTTCGTCATCCGGGGAGTACGTCTACACCCAATCCCTGTCATAGTCCCCATTACTGAGTTTGGATGATTTGCAGAGTTTTAATACTACAAGATAGTTACAGCCAATGCTCTAGAATATTGGTTAGAGTTGGACTAAAAATCTCTTCCGTAGACTGGGCGTTCCCAATCAAAAGACCTTTGGAAGGATCTGAGGTCCCTATCATTATTGCTCTTTTGTGGGTTAAGTCTCTACAGGAATTTGAGGCGTTTCGCAACGATTATTATTAGATATATAGTTTCTTTACTAGTTCCCCAGCACTAGAACTCATGCTGATATACCTCGCTAACCTAGATTACTCCGAAATTCGATTGCTGTCAGAACCAAGGACAATTATGAGATTGCAATCAGACTTAATACTATCAGACTGTTAGTTATCAGACTTCACATAATCAATCATGCTGTGCTAGCATCTCTCAGTCGACCACATTTCGTATTATGGAGTATGACACCTGTAGCTTATTTCTATCTTCCAAAGCAGGGCTCCTTCTTTTGCTTCTTTATCCGTCCTACCTTTCATAGGACTCTCTCTGATCATCAAGCCAGATTCCGCTAATCCATCCAACGTATATTTTTCTCCCTTATCAGCTTTTCGTTTAGCGTTTAGGGCTACCCGGCGAGAGCGAGTCTGCTGGGCTTTCCTCGAAGCAGACCCCAATTGTCCAATTTCCCAATTAACAATTAACCATAACCATAACTGCGGTGTCCTTACCCCCGTGTGTGGAGAGGACTTCTCGAGCATCTTTGACCTTGAGCGACCGATCCCTTTGCTATTACACACTTCGATTTAGCTACTGTTCCTTAATGCTACTATTAGGTGTTTAACCCACTTCCACTACTTCCTCACCTTCGGTTATGTGTACCAAACCTCCTGTTAGTTGACGTTCGTGACAATCTTATACGGAACCATGTCCTATGATATCGCTTCTGTCTCAACACAAATAGGTACTTACTGCTCCTTCGCTCCCTCCTTATGCCTGGTGGCTTGCGAAAATTAAAACAATATTCCCAGTGATTGATTCTACGAAGGGGTACGATAAGAAAAATATCTAGAGCTTGGAGTTTACTTGAAGGATATGCGGTAGTAATGGCTGACTTAGAATTAAAAACGATGATAGAGATGGGCTACACGAAGTTCAAAATTGTAAGACAGTAGTAGTATTTGCCTAGTACGATGTTGCGTTAGCGGTGGAGTTTTGGCGTTGGGAGCGGGACGGGACTCATTGGAGAACGAGCTGTGGACTGTGCGGTTCGTAATATAGCACGGTTTAAGTGAAAAATTTGTATTTTTTGAAAGTCCATTTAAAAAATTTATAATTGGAACAGGTTATTAATGTGGCGGGGTAAGGTTATGTATGCCGGGAAGAAATACTTAATAAAATGGTTATTTTTGAAATTTTACTACATTTCGTCAAAAATATAGGGTAAATTACTTATTTTTCCTAATTTCGATTTTTGTCGAGTTCGAGTTCGAGTTCGAGTTAGGGTTTTTCCTGTTCGGATAGTTGCGAGATTGAGTTCTTCATTTGTGTCATTCGTTCTGTTTTGATCAATATTTCCTTCTATTTATTGATTAAAAAATAAATTTTTGATTTAAGATTATTTTGAGCGTGCTATATTATGAACCGCACAGGACTATCAATTCGGATTGCAATGGCGTACTGCTGAAGAAGTTGTACTTGATGAAGTGTTTCAAAAGCGACATTTGAGAAACGACGACTGGTTTGATTTGCATGGAACCTATTGATTGTCTTTATGATATTATAATTATTGAGTAGCTGGAAAAGTTAGTAGCTGAAACTGGTAGCTAGCCATACTAATCCTAAGCAAAAAATAGAGGAACCGTAATGATACTAATTTTGACTATCCTTTGAGGACAACTTTGTATGTGAATCGTTATCGCTCATATTATGTTTTTTTCTCTGATAATGGAGGTGAAGAAGAAAAAACCTAGTTTTTCTTAGTTCATATCTTCGTCTCGGAGAAAGATATAAGGTGAAACGAAATCAATTTTGTCTTTGCATTGAGTGTCCCTAGAAGCAAGTTTAGCCTATTACAGATTAATTATGAACCCATTTCCAATTAAAGCAAGATCCTACAACATACGAAAAACAAATTGCCTTTATCACCTCTGTAAGAGTTAGCATCGACTGCGGTAATTAGTTAAGATATTTTTGATTCTAAGGTGTCCATATAAAATTTAAATTGCACATTAGCATCATTAATGTATAGTGAATCTTGAATTGAGTAATAGGCCACTGAATCTTCCAAGTGAGTTGAGTTGGAACTTATATTCCATTTGCTTACAGAGTTAGTGTAACCATGACCGAAAGTGTAAATGAGTATGTGTATTTGTAAGGTTAAAATTTTGATTTAGTTCTTCTACTACTTCGGTCATTCTCATTCACATCCTCATCTACCTCGTCATTTCAATTTCGATGCTAATGATGTTTCATTTTACATAATGGTTTGTTCTCAAACTTGAGTTAAAACTTAAGTTTCACATCAAAAAAAATAGATATTAATGAATTTTCTACTTTTCAATTTTGATTTTCTAGTATTAGAATTAGAAATAGAATAACTCATTCGAACTACGTACTCCCCAATTTTTCTTGACTAGACGGGTATTAAGTTAGGGTTAGGGACAGATCCAATTTTATAAGGTTCCAACTTCTTTTTCACCATCTGCAATTCAGATTTAGGCTTAGGCGGAAATGGCAATCTTATGAATTTATCCCAAACCCAAGTTACCCCGTTATAATAATTTATTTTACAGTAATTTCATTTAAGCTAAAGTTAAAAGACATAATTCCCTTTTCATTATTTATTTTTTCTGTTCCTATTTCTATTTCTTGATCTTGTTCTTTACTTATCGTATCCTCATCTTGTTCTAGATCTTCGTCAGTTCATCATCATTTTGAGTTTCATCTTTACCTTTAGCTATAGCACCCTTTTGTATTTTTGAAACTGAAAATATATCACCCTTTCCCTTTCCTTTAGAAACTAGAGACATCTTTTTTCGAAAAATGTCGCGAAGGGGTCCTTCCAAGTCCAAGATCTAGGATGATTCCGACTCCGACGTGGAGGAGACGACTTCCTGGTAGTGGACGATGCGTCTTCGCAAGACCTTCGGACAAGAGAACAAGAAATCAGGTATTGATGATGTGGAAACTCTGAAGATTTTCAGCTCCCGGTATCCTGCAGAGGCCGATACACACATGGACAAGCGAACGATCTAGCAGAAGCAGAAACACCTCTCCTTTGGGGGCGCAATGGGCCTCGTCTTCCGCTTGTAGTTCGAGTCGATTCCTTCCGCGCTGGTGTTCATGATTACTTTGTGGTCTATGATATTTTTCTCCGACCTGAAGGGGCCTCTGGACGCAGTCGATGAGCGGCCCCACCTGGGGGACTGGGTGGAAGCCACTCCCGAGATGAAGAAGGTAGGCTGGCACACTATGACCTACTCGCCCCCGCCCGAGGAACTGAAAAAGATGCGTCTTGGGGAACTGTACATCAATCCTTAGGAACAGTATGGGTACAACAAGGTGCCTGGGGTCGGATTTAAATAGGCTCACAAGTTCAGGAACCACTTGAGTCTAGATAACGTTTACGGGGCTCGGTTGGATCTGTTGAGCAAGCAGGTGGAGCTGGTCGCGAAACCAGGCATGAAAATTGAAGATATTGAAGAGGAAATGAGACCCTATTGTATAAACACTGGAAAATATATGGACCAAGAGCAGAAAGCTTAGTGTAGTGCAGACCGCGAGAAGTGCTAGAAAAACTTGATGTGCTTCGAGAACTTGACGAAGGACGACAAAAAGCTTTTAACGCGACCAACGATCAGTCGCCTCCACGTGAATAGGAAGTATTTCTCAGCAGGAATCTTTGGACACCCCTTTGACCCACTTTCTAGATCTAATAATGTTTCGAAACTCTACTTTACGCACGAATATGCTTTTGTGTCTGCAGTGTTGGACGACATTGCCACGATTCTCATAGTATTTATTTCCACTTTCTTCGTTTACTAGCAGGAGCTCTTCGGGAGAAACGATTAAGGTAAGACTTTTCGGAACACGCTCGGAGAAACTGAGGACATGGCCGAGCGCAAGGAAAAGAAACGCGTGAAGAAGAAAACTAAGTGGAACTACTTTCTTTTCTTCGTATGGTTTGAAATCCATTCAACCCTCCTCTTGATGCTCACTCGTGTCATCTGCCGCGTATGGACTGGCCCCGGGAAGCAATCCGGGGATGACAGATACGGAGTATACAGTTTGCTTTCTGTGATTATATGGTTCGTCGCCTTCCATCAGTTCTGCTTCAGATACTGGAAGCTCCAGTCCATTGGGTGGGTCGTCTTTCTCCCCTTCACGGTGGGAAGTATCTAAGTCACCTTGTTCTTCCGCGACATAATGATCCCCCTTACCGTCTCGCTGCAAAAACAGTATGGGGATCAGGGCGTCTTCTTGATGCGCATCGTGATGGTACCAATAATTTTGGAAATCGTGGTAGGCACGGTAAGGATGATGCTGCGGAGCATCCTCTTACATACAAACCAGTAGCGGTTAGATGTGTGGGAGAAAGCGAAATCGAAAGTAGCACACCTAGGCACGGAAGCCGACGCAATCGCGGACGACGAACATAACGAAAATAATGAGAAAAAATTGAACAATGGGTAGAAAAAAGAGAATGAGGGCAAAGATTAGGTTGAGTAGAGCAAAGATTAGGTTGAGTAGAGCAAAGATTAGGTTGAGGAACTAGAGATGCAAGGGTAGCTGAAAAAGGAGGAAGATGAGCGAAAAAAATTGTCTTTAGATTTGAAGTGGAAGTACCTTCGGTATGTGCAGTACCGGTTGCTGGACCAAAACACTATGTGTCGCGTGCAGGATAAGGAGACGAAATTCTGGGAGTACGAACTGTATGAGGACCTCTAGTATCGGGAAGAGGGGGGGCTGCTCCAAAAAATACGGGATGACCTAGCGGTGATTGCCTTAGAAGAGCTATAGGAGTAAGAGATGGAAAAACTTGAATTCAGCTCGGACGAGGGCAGTTCTCGTTCGCAAAATTCTCAATTAGATGCCCAAAATTCTGATTTAGATCCTCAAAGTTCCGACCTAGATGGCTAAAGTTCTGGTTCCGGTGCCTCTAATCCTGTGGCCATGCCGTCGCATAATCCTCCTTCGCCCGTGCCATTTATATCACAGAACGGTG
>Ga0099798_10377_pt1 | contig 15216 bp, 12 predicted proteins | sample Uncmet_Sort29A_1_FD_89870 | JGI IMG/M metagenome (GOLD analysis project Ga0099798, IMG submission 89870) | Marine eukaryotic communities from CALCOFI LINE 67, Pacific Ocean - CN13ID_Sort29A_1 | ecosystem: Environmental > Aquatic > Marine > Oceanic | place: Pacific Ocean: Monterey Bay | collected...
GCGGATCACTGTCAGCGGTGCCGTTGGAATTGAACCACACGAAATTGCTCCTGGAGGAGGTCAGCTCTAATACCGTCGGCGTTACGCCCATGCTGCAAAATGATGACGGTGACTTTGAGTAATGTACATTTTGGACACGTTTTTGCTACCGAGGTCCAGGACTCCGGAAAATGACGCAAATGAGACGGCGATCATTCCAACTTTACTTAGCGCGCAAAATCCCATCAAGAGACGGCGACATCAAATTCAATACAATACTAATACTAATAGCAATGCGGACGTGACTCCCAACAAGTTGAGGCACATGAATCTGACATCATCATACGACAGCGGTTCAGCGGTACATCAAAAGTGCGCGGTAAAAATGGCAGAGTCGGAGACTGTTTCGGCATTTTGGATTTTTTTCGCAAAAACATATCATTTGATTGTGGTCACACATTTTGGCGTAAAAAATCCAAGACACCGAGACAACCTGCTACTTTCTGATGGACTTCTGATACGCTTGGAACCTACATCTCGTTTCCCAGGGCCAATTGGGCTCAAAACAACACAAACATTACACCTCTTGAGCCCAATTGGCAATCGGGCAACGAGATGTCATGACATTGACACTGGGTTCTGTTCAAGGTGCATCAAAAGTACCTCTGATACACAATATCTCCGGTGCACCTCCGAAATTTATACATCCAAAATGCAATTTTCGGCAAAGTTGTGGAGCAAGCTGCAGTGTCTCCGTGTTATAAACAGTTTTGTTTTCTTTTTTTGCAAAAACATGTGAAAAACAAATGAAAAATGTGTCAAAAACATGTGAAACCACATCAAATTTAAAACTCTAACGAAAACGTGTGGCCACATCATACATTTTCGCGAAAGGAATCCAAAATGCCGAGACAATCTGCCATTTTGCCGCGTAGTTCTGACGTGCCGCCGATGTTAGTATACGTACCGTAACCTCAAGTCAGGGCACCATTTTCCCCAAGCCCACATCCCGTTGCCCAATTGGGCTTAAGACAAAATAAACTTGATCCAGGCTGGCAAGCCCAGCTTGGATCCCTCGTTCCTGTGAAGATTCAGGTCGTGCTTTCAATCTTTTACGGTAGCAACTGCGACGCTGGGCTGCGCATCGCGGTCGCAGCAGGAGCTTTTGGAAAAAAAAAAACAAGAAGCAAAAACGTGTCCAAAAATAAATGTAAAAGTAAGCCATCATGGATACTTTGACTTGGTGATGTCTAAATCCCCATACAAGTCCTTGCTTTCGCGCATAAGATTCTCTCTCGACAAAGCTTCCGTAAAAGGAAAACCTTTCTGTTCTCTATAGCAAAGTAAACCACCATTAAATTCTGTAAAATTCTCGAGCACCTCCAAAATTATGTATGAATGATAGTAAGGCTCTGTGTGCACCCATTGAAATCGAAAAGTCATGTCACTGGTGTGACTTTTTGGGGATTCAAAAAGCATGAACAAAGCAATTAATAATTCGATACTTTCAAGAAGAATGCTTTTTTGTGCTTCCTGTGGATTTTTTCTGTTCATAAAGAGCTCGCTGGTATGGGGGCCGGCGGTGAAATTTCAAATTTGCGCGTTTTTTTGACAATGATAAAGAAAGAAGAAAGAGCCATGTGAGATTTCACAACCAAGAAAACAGTCTGAGTTGTCTTTGACGAAAAAACAGAGCGTTTTAGTAGCGGAAGAAACTCACCCGAGTTTTGCAGCGGTTTGCTGTTTTGGTGGATTCTCCACGCAGCGCAGATTGCGGTGGTGATGGTGGCAAGCGCAGCGGCACCCCGAAGCGCTGTTTGCGGCGACCCCCATGAGGACTCCCGAGGTCGACTCTCAGGTTGGCGCTGCCGTAAGCGAAAGCAGTGGTCGGACTCGTTCCCAGGGCCAAGGGGCTGCGCCAACTCAACTTGAGCACGTGACTGTCCCAAAGGAATCAAGGATGATCATATGGTGGCAACAATGCCAATGGTCGTCGACGGTGGTGCACCATCAGCGGGAGGCGCCACCACAAGCAAAATGGTGGTCGTGATGACAATGCCAATGGAGGTCGGTTGCCAGCGCAACAAGAACCAGCTCTGCTTGCGGGCCACCGCGACCGGCCGGCGCGACCCTGTGCGCCAGCCGCGCGCTTTTGGGGATCAAATTGCACCCGAAGTTGCACCTGAAGTTGAGAGAGAATTGAGGGACCCCACGCTGGTGGCAAGCAATCGTGTGGTTTCCGCCAGTCCCGGCAAGTTTTGGGGCGATTTGCAAGCCCAACGCCTCCGACTCGCCCGGCACCACGAGAACGCGCTTCCAGACCCGCCAGCCCCCCACCAGCCTGGCATCTAAAATTCACGACACACCCCGGAATTTGGTGGACGTGACCTTTGGGATTTAATCACGCGCACATGCCAAGCCTGGGATCCTGCACAACCAATCTTTTTCCAGGCTTCGGGCCCCTTGCCCTTCCAGTTCATGGGGGCGGCAGAAGACCATCTTGATCGATTCGGTTTTTTCTGGGATACTCCCACAGCCAAAATGACTACGGGAGTTCGCAAACCCTTCCAACATTCAACTTGAAACTTCCCAGAAGCCATTCGAGCAGAATTCGGAAGGGACTTTGAAGAAAAGAGAAATGCGGTCGGCTCGATATAGTCCAGACCTTGGGAAATAAAGTTGGGGGCGATGCTGAACATCGGGTTTGCCAACTTTTATGCGCAGAAAGGGCTCGAAAAACTGAAGAAGGCAACACTTTTTCGCAGAAAGGGCTCGAAAATTTCCACAGAACTTTTAAGAATCGCCATGGTTGTTCACTTTCGGTTTGTGTCGAACACGCTTTCCAACCGAGGCCACATATTCTGTTCTAGATCTTCGTCACTGCGACCTGGATACAAGAGCCTAAGCAGCGGCAACCGGTATGAGTCTTGCTCCAACTCGCGATCCTGCCAGTGTTTTCTGATGTGGTTTTCCACTCCGGTCCGATGCTTGTCGAACGCCATTTTCAGCAGCCACAAATTCTTCCCGGCGCTGAGGCTGACGACCTTGCCCCCAGAGATGTAGAGAGACCTCATGTGGTCGAGGGCCTGGGGAAGTTTTTTTTTTCGCATCGGAAGTGGGGAGGAGCGCAACCGCCATCGTACACACTACGCCATCAGTCTTCGAATAAGGAGAACCGATATCCCAAGTAATTGGTACAACTTATCAACATATTTCCCTTACGTATAGGTAGAGCCCGTGGCGCTCGTCGAATCGGTAGTCGAATCGGTCTGCCGGACCGATTACTTTGTACGAGAGAGTAATTTTATCAAACTGTTTTGCTCTATCGCTTTTCTTTCGGATCGCAGCAAGCACAGCATTGCCGAATCCCGCGGCGAACTCCGGGTCGACAAATAGGTACTCCTTGATTCTTCCCTCGCTCTGGGGGAGTATTTTTCTGGGTTGGACATCGGGAGGACAGGAGAGCAACTCAAACTAGACCCACTGGGATTTTTCAACAAGTACTTAGTATTTCTCATTGCGATCACTCGCCTGAGTACAGCATCCCTCCCTAGCACTAAAGTCAAGTCTACCGCCGATATTAAATAGTGCCTCTCACCGACTCGCAGTTAGCTCCGAAAGTCCATTCCTGGCGGACAGAATCCCACCAGCATTTGAGGGTGCGCTTTTTCACATAAGCGTAACCACCGTCTGGGAACACGTAACCATCCTTGCATTTCCACGTGCCTTTATCGTCATCCAGCCACACCTTTGCTGCGCTCAACATATTCGCCGTGCCGATATCCTGAGCGTGTGCAGGCCCATTCCTCCAAGAACACCATGCATCGACCGCTGTCATAAAGGTCGACGCGAAGACTGTCGTGAAGGATTTGAATGAGAACATGGTTTGGGGGGTCGGCTAAGCTATGTGGAATATTATTCAATAAAAAGTGGGTGGAGATATTCGTAAGATTAATACAACTTAAGGAGTCCAGATTTTGATTCCAGACTAGCTTATCTATAGATTCTGGTCCTCAAATTCTTGGAGCACGAAGCTACAAGATGACTCAGTATTTGTATTCTACCTTTGGTAGTAACTCTGGAACACCAGGTCAGTGTTCTTCCTAAACAGTACTTCTCTGAATGCTTATCGTGAACAACGCGATTACCGACATGCGCGGTTCCAACTACGTGACCAAGGAGATGCCGATACGAAAACCAGCTCTCAACTTAAAGCCAACCAGTATGCCTGCGGATGTAAAAACCCTGCGACGACCGTAGACGTAAATCCTGCGATAGTTGCTGGGGTTGTCTGAGATTAGTATGGTACTTGACTTTCGTATGCCAATTTGTGTCGGAGAAGAATTCAGAATGGAATTTGGGAGATTCGGGAGGAACTTAATTGATGTTTCGGAATTTCAGAAGAATGCCTAATACCAACGTTCTTCAAGTTCACGCAAGCCTACTACCACCGACGCCGTTCAAATTCACTCGAGCCTACTACCGATGTTGTGCAGAAGAATGCCTGATACTCGAGACGATCATACAGTAATAATATAATTGGGAACGTTTGTCCTGATAAAACTAAAATGCGATGTCTAACTACATCCAATTCACAAACCATATCACAGAATGGAGTGCATCATGTTTTTTTTTCTTAAATGTCGTCCTGGACTCCGGCTAAAGCCACACCATCTAACTACAATCGAAGCAATTCACGAACTATTGGCATAATACAAAATGGATCTCCAACTCACTAGATCAATAAATCAGCTCAAAAACACTCACGAGCGCTATTGCACGAAACAAACGATGACATCAATTTTTCTAGAGACTCGAGACCACAAACGCAACCTTCCCCTCTCATCATGCAGACCACAAAACGGTGCGCCGCAGCCACGTTGCCCTCCATTATACAGCGTAATCACTTGCTACTACTGACCTCGACCTCTCAACTCCATCGAAGCTACCCTTTTTTCGAATTAAACGAATCACCAATCAAATGATCTCCAATTGTTTCATGACGTTCTTGCCAACTCCACTGATTTATGGTCTCCATATTTTTCTCCTGTCATTTAGGCCCCTGCTCTTGTGTGTTTCAGCGCTCTCGTGATTTCTGACGTCTCTGGTAACGTCTGTTCGTTGTTCTCGGGCTATCGTCGTCGCTTCTCCGGCCGTTGCTTCTCCCGTCTATCAGATCTGTTTCGTCATTTACAGACGGTAATGTGCGTGTCTACTGCCGCTACTGCCCGGCCAGCTATTTAATGTTCTGCCGGCCAGACTTCTAATTCCAGTCTGACAGTTCGTTCATTCCGCCTGCAGCGACGGTCCCTTCGCTACCGGAAAAGTAATAACTATGCATGCCGTCTCGGAATCGACCTCTCTCGCGGTCTCCGCGTTCCAGATCATCTCAACTGCCTGTTAGCTCTCCTGGCTTTTTCGCTCTGGCATGCGTTCAGCGGTGTGCATCGATTAATGGTATTCAATTCCAACCCGTGTAATTCTCGCCCGCGAGGACCGGCCCCACCCCCCCTCCGGAGCACCCGTGCCACAAGGAATTTAGTTAAGTAACGATCCTCGCCTCATGTGATACCACTCTTATATCTCTGATGGGCGTCCATGTCTCCAAGTCACAAGTGTCTGACATGATGATCGTCTGGACGACATCGTTCCCATTGCGCAAATAATTGTAGTGTTGGTTTTACCATGACCCTTGTTGAGTCCACGAGCCAGTCTCGAGATCGGTGATCGCCCCAGTTCACCATTCCGTCCCAGACCCGTGCCCGCAGCTCAGTTTATGTCGTTGCCTGTCTGTTTATGTTGCAACTTGCCTACTGGGTCCTAGAAGTGCCAATTACGTCATTGCGATGATGCCATATCTAGAGTTGCCCTAATCAACATCATTATCAACACCAACCGCGAATACATGGTTGGTGCAATTCCGTGTTACCGCACTTCTTCTTGTGATTGTGTAACCAATGCACCACCAGACCAAATGATTAAATGACTCTCCTGTAAGAATACTTCATTTTTTTTGAGTGCGCCGTCATGCTACGCCTTTTAGAGGAGCTGTGCATGAGACTATCCGCTATTTTGTTGCATTTGGACTGCTTTTCATATTCACCCCTTTTTCACGTCTCCTTTTTCACTACTTTTTGTCTCCACTGCTTGTAATTCTCGGCTCAGCACTGGCTCAACTCCTCACATTCAGTCAACGTGAGCTGCTTGAAATCGACTTCTCCTAGTGAGCCAGCACTGTCTTCGATCGTCATCCAGTTTTCCAAAGCCTCTGGAAAAAGCCTCGAATTCACTGATACCATGGAACTTCGTACGCTTAGTCGTCGCCTACCTCCGATCAGAGCTCAAAGGTAGGAACAAACTATAATGGCTGATCAAGGCTCTTCTAATACTGATAAGATTGAACCCGTGTGTCACTGTCCATCGAACATGTGTACACCATTCCTGCCTCAGTCTGCAGCGAGACTGAGGCTCTACCTGACTCCGCCTCCTCCGATATCGTTTATTGGAATGTGGGATCGAATCGTGCTGTTGTCCTCTTCGCGATGAACGCATGACTCATGCATACGACACCAAGGATATATATGATTATTTTTTGAGTTATGCTCAGAAGCAGTGCGTTTTGAACAGGTACTCAAACTTTTGAAAGGATATATATGATTATGATATTCTCGTCGTAATACGCAACTATGCAACTGTTACTCCGCTACATGTGAGCAAATGTCATCGACGCGAGCGTCCGACCAATCCCCAACATCGTCAGGGGCATATTTGCGCCTTGAATGCCCCGACGCAGCAAGAATTGATGGCGGCCCACGGAGTCCACGCTCCCCATGCGTGATCGCCCAGACGCCGACTTTACCCAAAATGCCTCACAAGGCTGCGTCCTTCTGATCCGACGTACTCAGTCGCAGTTACATACCGTCCACGCAGAGATAAACGCTGGTGGAGCACGCTGTAATGGCTGATCAAAGCTCACCCCTGGATCGGTCGGAGTCCCAGCCTCACAGCAAAATTACTAATACCAGAGAACTTCATACACTCAGTCATCACCGTGACCCACCTCCGATCAAAGCTCAAAGGTAGGAACAAACTATAATGGCTGATCAAGGCTCACTCCTGGATCGGTCGGAGTCCTAGCCTCACAGCAAAATTCAATAAGTCTGACATTAATCGCAGCACGTATGCCGCGTGCAAGTCAGACCCCATGTGAGGAACACCACAAGAGTGATGCCACAACGGGTGGGACCCACGTATTTCTTACAGGTTCTAATATGAATTAAGCGGATGTGTTTCCCAATCATTGTCAATCTCAAAACATGCTAAAGTCAGCCTGATTGAAGATCCAGTTCAAGTTTTTGGTCCCCAAATGCTGCATGAGCACATTATTCACGACCCCCAAACCGTGTGTAGCATATCTTGCTAATCATTATTTTCACGCCTGTTACCAATGATGCTACTGCCATTGAAATTACCAATTTAGTTACCCCTCACACTACTTCCCCCTCCTCCAGGATCTTCGATATCGCACCCTGCTAGTTAGTAGTACCCATGTTTCTTACGTCCAAAACTCAAGGAGTTAAAGACCGAAAACCAGACTAAACTAAGCCTAGTGGTATTCACAAAGCTTGCAGCACGGTCCGCGACGGGCATGGCAATCTAGCTCATATAATCCTCCAATTCCATATGTCGTCATACCTATCATAGATGCTACTTTAACTCGTCCCCATACATCGCCCCCCCCCAGCTTGTCCTCTCACTTCCCGATTGTCAATTGATCCCATGTGTCACTGTCCATGGAACATGTGCGCACCATTGCAGTCAGTATCCTCGAGAAAATCAGAGTGCCATGGAGCTCCTCATCGCACCAATCTGCTGAGTTGACCGGTTGACTTTTGCTCAAAGGTATACTGATACTACATTCCTCCTGTGAATGCGGGAAGGATTCTCGAGCTGTCCCCTCTCGTAATGTCCGTATGGAGATCATGATGACCTATGACTTCCGCGTGCTGCATACGGCATCGGAGATCAATATGGTCTTTAGATGTGTCATTCGATGACGTGTGAACCCCTGACAACCACATAATTATTTCCTTGATGCAACTCGTGAGCGTGGTGCGCCCGCCACTCGCGAGAGTGGCGTGCCCGTCACGCCCTGCGTAACTCAGCCTGGTTTAAGTCGCACATGTGCTCATTGATATGGTGCTTCCCATCACCCACTAATTTACGCTGTCGCACGATAATTTATGGGCCAGTTGCATTCTTTCCTGGTGTCCAGGTGTTCATGAATCATTGAATTGCTCACGATTTGCAGCGTCCCCACAACGCTACGGGTGTTCATTGAATTGCTCGCAGTTTTGACTTTGCAGCGTCCCCACAACGCTAAGGGTATTCATTGACAGAATTGCTCGCAATTCGCAGCGTCCCCATTGAATTGCTCGCAGATCCGAGTTTCTAGCGTCCCCACAACGCTAGCCTATGGGTGTTCATTGAATTGCTCATTGAATAAAATTGATTGCAATTTCGGGCGTCCCCACAACGCCAAGGGTTTTCATGTGCTCACAAGGGAGACTTGAGGTGTCTCGAGACATGACATCTGAATTCCATACAAACATCACACGCGTCAAAGATCACCAGATATTACAGTTCGAAGATAACGCTATCATTGCCGCACAACCTGCAGCCGCAGGCAGGATCTGAACTTCCAGACCAGCCGCTACTCATTGTTCCTGGCGCGCCACCTTCACTGCGCTAGTCGGATGTTTAGAGCCCTCCCGGGCTTGTGATTGACTGATGCGTCAAGATTGACAACAACATCAATCAATCTGATTCTCGGGCAAGTGGATGAAGAGCCTGGCGGTGTCCGTAGCTTACGCAACAAACCCCATCTCAGTACTCTCCTGAGGCCTCCGAGTTCTCCCGGAATTCCTCGTCGGCTGGATCCGGTGCCGAGTCCTTCAACAGGAAATACGCGACCGCAATCACCAAAATGACAGCCAACGGGATGCCCACATATAGCGCGGTGCGTGTGCCGGTGCTGGGCTGTTTGCCCTTACCGCCAGGCTTGTCTTCGGAGAGACTTGCATTCTTCGTCAGCTCGGGATGTTCGCCCTCACGCTGAAGCTTACGGGGGCCAGCACGCACATCCTTCGCGCGCTTGGGAGGGCTGCCCTTCGCGCGCTCGGCAGGGGCCGGCGGCGTGTCAAGATTTTTGCACTCGTTGCGCAACTCCTCGAACTCCGATTTGCGCGCAACTTGTTGCGACTTCGTCAGTGCGGCGTAGGCGTCCTTGAGCTCCCTGCAAACCAGCTGGAGGTCCATATTTTCGTTCGACTTTTTCTTCTGCACGAGCGCCATATAGGCTTCAAGGCTCTTCTTTTCAGACTTCTCCCTCGCTTCGGCCGCCTTGAGGAGCTCGGTGATATTCTTCCAATCCAGAGGACCCGCTTGAGGAGCGGGCTTGTCCGATGCATGCCCCCGCAGGAGCTTTCGCAGGAGCTCCCTGACGGCATCTGTCAGATTTCCCTCGTGGTCCTGCGCATGCTGCTTCAGAAAATCCACGAATTCCTTCGCATCCTCGGTTTCTGCGCTGAGGCCGCTGACCTCTTTCTGAAGATACGCCAGCACCTCCGGTGGTATCAGCTTCGGGCCCAGATCGTTAAGGTCTCCGATCAGCGAGGCCTTCTTGCGTTCGATCTGCAGTTCCATCTGCTCCTTTTGCTCCTTTTCCCGATTAGCCGCAAGCCTGAGAGCTTCCTGGAGGGGGTCGAGCAGTCCCAGCTGTTCCTCCAACCAATCATTCTGTTCACTCAACTTCCACTTCCCGACTTGCTCTGCTACGTCTTCGGGCTGAGGCCGGTCTTTCTCCAGTCTGTCGGGATTATAATACTTCTTCACTGCTTCCACGCCCTTCTTAATTGTCTCGAACTCGGCGCTCCCGCACTCTTCGAGGTTTTGCATCTTATCCCGAAATGCGGCGGTCACTTTAGGTGGCAATTCCTCGACGGCAGTTGCTAGCTTCTCCAGCTCCCCCAGCTTGAGCTCCTGCTCGCTGCCCTTGTCCTCCGGCAGGTTGTCCAACATCGGGATGAAATGCTTCCGCACACACTCGGCCCCCCCGAACATCTGGAGCTTCATCACAGCGCTGAAATTATCAGCGAAATCTTTCAGGGTCTTCAGTTGTTCCTTACCCAACAAGGTTTTCGCATCCAGCAACTTGTCAAGGTATGCTTGCTGCAAGTCACCTACAAGATTTCCTGCGACCTCCAAAGCTTCTTTGAACGCCTGGGCATCGTCAACGTTCCCGTTCGCGGTGTCAGTGAGGGACTTCCATTTCTCCGCCAACTTCTTTCTTTTGTCGTCGTCGAGCACAATGGGATCGGAACTCTCCGTACTCAGCCCGATAATATCGGCGAGTAGGGTGCTGGCACTGATGGTCTCCGTCGCATTGGTCTCGTCCTGGGTGATGAAGAAGTTTATAGTTTCTTCTGCTTTCTTCGTCCACACCGGGGCGACTAAGAGAATCCACCACAAGCTGCGTCAATTTGGTTGCGCAGATCTCATCTGTGAAACACTCTTCCAATCTTACTTACTAGCTTATCTAAAACTCACTGCTCAGCGGTTCTCAAGTTTTTCTCACCTCTTCCTCCTCAATCGGGGCTTCCTTCAGGGGGTCGAGCAGTGCCAGCTGTTCCTCCAACCAATCATTCTCTCCAGTCAACTCCCACTTCCCGACTTGCTCTGCTACGGCTTGGGGCTCGGGCCGCTCCTGTCTGTCCGGATTATAATACTTCTTCACTGCTTCCACGCCCTTCTTAATTGTCTCGAACTCGGCGCTCCCGCACTCTTCGAGGTTTTTCACCTGATTCCGAAATGCTTCGGCAACTTCGCGGGGCAATTCGTCGACGGCAGTTGCGAGCGCCTGCAGCTCCCTTAGCTTAAGCTCCTGCTCGCTGCCCTTGTCCTCCGGCAGCTTCTCCAAAATCGGGATGAAATACTTCCGCACACAGTCGGCCTCTTGCAACATCTGGAGCTTCGTCACAGCGCTGAAATTATCAGCGAAATCTTTCAGGGTCTTCAGTTGTTCCTTACTCAGCAAGGTTTTCTCATCCAGCAGCTTGTCAAGGTATGCTTGCTGCAGCTCTCCCGCGAGAGACCCGGCGGCCTCCAAAGCTTGTTTGAACGCCTGGCGAATGTCTTCATGGTTCGCGGCGACCAACTTCCATTTCTCCGCCAACTTCTTTCTTTTGTCGTCGTCGAGCACAATGGAATCGGAAGCCTCCGGACTCAGCCCGATATGGGCGAGTAGGGTGCTGGCACTGCCGGTCTCAGACGCAATGGTCTCTTCCTGGGTGATGAAAAAGTTTTTAGTTTCTTCTGCTTTCTTCGTCCGCACCGGGACGACTGAGAGAATCCGCCACAAGCTGCGTGGATTTGATTCCGCATGTCTGAGGTCTCATCTGTGAAACACTCTTCCAATCTCACTTACTAGCTTATCTAAAACTCATCGATTCTCGAGTTTTTCTCACCTGTTCCTCCTCACTCGGGGCTTCCTTCAGGGGGTCGAGCAGTCCCAGCTGTTCCTCCAACCAATCATTCTGTTCAGTGAACTTCCACTTCCCGACTTGCTCTGCTACGGCTTCGGGCTGAGGCCGGTCCTTCTCCTCTCTATCGTCATTATAATACTTCTTCACTGCTTCCACGCCCTTCTTAATTGTCGCAAACTCGGCGCCCCCGCACTCTTCGAGGTTTCTCACCTGATGCTGAAATGCTTCGGCAACTACGGGTGGCAATTCGTCGACGGCAGTTGCGAGCGCCTGCAGCCCCTCTAGCTTGAGCTCCTGCTCGCTGCCCTTGTTCTCCTGCAGCTTGTCCAAAATCGGGATGAAATGCTTGCGCACACACGCGGCCCCCCCCGAACATCTGGAGCTTCATCACAGCGCTGAAATTATCAGCAAACTCTTTGAGGGTCTTCAGTTGTTCCTTACTCAACAAGGTTTTCTCATCCAGCAACTTGTCAAGGTATGCTTGCTGCAAGTCACCCACAAGATTTCCTGCGACCTCCAAAGCTTCTTTGAACGCCGGGCGAATGTCTTGAGGGTTCGCGGCGACCAACTTCCATTTCTCCTCCAACTTCTTTCTTTTGTCCTCGTCAAGCAGAATGGAACCAGAAGTCTCCGTACTCAACCCGATATCGGCGAGTAGGTTGCTGGCACTGATGGTCTCCGTCGCATTGGTCTCTTCCTGGGTGATGAAGAAGTTTTTAGTTTCTTCTGCTTTCTTCGTCCACACCGGGACGACCGGTCTGGACGACTAAGAGAATCCGCCAAAAGCTGCGTCGATTTGGTTGCGCAGAACAGTCTCATCCGTCAAACGCTCTCTCAATCTCACGTACTGGCTTATCTGAAACTCATCGGTTCTAAAGTTTTTCTCACCTGTTCCTCCTCAATCGGTGGCTTCTCCTTCATCGCTTGCTTTCGCTTTACCACTAGCGGGCGTAGCTTGTTGGTCAGGAGCTGGTCGCGGTCGAGGTCAGCACCGCGTGGATCTGCTTGATCAAGATGTGGCCTCGACCTGCTCGTCAGTTTTCCGTGATCCCAGACGTCCTCGAACTCCTTGTACGTGGCCTCGGCTTTTCCCAAGTCGTCCACAAGGTCTTCAATATGCTTAACACGGTCAGTCTTTCCGTAAACCTTTTCCAGCAAGTCCCACGCCTTCCGGAGGTTTTTGACGCTGACGTTACTGCCGAAAGGCCTGTTGGCTGAGCCTGCATCGCTATTCAGGTACTGCCAAATTTTATTCACTGCAAGGCTTTTCAGGGAGCCCAACACTGACAGGCTACTACTAGCAGTCTTAGTATCATTACTAACATCCAACTTGTTGACGTAGCCCTTGACCATCATGTCTGAGTTGTACTTGTCCAGCTGCCCGGAACCCTCATCCGGCGGATCGAGCTCATTCAGCTTCTTTTCCAGCTCCCCCAGCTCTTGGACCGCGTTCGCCACGGCCAGAATTGCTTCGAAACTTGGGTTCGATGGATTCCGATCTAAGCCCTGCACCTTGTCCACCTTGTCCTGAAATGCCTTCGCAGTGTTGGGCAGAGCATGATCATTCTTGGATTTGTCGACGAGACTGTTGAAACTCTGTAAGTTGTTATCGAGCCCCGAGCCGACGCGGCGTTCGACGAAGGCAGAGCCCACCTGCGTTTCGTTCTTGATGAGATGACGCGTCTCCGAGGGAAAATCCTCCAAGTGCTGGAGATCCAGGTGTTTCTGGGTGGTTAGTTGCGTAGGATCGGATACAGCCGTAATATGCCGAGCGGCCCAGCAGTTTTTCAGAAAAACAGAATCAGTTATTCCGCGCAAAACTTTGGCTTACAGTACCAATCGCAAGATACTAAACTGCTTTTTTAACATTGCTACTACGATTCAACAATTGCTATTTATTCTACAGAACCTCCATGATTTATCTCACCTCCTTATGCTCCTTTCCGCCGATCGGCTGCATCGCCTCAGGCTCATTCGCATTAGCACCATGCCCGACCACAGCGGCGCCAATCGCCAACTTCTTGCACAAATCAGTCATGTTTGTTTTTGCAGCTGCGTCTGGTCCAAACTAGGCGTCAGACAAAATACAGCTATCACGTGATTTGAACTCGAAAAAAGAGAGAAAATAAACTCGGTTTTCACCAAACGTTTGCTGCGAAGATTGTTGTGGAAAGGGATTGGTCATTGTCAAGGGGATGCAAATGAGAATCACTTGAGTACGGGAAGTAATTTTTGAGGGGAAAATTAGTAGCCTACTACCGACGTTGTTCAGATTCCTGCAAGCCTACCACCGACGTTGTTCAAATTCCTGCAAGCCTACTACCGACGTTGTTCAGATTCCTGCAAGCCTACCACCGACGTTGTTCAAATTCCTGCAAGCCTACTACCGACGTTGTCCACAATCACAGTAGTTTTTGGGTGTTTGTCCGGCTTATGAAAACTACATTGCGAGCCCTACCTACCCTCAATTCACAAACCATATCACAGAATGAAGTGCGTCATCTTTCAAATCTTTTAGTTCGAATCCTGTACTACAAATGAGATGTGCATCATCTAACTACGATCCAACGATATCACAAACTTAACCAATGATGACACAAACAAGACCCCCGCCTGACTACAGTCTACTACCAGATCGATAAATGAAGAACAAACTGCGAGGGCCATAGCACGATCATTAATCCACACATTATGCACACAAATTCCAAATCAACTCCAATTTTGCGGCATCACTACACTGATACTCACAGCCAAACACTTGAACATACATTTTTTCTTTTTGAACATACACGGACGATTCCATGCAGTGATAAAGATGATTGCATCTCGAGGTCACGAACTACGACTTTCCTTAAATTAACATCTGTATTCACTACTCTCACTCACGATCAACTTCAATACTTACGCAACGAAATCGGATGCCACTAACTTTTACGAAGTTATAATGCAGACTTTCTTTCAGACTCAGTATTGCCAATTCTTGTTCCAGTTCTGTCAGACTCACTTCGCCAATCGCACCTTACACGAACGCGACATTCCTTTCGATTTGATTTGAGTTTGTACAGAAATTACATCCAATGAAGTTCGTAACCATGTTCATTCCGGCACGTTTATTCATATTGTCCAAAACTTTTATTCATAATCCGACGCTTCTAGTCGTAATGCGGCTAAGTAAGGGTTTGCTCCCGCCCAGGTCATAATCTTGTCTTTGTTCACATTTGTTCACTCGTCTTTGTTGCCCGAGATATTCAACTACAGGTGTGCTGATAATAATTAGGTTCCAAATCGCTGAGTATTTAGGTACTGATAATATCTAGGTGCTTCTTCACTTAATTCTGTTGGCGTATCCATGGATTCGTTGATACGCGTTTTGCGCGTTTACTGTCAATTGTTTCTGTTGGCTTGCGTCTTGCTCCCGGCTTGTCACAGAATCGGGCGCTGCGTCGTATCTGTATTTACCCTATTACTAATTTGGATCACTGATTCGTCAATCATTCGTTAACCATAGGTGGTATAATAGTATACACTGATTGTTTCAACCTAATAGCGTTCATTCGATCATCGCGGTTCCAGATTTATTCACGTTCTTATCGATGTTGTCCAGATTTAAGTATTCCTGATCTTGCGGTACCTAGCGTTCAAGCTGTTATAGAAAGAAAGCCCTTACCGTAAGATCAGACCGCAGGGTTGCGTC
>Ga0099798_10378_pt1 | contig 15215 bp, 15 predicted proteins | sample Uncmet_Sort29A_1_FD_89870 | JGI IMG/M metagenome (GOLD analysis project Ga0099798, IMG submission 89870) | Marine eukaryotic communities from CALCOFI LINE 67, Pacific Ocean - CN13ID_Sort29A_1 | ecosystem: Environmental > Aquatic > Marine > Oceanic | place: Pacific Ocean: Monterey Bay | collected...
TTGCGTGAAAAATAAGGGTAACAAACTTGCGTGCAGCACATTGTTTTTCTGTAGAAGAGAACATGCACACACTGGGTGAGTAGTACCCGCCGGATAGGTCGCCGGGCGGCTGCTGAAGAGCTTTAATTACCGCAGTACACACAATTTCTGTGTGTACTGCGAGTGTGTTACGTAAGTGCTGCCTGTTCCCAGAGAGTTTTAGTTTGTTTTTGAACGAACTAAAAGTACCATGCTTGTGTTGGGAGAACACTCGTAGACCGGCCTTCTCGCATGCTGTTCGGAAGTTAGACAGTACACTGCCTGGCGGTGAGTGGACTCCGGACACATCCCCGCTTCTACCATACTAATTGTTACAATTATTATCTGGCGACGACCCCACTCACTGAAGTAACGACACCTTTTTTGTGTCTTCCGGGTCTTACGACCCGCTCTTAGACTACATTTTCTCACAGAAGAACTTTCTTTTTGTAACCGCCGATTGCTCTGAGCGTCGAAAGATGTCAGGCGATCCTCCCGAGCCACCACCGCCACCAGACCCCGGACTACCGTGGCAAGGACTCAAGTCATCCGGCCTGCCTAGAGGGGCATCCTCTCCAAGCTGCAAGAACCCGAAGACCAGGACCAGGTGGGTGCAGCTCGCTGTGCACCGCCTGACCGGCGACTTGAATCACTTCACAAAATTGAGGAACAAAGTCCGTTCAAGCAGAAGTACCCAACATTCGACCTTCGAACGCCGGGATCAGCAACATAAACCATCCAATCACGCAATTTCCATTGAACAAACTCCAATAGGATCTGGTCATTTTCATTGAACAAACTCCATTACAGTGAAATACCAATTCCACACCCTGATACGAGCTAGCCGGCACGCCTTTCGAGGAGGTGCGGGGCCAAGTTCCGGCAAATGGGCTATACCGCCAGGCGCCACGTTGTTCCCCGCCACCCCCGGACTCTTTGAACAACGTAGCACGGCTCCCGGGCTGCAGGGCTGTCCCTCCTGCACGCGGGCCCGCCGGCCTTCAAGCTGCACAAGACGTCCCCCGACCACCGGAATTTCTGGATCAGGAGCCTGGAACCCTGATGTTTCGCTGGCATCGCACGTCAGAGGGTGGCGCGACTGCGGTTCCCGTGTTGGGTTTCTCGTGCCGACAGTGGCGCCATCCTCTGTGCTGGTGGTACATTGGCCTGGGTCGAAAAATATGAGGCCGATAATCGACATGGGCATCAGCAACCAGCGTTTTTTTTAATTCAAAATCCTGTTATTTGTACACCAATTTCTGCGAATGATCAGAAATCGGCAAAACACAACCCGAAGGCGCTTACTGGTCCATCACGTGGGGAATAATAAAACGCTGTCCGCAACCGACACAATGGACCACCGCCAGAGATTCTGGGCCATTGGCAGCAGAATTCGAGAATCTACCGGAGCAGGGAGATGCATACATTTCTGAAGTGTTCAAAAAAGGAAAGTATGGAGGTACGATGCACAAAATCAGGTTTCTACGAGGGTTTTAATAAATTTGGTGATTGTCTAGATTGTCTATGGTCACAATTATTGTAATTATAGAGTTATGAAATATTACAATAGCAGAACTAATTCATTGGAATACGCCGGTTACATGATCAGGATTGCCCCTCGACCCAGGGGCACTTTGTAATTGCCTCAGACAATCCGACGCCACCCACCCGTTCCACAACAAATTCCAGCATGCGGAACGTACCATTGGAGGGATCCGAGGACTGGTATCTCGGATGGGAGCCCGGCGATGCCATGAAACGAGGTTAATTTTACAACAGAGGGACACCAGTGTCCCCCGAGGCGGCCGTTTGCATGCCATCGCTCCTCAAGCAGAGCACCGCTGCGTGAGAAAACGTGGCAGTGTGAGACAATCCTTATTCTCGTCACAAGCGGCACTCTGGCGGTGGGACGAAGGGGAAAGCTCTTTTGAAAGACGCAGATCAATGCTCTGATGGAAACGCCCACCAGATCCGCGTTTTCAAACAATATTGTGTTGTGTCTCCGATGCCATGAGGGAAGCAACATTGGTGGGGGCAAAGAAAAAGAAGGGATTTCACTTTCTCCCAGATAATGTTTTCTTGTGCAAGCCACGCTTTAGTGACAAACGCGTTGGCTACACGCGGCTGTAGAAAACATTAGCGAAGTGTTGTGCGAATGGCCAGCAGGGACGTACGTATGCATGGCACTGTGTCCGTGCCAGAGTTGCTTGCTGGCGGAGGGATTCTTTGCTGCGTCTGCGCTCCTTCCAACGGTCAGGAGCTGAAGCAATGAACGGTTGGCTTGCTGAGGAGTGGTACTGTCCAGTTGTTTTAGTGCCTTTTGGAAAACCACAGTTTCTGGATTTGGCAATTGCTATTGAAAAATCACTGGTGCTGGCTGGGCGACACAGCCGAGCATATTTCGGCTGGTACCCATCCCCCTCCCAGCGCGCCCATCCAGGTACCCGGAACTATGCCGGGGCGGAAGTGCATACGGAGGCCATGCCAGCCCATCCGTACCACACCCGCCTGGCGTTGTACCCGGATTATTACCAAATTGTATTAACTCAATAACTGGATACCCCCAAACCCGGAATCGATTGCCCTCTGACATAATGTAGTGCGGTTGGATTCCAGGCGCAACTCGTGCGGGTGCATACTGGACAGCGCACTGCAGACGCTGTGCAGCCTGGTGAGCGGGTCTGAGTTTTTAATATCCGGCTATAATTATATAGACTTGTATTTTTTTAATAAGTACGATTCCTTGGTATCTTCCCGTTTTTTTTTGCAGGTGCTCGCTTGGATCCCCTGGGCGAGCGCATGCCCTGAAATCGATTTTGAAACACTAGCAAAGTGTTTTCCGGCGGTGTTGGATGATATTTCATGCAAAAATCACTCGGGATGACTGATACCCAGTGCCGTGAGGCCATGGAATTCATTTCCGGGCTCTGCACGACTCCAGCGGCTCCCCAGGGTCTCTGCAAACAAAACGGGGGGGTTCGTATTTATTATATTATCATAAGGCTGTAGAACGTTGAGTATTTTGCATATTTTGCAATGGAATTTTCAAAATTCCTGGTAAATTTCGTCATGTTTTGTGCATTTTCATTTTTTCACGTTATTAAAACGGTGTGTCCGACCGTGCTCGCGCTTGCAAAGGGCGATCCCATCCAGCGTTTTCACCGCACCTGCTAAGATTACATGCAAATCCCACTTGGAACATGATGAGAAATGCGTCCAAATACGGACCCGAAGGGCTTGTTGGACCGATGCGACAGATTCTCACTTACAAGATAAAACACTGCCCCCATCAGTCGCCGAGGCTGATGCTTTCCCACGCAGTGCTTGTGGCTGGTGCCCTCCCACCCACACGGGCCACACGGAGTGCGTCGCACGGCACTGTTTTGTAATCGCAGGAGCGCCACAGGACGCCGTGCGGGCAGAATCCGGGACGGGCTTCACGCCCCCCTCCATCACCCTCCCCCTCCCACCACCACCACTGCGCCCACCTCATCATCCCGCAGCGCCTGCAAACCCAGCGCGCTGCTCCCGAGTTCGCGGTGAGTTCGCGCATAGCTCCTCGTGCGGTCGGTTCGCGCTACGACGACTTCTATGGCACCGGCGATGTGTAACACACACACACACTTCTGTGGCTGCGCAGAGTCCAAAATCGCACGGCCGAGACACCACTATGCGCCACCAGAGGACCGGCGACGTGGTCGCGCACGGTGCGCCCGGTGACGGCGTGGCGGCACCGGGGGAGCCGGAGGGAAGCGACGGTGGCAGCCCGATCGGTGGGCGGGGGTGTAGTTTTCATGGATGCATTGAACCGCTCCCGGATTAGAGATTGAGGGGATAATACGCGCCGTGGTGAGGACGGGAGGGCTCAAGGATTTAATAATTATTCCTGTTATGAAAAGACGATTCGTGGAACTTTTCGAATCGCCATTGCTCGGTGCCGATCAGTGATTATCGTGGGCCCTTTCCCCACATGATTTCTCTGACTTGCAGCCATGAAATACCTGGCTGGTGAGTCATTAATATTGGGGGAGGGGCTCGGAATATCACTGATATCGGCTCCGCTCTTGCCTCAATCCCGCATTGCAACCGCAAATTACGTCATTAGGAAGCAATGTCGCCCCTGCTTCACCAGTTCTGTGGTGCAAGACACTCTACTGCAGCACTGGGGCAATTCGACTGCTTTTATATGGCGAGGATCGTGGTTAGAGGCTGAATTCACTTCCCCTTGTCTCTTTCTCGCCACCTGGAATCGATCCAGACGACCTGACTCCGGACATGCTGGACAGAATCTGTGCTCTGACCGAATGCAAGCTTCGCGACACGGTAACACTGTGCAAATATTTGAGTGGATATTATCGATTCTCAAGTCCATGTATATAATTCCAAGACAGTCAGCAGCACTTCACTACCGTATAGTAACGTACACAGATCAGTATTATTTCAAACGGAAAACGTTTGAATGCAAAATAGTTTCATCAAAACGAAGCCGAGAACATGAATATGACGTGTAGTGAAAAAATAAGTGAAAGGACGTTCGAAATGGTCCTGATAAACACGATGACCGGAGGAATCCTCACCCAACACACAGCATCCACTTAGCGCTGTTCGTACCCTGCTGCATCTCGACTGCGAGTAGCGCGAGCAGTGCCAGGGCGTGGCTCGGGGATGCCAGCGGCGCAATTATTATGGGTTATCGCGCTTCCCACTGAGGCGACCAGGAATCTCCTTGCGGATTCGGAAAACTATAAGAATAGTGACTCACTATTAGTGAGTTCAAAATACAAAAAGAGGTTTGCAGCGATTTCCATAATCAGATGATATAGTTATGTTTTTTTCATTGAGTGCAAAGTGTGTGCCTTTTTTGACATCTGCCCGGATGTGCCGGTGTGGAGCCCGTAGAGGCTCCCGTGATGGCTCAGAGGGTTCCTGACACTTTCATAGATCAATGGCAACCAATGCAATATGATTTCAACGATTTATGATGCTCCCACGACCTTATATGACCCATAAAAGTACGAGTGATCCCTGAGAAACGACGGGTCCCACAGCGGCGCCTCCGGCCACATGTCAAAAAAGACACACAAAATCATGGGTTCCGTACCCAATGAAAAAAACATAACTATATAATGCTGGTAATCCATGACTATTCTGGTGAGTTTACCTCGCACTGCTGCAAAGCTCAGGCGGGGATCCACCGCGGTGTCACCGCCGAAGTGACGCGAATTCGAAACGTCCCCCAGAAACGACACCGCGTCGTCCCAGTCCCAATGACACCGTGTCGTCCCAGTCCCAGAGCGAGCCGCCTCAGTCCGAGACCGAGCCGCATCAGGGCGTTCATGTCGGCTCTGACGGGACGGGTGCGCAGCCGAAAGCAGCCGTTTTTTATCGACGGACAGCCTGCCAAACTACTGCTCGGAGGGAGCAGCGGCAGCGCCACTGGACCCATGCCCCAGCACACAACCAGGACGACGAGAAGACTGGGGCTCCGCCCGAGGCCCCTGCCTCCCCCCTTTGGATACCTGGAGGTGCGACACCGTTCCGAATTTGGTAGATTCATTTTTGAGCAGGTTTCTGGCGAGCCGAGAACGATCACCACACTGACTCTTTGGATGCTGAGAGGCTCCGACCGAGGCTCCTGCACCCCCGGCTCCCGCACCCGTGCCGGTGTGGTGTTTCAGTGGAGTCTCGGAATGAAACATCGCTGTGCCCACAGAGACACAGGATCATGTTTTGCTCGAATGAAGCAAAACAACATGGTCCCCGAGCATCCACGCCACCGACGAGACCGGGACACCGGCTGAGGCAAATCAGGAACGATTGTCCTGCTGTGGAGGAATGGTGATGTATGATTCGGTTGTATCGAATGTGATTGTAATATCCGAAACGCAGAAGTGCACTGTGCAACCACCCAGTGTTTGTATGTTTTGTTGCTTTGCGTTGTCATTTTCCATACTGCATAGTTTTCAGTTTGTTGTTAGAAATATGCGCCGACCTGGGCGACGCCGTTCTCTCAAGGGTGGTGGAATCTTGCTGGTACACTACACACTAAGACAGTTCAAACATCGTCAGCACCAGCGAGCGTGTTTTTCCCAATTATTATTAGTCCTCCTCAAAATAAAATAAAACTACTGATTTTGACATGCTTTCAAAGCATTTTGCAGACTTTCCCTCGAGATTTCCAAAAAATACCCATAAAAATGAATCCTTTGAGTAGGACACCTTCCACGGGCAGTATAATTATACTCGCATACCCACAGAAGGGAGAATCTTACGTTTTTTGATTCCGCCCCAGAACCTGGCGTTACGGCCCGGGGATATTCACAATCGACCTCCCGGTCTGAGCTGGAACAGGTTTGGTTGCAGAACAAAACTCACAAAAGTATAGCAGCCAATCACCAGAAATCACCCAGGTCTGGAGCTCGGGCTCGCACCAATGTTTCTTTTCGCCTTCGTCACGCCCTGCCTTTCCCTCTCTATCCACACTCCAGAACCAGACAGAATTGATTGGATACCATCTGTGCCCAGCTCAATTTCCCTTCCACCACCCTAACTTTGTTTTTCACCTCTCAGCATTTTCCTCACGAGACCAGCATTGGCTCGCTCTGTGCCAGTGGCCGTTGGAGTTTCGCGAGTTGGTCGAGGGCCACTGGCCGGCGTCCTCGACACATTGCGGAAGCGGCGGGCAGGTGTGACCGCCGTGGTCCGCGTGCCCATCAGTGGACCCCCAGGCAAACTCAGAACACGTGTCCATAAACTGTGAAATTGAGCAAAAACTGAACGCTCATTTGTTGACTCAGGATATTTCAATGTGATATTCACTGATTCTTCTCACGCGTGTGCAGCAACATCAATGTGTTCGTGATGTCTTTTTGATCACTTTTTACGGGTTTTAAGACATAATTGGAAATTGGGAAAACAAATTCTACGGTGTCACTGCAGTGTTGCTCTGCCCAGGTGCATTGGTGGTAATCACAGCGCGTTGTTCAAAAAAACGTTATGTGTATGTCTGAGAGGACCTGTGTGGCATCTGACACACACGAAATATTTATTAGAACTGATGGTTGTACATTTCAATCTTTGGACAGAGCGGGGATGCCCAGAAATAATTGATGTGGTAAGTGATTTCTGGTCCTGTCCAAAGCTCAGCAGAGCGTTGGAGAATCCACTCGGCATTCCTACAAACGCGGCCGCCGCCTCTGTCACCTGAGCAAGCTGAATGATTTTGCGCATTATTGTAGTGGGTTGATCAGGACTGATAGGCAAGGCACCGTGAAATATCAATAGCAGAGCATCACAACCGGCTCATTACATTTGAGCTTCCTGCTTCAGAAGTAGGAACTGATTGCAAATTTCCTGTTGAATAACCCCGGAATCTCGGCGGGCTGTGCTCGACTTAGCACGACACGACGTCGTCACCTCTGGCAAGTCCGTTTTGTACGCCGCAGAGTTATACACGTAAAGATACTCGACAACATCTCCGAATATTTGGCAGGAAGTTCACTCAACGGCTCCAGGACAACTTTCTCAGGACCGATACAGGATTTGGACCAGTCAGAGAATACACAAGTATCCTTGCATGGTGAATGTTCGCGCCCCAACCAGTGCAGAACGAGATCAAGTGCATTCATCTTTATTCACGCACTACAAAAATGACATGTTACAAGACTCCAAGACATCGTGCGAATGTGCGGGATACTGCAGTGTACTCCAATCCCACCTGCCCTCCGGGCTGTTCGACTTGTCCGCCGCCACCCAGCACCACTTAGGAGCAGGGAGAGAGATAAGTAGCTATCCCTGCGATCGCTGTCGCAGCTCACTGGTCACCTCTTTCATTGCTACCGGTTTTCGGCCCAGTTTTCTACGGGTATACTCCTTCATACGTCCTCTGCATAATTTATACGTTGCGAATCGCGTGTGTTTGTGAACGGTTACGCGTAAAATAAGCAAACATAACATAAATAATAATTTTATTGATATCATTACGAAATTCGAATATTAGTATCATTCGAATATCATTCGATATCATTACGAAATACGAATGTCAAATATCCGGCTGCGAGCACCGCCAGGATTCCCAGTGAGCTTCTCTTCGTCCAGCCCCTTACAGTGCCACCCGAGGGCGGCATCCGAACACAATGCGGCCTGTGGCGCCGTGCATCGCCGCGAGGCGGGGCACTGCAATGGCGAACAGAAGGGCATGCAGTGCGGGCATGTTGCTGTTGCTTAGGTTCGCTTCGTCGCGGCAATGCGCTATGCTTGTGGGCGGTGCCGGGTGCGTAATACAAAATGTTGCGATTTTGATTTGCGGACAGCGCAGTCAGCATCAGTACGTTTTGGCTTGTTTAGCTATTGCAATTATGCGCGCTCCCGGATCCCCGCATCTCGCAAACCCAGACGTGTAAATTGACAAGCGAAATCATACAGATCGTCGATGAATTTGACATGCCATGGTTTGCACGCGTGTGTACGAGCGGGAGCGGAACTATCCATGCTAAGAAGATAGACTATTGGCCTGTTGTCAGAGTGCATGCCAAGAGAAACTATGCTGTGTAGCTTTGCCCCCACAGCGCCAGCAGAGCCCCCTCCATCCTTCACCCGCAGCCCTGATCCCGACCCAGATAGCTCCGAGGTGGGGCTCGAGCTATCGGCGACACCCAGAGGTCCTCGTGGATGTGCTACGCCGGGGCTGGGGCCGGCAGCCCCGGCCGCCGAGACCTGGATCACAGTTTGGAGCTGTGATCTTGCCGCAATGGCCATTGTTGACCACCCCGGACAATGTACCAGTCACGTTGCTGGAGGGAGGGGAAGGGAAGGGAGGGGCCGGGCAGTAATCCGATAAATAACGATAGCAAATTGACATGAATTGCATAGTTTGACGGGAAATGTCATGATGACTGTCCTCACACCCGAAAGTAAACGCTAGGATGTGCGGTATCTTAACAGAGTTCTCCTCTGGAGTTATTCTGCTTTCAAAACCATGTTTATCGGCTCGTATGACCTCAAATACCTCTGAAAAGGTCTCAAACGCGCTCCAAAACGCATCAAATCACTCAAAAGCAGCTTGATTCTGCCGATAAATATCGTTTATAATCGGACCACCCCGGGGTCGAGGGGTGAGGGGGGGGGGGGGGGGGGCGTTCACTTGTGACTCTGCTTGGCGAACCCTGGGTGATGCTGGTTGTGGCGCACAGCGGCAGTCGGGGTGTCGCGGGTTGTGTGACCATGAGAGAGCACGAATCGAGCAAGGACGGGCGGATTGGAGGGGTGATGGGCGGGGGAGGGCTAGCTGTGGGATTTTTTAAAATCAGATCTTACTAACCGACTGCACTCCAGTCGGCGTCCTGCACCGTTTGTGGTAGCGTCCTGCATTGATGCCCTTCCTGCACTTGTCCAGTGTTTGACGTTGTGTATTCCATGAGCAGTGTGCACAATTCATCACAGTCATAGCTCATTTCCACGGAGGCAGCCGGTCGGAGGCAGCCTGTGGTGAGTGCACCTCGTGCTGACAATAAGAACAATCGACGCATTCAGAAGGGCACTCACGTCTGGCAAGCACCGCATAACTAATCCTTTCTCTCAGCAACATAAAACCCATGAATGTGTCTAATAACATGGCATTGCCTTGATTAAATCTATCGAGCATACCTTGAGCCATAATACTTTGTTCCGGGAAGATACAAATATCGTGAAAAAACACGTTCTTGAACTGATCGACATTTTCAATACACCCTCTTCAGAAAAAGTATTGTGCGGCACAATGATCTATTCGTGATTCGAAGTCATCCCACGTCGATTCGTGGATCCTGACTGAGTTAACTATCGAATCATTTACAGACCACAAGCCACGCGTCCCAACTTGTGTGTGTCTGCAACGCCTTGCACGCCCACTTCGACGGAGGCTATGCCTAACTATCGCACAAAGACTTCGGCAACAAGATTATCCTCATCAGATGGCAAATTTATACTACCTGAGTCACCATAAGCACAGGAGAAGTGAGAGGGAACTCAACCAGCCGTTGGGCGTTTCCTGTGATTCCAAGTGATACGTTCTCGCAACACGCTGCGCGATCTCTTGAGCGGAGGCAAAACAAGATTATGTGCAGCAAATTATAGGAAATCCAGTGGTGTATTCGAACGATTCGTTATAATAAGACGCCTTAGAATACGACGATGCGACAGGTGTTTGACAATGTGAGAGCATACCAAGTGTTGGTTCAAAGGTGCGTGTGTTTGGTTGCATCTCCGAAATCCTGTATCAAAAACTGCACAGCAACCCAAAATGTAATATTTTCACCAGAAAATATGTATTATACTCTACGAAACGCTGTGTATATTTGTCGACCCGCCCCGCACCTGTTCAGGTGGCTCAGTGATGAATAATCCATATTTGGCAAAACGTCGTGGGCATGTTGGGGCTGAATCAACATGGGGAATGACAAGTTTTGGACGGGAACAGCCGGGGCACACGAGAAGATCAGACGCGCGGACCATCCACCTCGCAAGCAGGCTGTTTTCAGGCTCGGGTGGTTCCAGTGGTGGATTCAGGGATACATTTCAAGAGTGGTGGCATGACCCACGATTTTAGCTTGCGAGTTTCAATATTTATTTTGCAATGTCTCTCCATTATTCTGCCAGAGAGTTACTTGTGCATCCTGTGGTTTATCCGACATCACAACGTACATGTATCGATAATATTATACATTTGGGATTTCTGCCACACAAAAAGTTCATTCGATGACATGAAAAGGAACATATTCACAACACTGGTAACAATAGTATCCGGATTTTACGTTGTCCGGGATTTGTATCACACAATAGCTCTATTATGAGTGATTGTACTTCGAGAACGTATGTGCCCTGGCCAAAGTGAAAGGGTGCGAAGATGCTCAGAATACTAGACTGGATAGTCTTCTGTCTTCGTATCGTATACAGGAGATTCTCACTTAATTCGCCGGCGAATTAAGCGAAAACACGCGACAATTCCGTCATTTGTCGCCGATTCCGGCGAATTAAGCGATCGGCGAATTAAGTGAGAAATGTCACGTTTTCATTGGTTTCTCTGAGATGGCGAATTAAGTGAGAAATGCCACGTTTTCAGAGTATTAAAGGAAAAGGTCCAATTTAGACGTATTCAGGGTTTTTTATATACATGTATATAAAAAACCCTTGACTGATATGTGGACTGTGCACTTCGAATACACCCCCGCAGCCGGCCATACTGCTCATATTTGATCGAATTGGAAAAAATAGAAGCGTTTTGCACCAAAGAACATCGAAAAAGTCGGAGTAGAAGTTGTTCAAAGGCCACATGGAACTCAGGTAATCTCAGAGCATTGCTAAAAAACAGGGAAATTTCAATGGATTTCCAATGAAAATCCAGTTCTTAATACGTTTAAATTGGACCTCTTCCTTTAAATTATGTAATTCGCGCGGCATGCTTGTGTCGGGCGCGGGCCTGCGGCCCGTGGCGAATTAACTCATTTCTGGCAGACTCGCGGGCCTGCGGACCGTTCGGCGAATTAACTAATTTCTGACAATTTCGCGGGCCTGCGGCCCGCTCGGCGAATTAAGCGATCGGCGAATTAAGCGAGAATCACTGCGCGTGTTTCAAATCCTATTCCGGCGAATTAAGCGATCGGCGAATTAAGTGAGAATCTCCTGTAGCCAATCTGCGACGCCAGCGAACAGCTGTTCAGACACTTGGAGCAAGGGCATTTAAAATTCGGAGAGCACCGGTCTGATTCCGCTTCACAACGCCTGCGGCAGTCGAGGATTCCCGATCATCATACCCGATCAGAACATCATCCAATTATTTCTGATATCGAGGCCCGATAATCAAAGGTCGGATGTTTGAAGCGCGGAATTCAAGAGCCATCTCACGTTGTGCGTGCCAGAGCGATGCGCATTAGAAACGCTGCGTCAGGGAAGGAATGGTGCTGGCTTTCTGGATCGTGAGTATTCGAGATGAGCTTGTCTCTAGTCTCTAGTAAAATTATTTGTAGATAAATGTAGTGGAATTGTGACCTCGATGAATGCAGTGTATCACTGTAGAATTGAAACGATTCGTCGCTTCTGTGTCGCGGTGCTTTTGTATGACATTGTGCGGGATACACACTCACACTCAAGGAGTACAAGTCATCGCAGACAAAGGAAACACCGGGATCCGTATTGCTGCCTGCTCATAAGAGGCAGTTCGATCGTCAGCACATTGGATATTGGTGAGCGAGTGCTGATCCTGGGGTGCAGAGACAGCGGTGAGAGACGCAAAATCGCACAATGCATTGATTCTATGTGTGCGCTCTGTTGTGAGATGCGTAGATTCGCGGACTGTGCGAATCGATGAAGTATGTGAGCCAGGTTCCGAGATCATCAGACTCACGTGCTTGCTTTGGCATTTGGTTGGGTGCAGAGAGCCGTTACCACCGCCAACCACATGGTGCTTTTCAGAAGCTCGCTCGCCACTCCGCAAAGATCGTAGGCCGAGTTCCTCAGAGCACTCATACCACGCTCAAAGTATTCTGTCGCGGCAAAAGCCCGGGAAGAATACGCTCTTTGGAGCCAACCATATCCCTTTGGAAGCCCCGCCCCCTTCCTGCTCCAAACTGGCAAACAAACGAAGCTTCACCAAACAGTCGTTCAAAATAAATATTCGGTAGTACACAATGACCACTCCCCGGGTCGCCCTGGTTGTAGAGTTCGTCCATAAAGTTGCCGAGCTGGGCGCGGCAGAAAACTCGCTGCTCGCTGAGTGAGCGGCAGAGCGCCTCTGCCGTCGCCCATAAGAACGAATAATGTGACCCTTTTCAGAGGAGATACCAATGTAGTTCCGTTCAGCAAGGATATCCGACATTCTGTCCAAAAAAAACACAACTTTTTTCGGAGCGGCAGAACTCGACTCGATACGCTCGATTAGACACCGGCTATGCACTCGTATGCCTTACTAACATCACATAAAACATCAGAAATTAATAGAATTGACCCAACGGGGTTGTCTCTGGGGGTCAATTTGATGATCATAATATTATTTATGTAAAAAAACTGTGATTTTGATCCTAGATCGGCCGCTATTTTCAATGTTATCTATGATCAAAATCGAAGGTTTTTTTACACATGCCCATCAAATTGATGTCCAGAGACAACCACTGTGTCGATTCTAGAACTTTTTGATGTTTTATGTGATGCCCGGAAGGCTTACGAGTGCATAGCCGGTGTCTAATCGAGCGTATCGAGTCGCGTTCTGTCGCTCCGAAAAAAGTTGTGTTTTTTTTGGACAGAATGTCGTTTAGCGTCACCCTCATTGGTATCTCCTCTGTTTTGCGACTGCTTTCAGCGATTTAAAGGAGTAGGTCCCTTGTATTCAATAATGTACATTAAAAAAAATGTACATAAAATCGACGCCGAGTCTATAAATAGAAACTCAGACTCTGTTGACAAAAAATTGGGAATCTTCATGATATGCAATAAATGATGATTCCACAAAAATTGTCAAGTGGTTTTGATGTTTTATTTGCAAATTTGAAGTATATTTTGATTTTTATAGGTATAATATCATATATTATTACTTGAATACAAGGGACCTACTCCTTTAAGTGGATGTTTGCTCCGCCCTTTAGGCAGGGAGGCCAGAGCAAAAACAAAGCTAAAACGCTTATCCTACTCGTAAAAGGGGTAAAATATTCGTTTGAACTGTATTTCCAGTATAAAACTCATGGTAAATCTCCCCCACGCGCGCGGCCGAGCTCCGACGAAATCCCCACAAATATGACTGATTACACAGGGTTTCCCTTGTTCTTATGGGCGACGACACCTCGCGGCCTCTACCGTAATCAGAGTGGGTTGGGCGGTTGCTTTGTTTCTTCAATATTTATAAAAAATGTATTTCCAAACTGGCTCACATGCGCTAGTTTCCAGTATACAAAAGCGGGAACGCGCAATGCAGCAACTGATCCGAGACCCAGAATTCCGTCGAACTTACGTCCGTGCATGGAGGCCACAGGATGAATCCGCGACCATACTTCAACTGGATGACAAGCGTATTTTTTGAATGCACTCGTGAGTGACCTGTAAAGTCAACGTCCATCCAAAAAACAATGGGCAATCGAGTATCACAAACCGGTTGCGTATCAATAATTATGCCTCCGCACATTGTCCAGTAGCGACTGCAAGAAAAACTTCTCGTAATATCTGAGTTATTCTCCAGATCAACCCAACTGCAACCAAGGTTGATGTTTAGCATCCATTCCCAACACTAAATCCAGACAGATTACGTACATGTAAGCTGCACGTCACATTTACTTATCATGACATATTGTACTCGGATGGATGCACGCGAGCAGCTGAATAATATCGTAGAACTGTAATCGTACAGCCTGACCTTCACGAATCTCTGTCAGCTGTCTTCTGTCAACCGACTAGAGATTCATTTTCCCAATGCCGCCCGTGCAAATCACTGTGTTTTCAATACACTTCCGCGTTGTGCACAAGCTAGCAAACAACGCTCCAACCCGATCACTGCAACGGGCGGTCAAACTCTGCCCCGTATCCCATGGACCACCCTCCGAAGTGCGGACATTCTTGGCTGGCGACTGGGTCCAGGCTCCAGCCAAGTGTGTCGAACAGCGACATGACATGCAACGCCGGCGCTGTGGGTGTTGCGTAAGCCCCCACGATAATATCGGCGGCAGCCGCAAATGGATAACAGAGCAGCTCCTGGCTTTCAAACCTGTCGGTCACATCACAGTACCAACCGTCATGCACTGCTGGTTATCATGGGCGCTTACGGTTCACTCTTCATAGAACACAACAGCTCGCTAAGACGTAAGACGGATGACGTGCAGCGACAAATGCGACAAAAGATATCGTTCTCTGACTAGTAACCCCTGGCGCGGTGGAGCTGTTGCTCCCGCACCACCTGCATCTCTTTCATCCTGTGGGCAGCGCTGGCCTGACTTGTCCAGAGTACTATTCTGGTGAGCCTTTGGCATCGACTGATCGGGTACCAGACTGAGTGGCTCAGAAACATGTTTTGTCCCTTCAGGTTTCCTGCCTAATTATCTATCACCAGATACTGGTACCGGAAACAAAATTAATGTTTCTTCAGTGCGGATAGAAACATTACGGAATGGGCGATCAACAGTGAGGGGTGGTAATTCTATATCCCGCGGCGGATTTCTCAGGCTCAGCACGCAGCAGCACTG
>Ga0099798_10379_pt1 | contig 15198 bp, 9 predicted proteins | sample Uncmet_Sort29A_1_FD_89870 | JGI IMG/M metagenome (GOLD analysis project Ga0099798, IMG submission 89870) | Marine eukaryotic communities from CALCOFI LINE 67, Pacific Ocean - CN13ID_Sort29A_1 | ecosystem: Environmental > Aquatic > Marine > Oceanic | place: Pacific Ocean: Monterey Bay | collected...
CGCTAGAAGGGCGGTGCTACGCGAACACCCTGCGCCCCGAGACCCTGGAGCTACTCTCCACCTCGGAGCTTCAGCAGGCCGTCGACAGGTATGCGCAGGGGATTTTTGACGCCGGGGACGAGGGCAACCGCGACGAGTCGGTGTACACCGGAGGTGTCGGAATCGGCTACGCGTTGGCGCGCTGCGGTTTCGGCAAAGAGAAGGAAGGCGCGGAACGCGTCGCACACTACATCACTCCCTGGCTGCACGGGCATCACCACATCCACAAGCACGGGAAGCACGCGAAAAGGGACAGGGCGCTCGCAACGTCGCTCCTTTGCGGGCGGGCAGGAGTGTTGTACGTGGAGATTTGCGCGCAGATCTACGCGAAGAAGAAGCCGGACGAAGCCTTGGTGAAGGAATTCGTCAACCGCATCGAGTTCGGGCTCTGCGACTCCGACGAGTGGCTATACGGCCGGGTGGGGTACCTGCACGGGCTGGTGCATCTCTACTCAGCAAAAGCAGCGGACCCCACCAACCTTAAGGAGCGTATCAGATTGGTCTGCCGCGAAATTCTGCACTCGGGACGGGCGTACGACACTAACCACCAGCGGTTCAACCCGAAGGATTTGCCGCCGTTGATGTACCAGTGGTGCGACGAAGAGTACCTGGGAGCTGCGCATGGGGTGAGTGGGATCGTCCACCAGCTCCTTCTCGCGGCGCGAGTATGCGGCAGCGGGGTGCTGTCCTCCGATGGCGTCGACGGGGCCGACTCGGCTGAAGACGGGATGAAAACGTTGAAGAGCTCGGTAGACTGGTTGGTGCGGAACTGCCGGACTCCGTTGGAGTCCGCGGATCGTGGGAACTTTCCCGCTTGCTATGGGGATCGGGACGCCTGCTGCGTGCACTTCTGTCACGGTGCGCCGGGGTTCGCAATGCTGTTTGCGGAGGCGTACAGGGCGTTCAAAAAGGAAGCTTCTTCGGAGGATCCCGTAGAAAATGCTGAAAACGCTGGCGAGGGGCGAATCTACCGCGACCTCGCTCTGGAGATGGCCGAACTCACTTGGACCTACGGGCTGCTGAAGAAGGGAGCAGGTCTTTGTCACGGGATCGCAGGCAGCGGGTACGTGTTTCTGACGATGTGGCGAATGTTCAAAAAGACTTCACCCCAAGGGGCCGGAGGAGAGGGAGACATCTGGCTCAAGCGCGCGCACGCGTTCGCGCGCTTCGCCCTAGCTAACGCCAGCCAGCTGCGGAGAGCGGACAAGCCTTGGTCCTTGTGGGAGGGCACCGCGGGCACGATGTGTTTTTTTCACGATTTGGCGTCGCCAGCGATCTCGGCATTGCCCATGTTCGAGCTGCCGTGATACATAAGTTCGGGAATTTTTTTTGCACTGCGTTTCGCTTGCGCAAATACCCTCACGTGTACGAGATATCGCGAACTCTCTCATGCGTCCAGAACCGAAAGTTTTGGATTTCGCGTCCAATGTACCTTATCTGACTGCAGGGATGCAGTCAGGTCAAGTGCCCCGTACCTGAAAAACCGGGAGCTCAATGATATCGCTTGATTTGTACTTGTATCGATTGACTGATGCGCATTGCAGATGCCAGAAGCGTTGTTCTCCGTAAGACAAAGATGGGAAGTTCGCTGGCGGTTTGTTGCGATCTGGAGCGCTGCTCTGAGAACTCTTCGCGGCAATTTTTTTGTGTTCCGTGTGCATCTACTCGTGTGTCTTGGCGCTAAGACAAGTGGGAAGGCATGAGAAAGGTCTGTCGTGGACGCATTGTGCTCTGTTATGCGACGACTCGCACTCGGACCAAGTGAATTGCATCGTCATCATAGAAAATTTTGCATCCACGGTCCTTGTCAACCAATCTTTATCGAGGCAAAAGTTTCTTTCCCATGTGAGTGATTGTGTGGCGAAACACAGCGGCGCATGTGAGTCCGCAGGTATATGTTCTTGACGCACCGGTAGAGGGGCGCGAGCGTTACTGAATTTGAATTGAATTGCAGCGTCTGGCCAGGGCGCAAATGTCGCGAGCGTTGTGGCCATTGTAACACATTCATGGTGCGTTTTTCGGGTGTAGTGGAGAAAGACACGATTATAGTCCAATAGCCGGTTCTTGAAGCGTTTCGGTGGATATCAGTGGAGGTTTCTGCAAGCGATCTATCGCGTATTCAGCGAGCAATACAGTATGGTGTGTGGTGCGCGATTGTCAAAGTGACGGACCCATTTACGACGTATTCAGTAGGTAACACAGAGTGTCTAGTGCGCGACTGTTGAGCAGTGTGTAACTGTAATTCAGCATCTTCCGCTTGCGGGCATGGATCTGTCTGTGGGTCTTGACAGTGGGTGAAGCCTGATCGATGGATTGTCTGTGTGTTTTTGGCAAGCTCCCATGGGTGAAAGCATGTACTCCCGGGTGCCGACTGTTTGCATTTCCCTAGCGTGCTGATTTTTCAGTCCGTCATTTTGCTAGGGTTCCTGACGCGAAATCGGCAGATCCCATCACTTTGTTTCGCAAATATATAGCATACGTTCTGCGATCCTGTTCCGGCGAACATGAAAAGCACGCGTTCATTTCTGATCAGTTTTTTGGGACGCGACCAGCGAGACTTGGTTGGGTCTCTTTCCTTAGTCTTTTTTTGGACTCCTGCACTTTTGGATGTCCTCTTATCTTGAATGACGCAACGGCAGTCAACAGCGAAGGCGCGGTGAAATTGTCGCAATTAAAAGTTGCAGGTCACTGCGGCCATGCGTAGCATTCGTCGTCGAAAAAGCGGGCACGTTGGGAACCATGTGATTTTTGCCTAAAACGGAGAGATGCCTCCGCCACATCAGAAAGCCACCGAACGAAAGGGGGCAAGGAGGGTCCATCATGCTGGCAAAACCGTCACAACGGGGAAAAACACGACATCGAAAACGACTGCGAAAAGAGGGGCCCCGACGAGCAGTCGAGGATCTTCAGACAAGGATGTGGCGGCGATCAAAGCGGCGCTAAAGGATTTGCGCGCCGGCAACGCCCGATACGTGGCGGGCAAGTTGCGAGAAAAGGGGTGCGCGCGGCCCGCGCATCGAAGGTCGCTAGTCGCCGGGCAATCGCCGAAGGCCATCGTCTTGGGATGCGCCGACAGCCGCGTCCCGCCGGAGCTGGTCTTCGACCAGGTAGGTAGCTAAGCAGCCGTCTTGAGCCTCCGTTTTCCTCGGTCTTTCTATTAGGAGTGTGGTTCACGTGCTGCTTCTTGGTAGCTCAATGAATCAGACTATCCTTTTTTTCTAAACGGGTCATTGCTGCGAGTTCCAACACCCAAAAACCATTCATTCATGTTCAGAGAGTCATTGGGCTAGCTTCATGTCCTACAAAAGTGCCTCCGCATTTAAATGCCCTATTCCACCCTAACAAACCAGGACGCAGGGGACATCTTCACGGTGAGGGTGGCAGGCAACGTGGTGAGTGCGGACGTGCTGGCGAGCGTGGAATACGCGGTAAAGAACTGCGGCTCCCGGGTGATCGTGGTACTGGGGCACACGCAATGCGGCGCCGTCGCCGCAGCTCGAGGGGACCCGGGCAATCTAGACGGCCACATTCCGGTGCTCGTGCAGAAAATATGGCCCGCAGTCGCGGCAGTGATGGGGCATGACTCCAGCGGACACCAATTGGACGTCCAGGACGACCGCAGCGACTTGACCAGCGAGGTGTTCGTGGAAGCCAATGTGCGTCTGCAGGCCCGCGACATGCGCGACTGCCTGACGAGCCTGATGAAAAACCCGGAGTACGCTGCACTGCAGATTGTGGGCGCCGTTTTTGACGTGCAAACGGGAGTGGTCAGGTGGCTCGAAGGCTAGGCTGTTTTGCTATTTCTGCACTATCCTCCTTTTCTCAGCAACATTTTTACTACTCACCCCACACCAATCGTAGGTCGGATCGGTGTGGATCAGTGGTTTCAGAAGCAGCTTGCACGCGGAGTAGGCTTATAGTAGAGAGGTGTTCTCTATTTTTGCAACTCGGCATAAGATTGATGTCTAGAAAAGCCTGCGAATAAGGGTAAAGGTAGATCCAACTAATCTGCACCATTTCACAGGTGTGAGCCTTTTCTACCTTGACTTTTCGCCTCGTCGAACCCGGCATTTGGTCAAGGTGACAACAATCGCTCCGTGGACAACTTTTGTCCTGCATAAGGTGTTTGATTGATTTGAGCCGGTTGCATAAGTCTGGCGTGCAAAAACTACTTCGATGACTGATATACCTGAAAAAACGATGCTTCAGAGGTGAATAACTTGCCGAAACTACATGAGGCCACGGTAGTATCCGGGGGGCTTCCTTTGAGGGCGAGGTGTTCTCGTGCCATCTCGGTCTGATTGACCTTTTTGACAAGCTGCTGCGCGTTCACCAGGGTTGCTGCCCTTCTGAGTAGCAAGTCAAAGAAGTAGTATGTCATCTGCGGCGGTAGCATTGAACAAGGTCTTCCCTCTCTAGTCTGGTTTCCACCCATCAGTGCACAATGCATGTGGCGAAAGAAACATCAACTCCCAGCGAACAAACTCTACCCCAGAGGGGTTCTTGATTGATTGATTGATTGATTGCGATCGAGCGTGTGTAGACGATTGTCCTGTTGCAACGAAAGTGCGGATCTTGTAGCGTAGACGATATTTTTTCATAATGTGCATGGAGTGTATCTCGAGAGCGTGTATGAATTTCATTCGTGGGCACGAAAAGTCATATCTTTGATCGAGCCCGTGCTGTTCATGGGAATTTGTGGGGTGAGTTGTTTTGAGTCATTAAGTATTTCTCAGGTACCCTCCGGGAGAGTTGTGTTGGTGAGCGATGTTGGTAGAGCTACCTTGCGTTTTGGTTATTCTTGTGCGTCGGTTTAGGCTTGTGCATATGCATTAAGATTGGATTTAGCCACGCATCATTTGAGTTCATTTGAGAGATAGTGAGTGTTTCTTAATGATGGTTCCAGCGTGTCTTTGATTCTTCTTCTGGACTCTTCAGTACCCACTAATGGCAGTTCAAGTAATGGAATCCTACTGTAATCTCCAACTTCGAATCGCAGCCAAATCTATCGCCATTGATGATACAAACCAAGACATTGATTGAGTCTAAATTGTTGTTTTTTGAACGTTCTATCGTCACTGAGTTAATAGTTGATCTAGGGGAGGTCGTATATCATATGAGCAATAGAGTCGAAAAATACATAGAGCATTCGTCTGCATAAACGGTCTATATAGTTTCCTATCAATACTGGCAATACTTGGAAGCGCAGCAGTCTAACGACAACATGGCGCAGAAGACTACTACGCAAAACCCGGGTCCGAAAAGGTCGAAGGTGGCAACACTTGGCTGTGCGTCGCAGGCGCCCGACGTCGTTGCGAAGACCCAGCAAGACGATTGGGTCCGCAGAGCGCTTGAGCAAAAAACGACAAGAGCCCCCTTGAAGAGCGCGATGAAAAAGAAGAGGTCGAAAACACCAAGAGCAACTAGGAAAGTCAGGTTCGCAGCGTCGCCTGAAATCAGGCCGATTCCACCGCGAGGGCAGAAAGAAACCAAAAAAAGGGCGCAGACGAAGAGCTCTACGAAAAGGGTGCAAACAGGCCCGAGACCCGGGAACCAGAAAGCGCCAAAGGCCAAGACTGGAAAGCAGGGAAGGCCGGGCAACGGGAAAAAGTCAAGTGGAGCTGGTAAGAACCAAACGAGCAGGCGAAGGAAGGCCCAGCGGAAGCTGCCGGTGCAGAAGGGTCAAAATACGCTGAAGAGGGGCGCGAAAAACGCGAAAGGCGCGAAGGTGAGACGCGGGGGGGCTCTGGACCATCTGGACCACAAGCACTGCAATGGCGAAGATTTTCGCGAACCTCTCTCGGACGAGGAACTGATAGATATGCTAGAAGAAGCACTGGGTCCTCTGCGTCTCGGTTCGTTTTGGATTCAGTTCTGTTTAGTAGGCTGAGCTCTCTCGGACGAGGAACTGATAGATATGCTAGAAGAAGCACTGGGTCCTCTGCGTCTCGGTTCGTTTTGGATTCAGTTCTGTTTAGTAGGCTGAGCTCTCTCGGACGAGGAACTGATAGATATGCTAGAAGAAGCACTGGGTCCTCTGCGTCTCGGTTCGTTTTGGATTCAGTTCTGTTTAGTAGGCTGAGGAAAGAAAAACCTATAGTGGTGGAAGAAGTATGGTCCACCTGGGAAGTCCTTGAAATCCCGCGCCCCCTCCCCCCCCAATAGCCCCAACGTTGAAAGGGTCGCGCGCAAAAAAAGGTCCACGAAATGGAGCGATATTTGGACACGTCTGTGGACCATATGTTTTCCCTTTTTTGCGCAATGCGCCGAAGACCACAGTCAACATTGGAGCTATTGGGGGGGAGGGGGCGGGATCCGCAAGTGCGCCATCGGAGAGGTGGACCATATTTTTTCTACCTACGATATGCTAGAAGAAGCGCTGGGTCCTCTGCGTCTCGGTTCGTTTTGGATAGAAGTTGGAAAACCGTTAACTTCTATTGATTCCGCGAATCAATAGAATGCTGAACGCATACTGCACTTTCAGCTTCGCGCTGGAAGTATGTCTGTTTCAGGGCCATAACAATTAAAATGTCGCCAAAGGTGGGCAACTTCGGCTGTCTGCTGGCGGCTGGCGCCGGTGTGCGCGATTGTGGATTAGAAACTTCGAAACGGTCTTCGATTACTTTTTTTCTTGTTACGTTTGCTAGCGGTTTTCGACTAACTTGCTAGAAGAAGCACTGGGTCCACTGCGGTCCTCTGTTCTGTTTAGTCGGCTGAGTTTTCCCTCCCCGCTATATTGGGGGCTGGATGTTGGAACTACGGCAGCTCATTCTTTTTTTTCCATCACTCCATATCATATGATGATCGAAGATCTAAAACTCTACAGTGATCGAATAATGGCATTTGGTTGATGAGCCGGTTTCGGCGAAACAACAGGACAGGTAGGCTATTCACCGGTCCTCGAATCACTCGCTAGACGCTCTGTAGGAGCGTCGGTTTGAGTGAGATTGTACAGTGTTTTTTTTTTTCAGACTCCTCATTTTACACAAGCTAAGTATCATAGGTAAATCAGTCGGATATTTTACATTGGACTTTCTGCGGCTGTGTCCTGGGTTGAAGGCATCCGAAGGCTGGAATCCAGAGAACGTATGGTTCGAGATCAGAGTTGCTGGGGTTGGCGGGGCGCGAAATCTGGCGCCGATAAAGCCCCAGTGAGAAGGATCTGGTGAGGCGTTCAAGAAGGGCGCGCCTCAAGTCCAGGACCTACCACGGGCAGTCTGTCGTTGGAGACAGCTGAGCTAAGTGGCGACTTGGCTCAGCTGGTTCCAGCACTCCTGTTGTATTTTTCGTCCACGGATACTCTTTTTTCTCCTTTTTTCTACATATAAAACTCCCGGTTGCATTTCCATTGGAAATGGTGTGGTCGGCGCTATCATCGTTTCATCGTTATGTCCATCTTGTGAGTCGAGGCGTTACGTCAAAGCATATGTCTGGGATACGCGCGGAAGAGGGGGAAGGTTTTTGTTTTGCAATAGCCATTTGTTGCAAGCGTAGGCCTGGGATACGCGCGGAAGAGGGGGAAGGTTTTTGTTTTGCAAATACTTCTGGTTCCTGTGACCCTGGGATTGATACCCCCAATATTAGCTATCGAACCTCTACTATAAGTGAATAACATAGTAGACGAGATAGGTAATCCACCCGTTTTGCTTCAACTATTCGCGAGATGGCTTACTGTCATACTCGTGGTCGCTCTGGGTAAGCGAAGAATCTCGTATCGTATCGTATCGTATTTGTTGCAAGCATAGGCCTGGGATACGCGCGGAAGAGGGGGAAGGTTTTTGTTTTGCAAATAGCCATTTGTTGCGCATCGATTCTGGAGCGGTTTCCGTTGAACGCGTCGTTGTGATGGCCGCTTGCTGCGCGTCGGTTGGAGCACAGAGGGGTCGTTGGTAGAATTATCCTCCGAGATGTTTGGAACAGCGATTCCGCTCGGTGCGCCGACTCACATGCCACAAGAGACAGGTTCGCGGCCTCGAGCCCAACGATGTCGTAGTTGACGATGAGAATAAGTGGTTCCAGCTCAGTTGATGGTTGCGATGAAGCTTGGTGTTGCTGTCGTATTATGTGATCCTTTGAAAGTTGACCGAAGTGACGACCGTTTTTCCCTCAATGATAATGATATAGTGGCTATCTGAAGCCGTGAACGTGATTCTGGCTGATTCTGGGAGACAGGCGCGCGGTCTACATCGGGCGTTTTCCCAGGTCGCGGGGTGAGGTAAGGCCTGTTGCGTCGCTCACATGATTGTGATCAGCGTTGTTTGCAGCGTTGTTTGTTGCATGTGGTGGTCACCTGGTTAAGATGTCGATCTCGTCGTAGAATGACACGGGGACAAAGCCAGCCCACGATATGTCACGACGAGAACGGGAGGCAACACCTGTACACGTTGCACATGCAGGGAAGTTTTGTCCCCACGGTATTCTACGAGGAGAACTGGAGAGAGCAACTTGCACACGGATTGTTTGTCGAGCGTAAGAGAACTAGGAATAATGAAGTGTTGTGTTTTTTCTGTGTGTGTGGTAAAAAAAGGCAAGTGAATGTGATCGAAATGCGTGCCAGACGGAGTGCGTGCGATTTTCAAGACAGAGTGAAGTGACTGTGAGACGGATTACGGTTAGCTTGAAATCCGGACGCGACGTGATAACTGGTTTTCTATTGGTTCACATATCGAGGTGTTTTGACCGATTTTCAACTCTAGCTTCATTGATTTGGTGATCAAAAATTAAAACGTCTTCTGCAGCCGCATCAATAGAGTCAAGTTCGCCACCGACATATCATTTAGCTAAGCATTCGCTAGGTTCAATTCTGAACATCTTTTCTGCTACTGAGACAAATATTCCCGCACTCACGCGAGTAACTTATCTGCAATTGCGTTGTGTGCGTCAACAACAAACAAAATGGCTCTGAAAACTTCGATGAAGAAGGCAGTTGTAGACAAGAAAGCTGCCGGGACGGCTAACAAAGCAATGAAGAAGCCTGCCGTTGCCGGTCCAAAGAGCGTCGGAAAGGCCACAAAGGAGGTTCCCGTTGTCGAGAAGAAAGTCACCAAGCCCTCCAAGACCACCCAAAACGCCATGAAGAAGGGCCCCGCTCCCGGGAAGAAGGCCGGCAAGCCCTCCAAGATCACCCAAAAGGCCATGAAGAAGGCCCCCGCGCCCGGGAAGAAGGCTGCCAAGTCTATTGGAAAGAAGGCCCCGGTAAAGAAAGCTGCGACCAAGAAGTCCGGAAAGAAGGCGAAAAAGGCCGGGAAAAAGGCAGACAAAATAGAGCTGGAGAAGAAGAAGATTGATAAGCGCTTGCTAGCGGCGTCGGAAAAGGAACCGGACACTATTCTTTACAGCTTGTTTGGGGGGCCCCGTGATAGCTGGGTGGACGATTTGGAGGAAGCCGGCCATGATCACGTGGAGTATTTGGGCGCCTACTCATCTCCAGTATACGCACACGTTGCCCTCGCCTTTGCCGTGGAGCAGGAACTCGGAGGCGAAAATCCATTGAGTGACGTCATCTTGGGCGGCGCCGCTGCTTTGCCGCTGCAAAACAAGGACCTCCACTCGATTTCCATTGGCGGTTCGAATTTCTGGATCGAGTGCAACGCTGTCTCGCAGGAGCTCATAAACGTGCTGGAGGATGCCAAGTTTCTTGACGCTGCGCCTTCGCTGCTGTAAGGGTGGGTTTGAAGTTGGAAAATCTTCGTTCGGCCCCGGGGCGAGACTTGATCCAAGTCTTGCTTGGGGGCGGATGAAGTCAGCTTTGAAAAAGGTGATCTGTCTGCGCTTTGAGCAACGCATTCGCTGATCTGCTACTCTTGCACACTCTCGTATGGGTAGTACGCATACCATCTACCTCCCATTGGAGAGCAGAGCATTGCAACGCATTCGCTGCAGTTGTCGTTGCGCTGCTCTCTACTGAGAGCGCCGTTGCTCCCGCGTAGCTCTCCGTGTAGCTGGTTAACGAGGCTCTGGCGCGCCGAGGCGCCAAAGTGCCCCGCTACGCTGCCGCTTAGGTCGTCCTCTAGCGTCGGCCCCATGGGTGAGGCGCGGGTGCTGTGCCCAGTCCGGACGAGCTTCAGGCTTAGATAGTTGCACACTCTCGATCGTGCAGTCCACACTCTCGTATGGGGGTAGATGGTCGGTGCTCTGTGTCTGCGCTGACTTCATACTATGAGTTTTTTTTCGAAACGGTTTGGTCAAAATCAAGTTCCTGTCGCTATTCGTTTTCCTTCTCAACGTTAACACATCTATAGCGATACTATTAGATATGTGCTCCAAACTGTAGTATTTTTTTTTCGATTACTTTCGTAACACGTTTGGGACAAACCAACATTGATCGACATTTTTTCCACTGCGCGAATCACCCACATTGATTTAGCTTATTCGAACACGTGTTTGGAGGTCACGTTGTTCAAAGCAAAGACTTCAAAAGACAAACAGTGAGATTTCAAATAGAAACTTCGAAACAGTTATTACCGCTCGAGCCCGGGAGACAACAACTGTACGCGTATCATGGCCGTGCGTAAAAGACGCTGGAACAGTAACGTACTCGCAATTATTCATATGTTGCAAGTTCCGTCTGTTGATATTGGTTTTGTTTCGCTTGGTGGACTGAATGGACAGGAGTGCTGATACAATTTGACACATGCGCCCAAATCAGGAAGGAACATAGTAACATCTTGTGTTTGTGTGTATGTGTGTGTGCGTGGAGAAAGGGGTCACGTGGGTGTGATTGAAGTGAGTGTCACAACAAGCCGTGTGCGACTTTTCGCAGGTTGTCTGTTTTGGCGTGAAATCCGGAAGCGATTTGATAATTGGTCTCCATTGCTTGCGTCTTTTTGACTATTTTTCTTCGATCTTTATCCATACGATTGTTCAACTTGCTGGTAAAAAAATAAAACATGTTCTGCAGCCACATAAATAGAGTCAGTTTCCTGATTGTCATCGACATATCATCTAGCTAAGCATTCGCTACCACGCGTTCCACTCTCAACAACATATCTGCTACCACCACAAATTTTCCTACACTCACACGAGTAACCAAGCTGCTATTAAGTTGGACGCGTCGACAACACGCACAATGGCTTTGAAATCTTCGATGAAGAAGACGGTTGTCGACAAGAAAGCGCCCGCAGCGGCCAGCAAGCCGGTGAAGAAGGTTTCCGGTCCGAAGAAGACCGAAGTGGCTATGGAGAAGGCCCCCCACACGAAAACCGCCAAAAAGGATATGAAGAAGGCTTCCGGTTCGAAGACCACCAAAAAGGCTGTGGAGAAGGCCCCCCACACGAAAACCGCCAAAAAGGGTATGAAGAAGGCTTCCGGTTCGAAGACCGCCAAAAAGGCTGTGGAGAAGGCCCCAGGCCCGAAGACCACTGAAACGGCCAGCCAGTCCTCAAAGGCCCCGGCAGGAAAGACCGCCTCCACGCAGACTGCAAAGCAGGCCACAAAGGCCGGGGGAGAAGAAGCAAAACTAGCGCTGTTTAAAAAGAGGATCGACAAACGTTTCCTGGCGGCGTATGAAAAAGACCCATACAGCATCCGGCGTTGTGTCCCGACGTACGAAAAGGAACCGAACTCTGTCCTTTACAGCGTGTTTCGGGAGACCCTGGAGGACTTGGAAGACGACGTGAAGGACGCCGATGAGGATCGCGTTGCGTATTTGCAATCCTACACAACTCGAAATGGTGCGCACTTTGGCCTCGGCTGGGCCTTAGACGAGGAGATTGGCGGGGAGTCGGACTGCGCACTTGCTCACGCCATTATGTTTCGCGCCTATGATCTGGAAAAGAAAGACAAGACCCTTGAGTCGATTTGCATAAGTGGGACGAAACTCTGGATCGAAAGAAATGTTGTTTCGCCGGAGCTGGCTGAGGAGCTCTATAGGGCTGATTTGCTCGACGGTCCGCCCAAGCTGGTATGAGGGCTCTCCACGTGAGTGACGCTGGCGGGACGGACTTCTTTCCCGGCTTCTTCAGGCGCCTGTGCAGTTCTTTCGAGACGGGGTTCCTTTCTGGATCGAAAGGAGCGTTGTTTCCCAAGGGCTTGTGGGCTTGCTTGAGTTGAAGAGGCCGACTATCTTGACTCTATGAGGAGGCATTTGAAGTAGTGAAAACTTTCATTGTTCGCTCCAAGAGCCAGACGTACTGCGGGCGTTGTTTCAAGTCCTGCTTGGGGGGCGGACGATGGACGATGATAGTTTTAGAAGAGGTCACTTGTTTTTGCGTCGAGGCGCGCGTCGTAGTGCTGCTACTTCTGCGTCGTGGCTGAGATGCTGGCAGGGGGTCGACGGTCGGTGTTCTCTGTCTACGCTGATTTTATGCGATGCGTCATTTTTCCAACATTTCTGGTGATTTGTAGGTTTCGTCGTTATTTGGTTTTTCCTCTGATCGTCGGCAAACCGATAGCAATTTCGTATGTTCGGGATTCTTTAGTTTTTTCCTGTCTCACTTTCTACGGCACTTTTCAGACAAACAAATCTTGTTCCATCTTTTCCACTGGGCGATGTATCAACGGTAAAATTATGCGAAAAAGCGGTCCCGTTGTTCAAAGCAAGGATTTCAAAAGGACGACATCGAAATTTCGAGTAAGGATTTTAGGCGACAATACTTGACAAGTTGGTATCATAGAAGAATCTGAGGTTTGGCATCGTGTAAGATGGTCGCACGAAGTCTAGTCGAGCGGAAGACTCGTCGTCCTGATATGTTTGGGAGAACCTAGGTTCTAGCGCCGATCATCAACGCCGTCGTTTACCCTTGCTTAGCCGTGTTCACGTTCTATCGTCCCTCTAACGAACCGTGACGTAGTCGAGAGTTTGGTGGTCAGGCATCAAAGGGGGTTCAGTGACAGGACACGAAACCGCGTAGTAGGTGTCAAAGGTCTCCAGGGAGGTTTTTCCCCAAAGCGTGAGGACGCGGGAGCAACTCATCTACGAAGCGTAGCCGCTTCCATTTTGCATGGATAGCGCCCGCAACTGCGAAGTCTGCTGGTGTGTTCTGCTGATGATGTAGTCCGGAACTAACCGGCTGACTCTGGACCGGCTGCCGTCAGCCGGACTACACCACACGTCACTGGTGACAGTGACATGTGGCGTATTCCCGATTGCGGCAGTCGGTCCAGAGATCGCGTAGACGTTGGGTCATCTCGTCCCACTTATCAGGGAATGAAGGAATGCGGCGTCGCGTAGATATACAGAAGATCAATGGGCATCGTAATTTTCCTCGTCTTTGTCCTGGAATAATCCGAATGGCAATAGCACGATCTGACTAGGAAGGGTCGCACACAACAGCGGCAGTCAGCAGGCACTTGCTTGTCAAGCCGATGGTAATCAGGCTGCAAACGGACTCGAGTTCTGTTTTCGGAGCGAAATAACATAAGACTCTGTTTCCGAGCATCGAACATTCTGCCAAATAATGCAATTCCGTAATGCAGTTTTTATTCTTTGACAACATTCATGAAACCACTGTCGAAAAATCCTTGTATATCGATACTCAGTTTTCACTAAAGAGAGAAGTTTATCTGAGCTCTATTTTGACAAAAAACTGCGTATATTCTGTTGTGTTACTGGAAGCACTGATATCATGGCGGCGACTCGCGCAGCGCAAAAACCTGTGTCGAGGGGTCGGACGGTGGCAGCAAAGGAAAAAAAGGCCTCCAGCGTCCGAAAACCAAACGGCAAGGGTGTGGGACAGCAAAAAATGCTGTCGCCTGTGAAGAAAGGTGAAAAGGGCGGAGGAAAGAAGGGCCAAAAAAATACGGCGACTCCGGGAGCGCAGAAAAAACCATCGGCGGCGAAAGAACGTGGAGGCAAAAAGGGGGGAAAGAAACTTGCGGCGCCTGCAGCGCAAAAAAAACCGTCCGCTGCGAAAAATAGTGGAAGAAAAAAGGATCCTACTGACGCCCAAAAGGGTAAGAAGGCTAAGGCGACTGCGAAATCGCAAAAGGAAAGGCAGGAAGCCCCGTCCAAGGGTGAAAAGGGCGCGGCTCCTGCAAGTCCAAAAAAGGATACGAAGAAAGGCCCAACCGACGCCAAGAAAGGTAAGAAGAAGGCTGTGGCGCCTTCCAAACCGGGAAATGGAGCCAAGAAAGGCACCGCTCACACCAAGACGGGCAAGAAGGCTACGGCCGTCACGAAGAAGGGAAAAGGAAAGAAGACGGGCCCCACCGACGCCGAGAGTGAGGCATCCGAAGAACAGCTGGAGGACGCGACGACTGATGCGGCGCTGGACAACATGGAGGAAGACTTAGAAGTGGAGTGTGACGAACAGTCAGAGGAAGGTGCGTCTCATCCTGCAGAGCTCCTCAGCGAAACGACGAATCCCCACCATTTGGCTTCGCCGAGCGACGGAGAGTCCGTGAGGGCCCTGAATGGTAACTCCGTCTTCGTCATCCGCGAGGTTACGGTGGACAGGGGAACTGGTGAACAGCGGGTGGCGGTCATCGGCGTGTACTCTAGCCGCAAGTGGGCCACGAGGGCCCTGATTGAGTTTTTCGGCGCCTCCGGCGACTACGAGAAGATGAAGTTTGCGAGCGACTACAAGGCGGTGGGCGGGAAAAAACTGACCCCGGGGATGTCCGATATGTCCGACATCGATCAAGTCAGCTTTGACTTTCCGCACATTGGCTCCGCGGAGTACTACTCGATTCACGCTGGTGTGCTGGACGCTCCCGCCACCGAATGGCCGGTGAGAAAGGGCGGCGAGGGACTGCGCCTGTTCATGGAGGGGGGAGCGCAGGAGTGCTCGCCGATCGTCTTGTGAACTTCTGCGCTACCGATGATAGAGCTATCGGCCGCGCGCGATGGCTATCTCTGAGTCTCGCAGAGTCGGATTCGACGCGTGGTTGCACTGCGTTTGCGATTTGACACCGGCCGCCACGCAGCAAGTCAACCGTCGAGCCACAATTTTTTGAAAATTGGAGAATTTCGTGGCCGCTCGACGGGGAGGGGCGCGGTAAAAAATCACAAACAATATGAGCACACCCGGATGGAACAATTAAGACATGCCTATAGCTAGAAATCTGGTGAGTAGCTAAGTGGGTCACCTGGTGTATCTGATAGAGTGCGTAGGCAAGACTATAGGTTTTGGTTGACTCGGTCTTGGCGGAAAACATCATACTCACGACGAACAGATTTGAGAGGTTTTTTCTGGCGTCGGAGCACCTCCAAAGAGTCTC
>Ga0099798_10380_pt1 | contig 15180 bp, 8 predicted proteins | sample Uncmet_Sort29A_1_FD_89870 | JGI IMG/M metagenome (GOLD analysis project Ga0099798, IMG submission 89870) | Marine eukaryotic communities from CALCOFI LINE 67, Pacific Ocean - CN13ID_Sort29A_1 | ecosystem: Environmental > Aquatic > Marine > Oceanic | place: Pacific Ocean: Monterey Bay | collected...
CGGTGCACTCCTTATCTGGGATCTTGATCGGCTTCAGGACTGGCAGGGTCTTATAGATGTCATAGATGACCTTCAGGTCCACGGCCTGCTGCAGCGCCTGCTCCGCCTTCTGCACGTTATTCTTCAGTCGAGAGAACTCGGCATGGCCGCTCTCGCATATCTCTAGCGCTTCCCTTGCTTTGACTGCTGCAGCTTCGCCGCACCGCTTTTCTAAAAAGTGATCCCCGAGCCACATCAGATCAGGGTTCCCACCTTCAAGTTCGGACAGAAACGAACGTTCGATCTTTCGTTTCAGGTGGGCCTCGCTGCCGAGTCGGCAGCAGCCGACTTTCGACGCGTCCTTGTCAGCCGCAGCCCAGTGGTTGGTTATGAGGTTCATCACTTGCTCGACCCACGAACGCGCTTGGCTCTCGGACTTGAACTCGGTCCTGGCGCTGTTGATCTGGTTCATCTGCTTCTCAACCTCCCCCGTCTTCACCGTATATCCCTCGGGATTGTCCTGGTGGAAGGTGAAGAAGCGATCCTTCGCTGGTTCCAGCTGTTCCCTGAGAAAGGGATCCATGTTGGCGAGCAGGTTGTCCATAGTCCTGGTTTTGCCATTGATATCCTCGGCGAGTCCCTTGTCGAAGAAGATCTTGGAGAGGATGCCGCCAGTTGGGCCCAGCTCAGGTTGTGCTAGACTCCCAGCTGGCTGTGGCGAGGGTGGCGAGAGCCGCTGCTGATAGTCAACCAGACGCTTTAACAAGTCCTTTGCAGGGCTAGTCGAAGAGGACGATTTCAGCGCTTTTTTAAAACGGATTAGCCTCCTTTGCCGATTGACGGCTTTACGGTTCGTGAACATGTCGACATCAGGATGAACTGCGAACGCGGTGGAAGTGTAACTGAACAGGTCGAAGGAGGTGTGCTTGGTTTGGACAGGTATGGCACTGCAGCAGCAGTTGCATTCTTGTAGTTCTGCGAAAAGTGGGGTGCCAGCTAACAAGGGTTTGGATACTTTGCCATCGATCGAGCTCAAGCTATCGATATCAACGAAAGCGAACATGGGGAGCGAGATGGCGTCGGTCATCGTCTCGTCGGCCGGTTCCAGTGTGTTGGGGTTGATACGGACCTGGAACTTCACCACATTCGCGGGCTTGATATCCATGAGGAGCAGCTTCTTGTCGATGTTGACGTAGAGGAGGCCCTTCAACATCTGGGCGAGAATCGTATCACTAACAATGGGGTCCAGTTTCCCAGCGTTCGCATCCAGGAGATCGTTAACGCTGAATTCGCCCCGAGGAAATATGGTAACAAACCCGTACTCCTTGACGATATCGAAGTTCTCAGGAATGGAGATTCCGCGCAAAAGAGACTTGGATGGGCCGCCGAAGTTGGAGTCCGGGTCCTTAAGGTTCTTCACTAACCTGACAAAACCATCACCAAATTCGTTTCCAAGAACTTGCTTCTCGTTCCCGCGCTCAACCTTATTCCGCACCTCCGTGAGCTCGTCTTCGCTGAGGTGGACGAGTTTCAGCACCCGCTTGTGCCCAAACCTGGGACAGGTCACGAGGAAGCCATTGGCTCCGGCACCGACAACTTTAGCCGCAGGCTGATGTGAAGTCGCGGGCGTTGCCGCAAATGACTCGACAGTAGCCACTTTGTCGCAGAACCCCGCGTGGTCTATTGGTAATTCAGGTTCCTGAGCAGTGCTGTCAACTCGGCGCGATGTATACACGCGTTTCCGCATGTTGTAGGCGTGCCCGAAGAAGACCGGTACCTCCAGCAGCGTGCGGTAGCGCGCGCACGACAGGAGCACCCGAAACGCCTTCTTGAACGGCAGCCGCACCCGCTTCCGGCGCGCGCCCAGGCGGTCCCTCGCCGTCTCGAGCAGCTGGAGAACCTGCTTTTTGCGGGTGGTGGTTCCAGCCTCGGTTTCTTTCGCGTCCGGAGTCGCGGTGGCGGATGGAGACGGAGACGCGACGGTCTTCTTGGTGCCGGTGCAGGCTCGCATCCAGTTGAACAGCCAGTGGTCGCGGTCCAGCGGGTTGGGCTGGCACTTCCGTCGCGCCGCGCGGCGTTCCTGCAGCGCGCGCAGGGATTCGTTGGACTTGGAGGACGGCGTCTTCTTCTTTAGCCCTGCTGACTTGCGGGGTTTTTCCTTGTTGACCCGGACCGTCTTGGACTTGGTGGCTGTGGTGCCGGTAAGGGACGGGTTGGACGGGGGAGTGGACCTAGGGGTGGCTGGCTTCTCCGTGTCATCTAAAGCTCCATCGCCGGTGCGCTTCTCGTGGACGGCAGCGGGGGGTGGAACTAACGCGTGTAACAGGTCGCCTCCCTTAGCTAACGCTTGGTTATCTAACGCCTCTAAAACGTCGTCTGCCGCGACCTCGCTGGGAGCGGCAGCGGGGAAGGTGGAGGGGGTGTGGGTGTCGCCGGATCTGGGGGTACCTGCGGGACCCGGGCGGGGTGTGGAAGCCTTACTCGTGGGGAGAGCGGTCATCAGGATGGTGACGTGAGTAGGGGGAGTTGGGTTGAGGAGTAATGGTGGATCGGACTTAGTCTAGTTGATAACGGTGGGTTGTTGGAGTGAGGGGAGGTTGTTCGGAGTAGGTTCTCGTAATCTTGGGGGAAGTGAATGTGGGTACCTCGATATGGTTGAACTGCTTGGAGCTTAGCCTTAGGGCCCTGACGGCACTACTCCAATAGTGGAGCGAGGGCACCTCATAGGCTTTTCATGATCTGGGTTTGTATCCAATCGACGTTCCTCCCGAACGTGGAAGACACTGCAGGGGGTGGGGGATCGAATGGAGAGGTTGAATATCCTGCTTAGCTGACGCACTCTGGCATAACATCGGAAGAAACGGATTCTTTCCTCTCTCCGGGCAACGTGACAGAACGATCTCAGACACTTAGCGCTGCAAGAGAGCACCTACCTGTCTCATGGCATTTCTCGCTCGGATATGATTCCCTGGCGACGGTAAACGTTTGGAACACCACACTGGCTTGACAGCGACGCAGCGTTTGTTTTTCACGGGACTGTTTTTCGGGGGTGACCAGACCGACGCTACACAATGGCCCACTCCATGCTTTTCTCGTAACGCAGAGGCAAAGTCAAGACCAACCAAATAAGGGTTGCAAGATAGGAGTTGGTCTCGATTTTGCCTCCGCTCCAGGTCCACAACTTTGATTTCCTTCTGACTGTTGGCAAACAGGGATACACTCGACGTGAAAACGCGTATGATCGTCACCTTAGCCTCATCTGAAAGTTGTCCACTTCGTTGGCTACACACACCCTGGCTTACGGTAAACCATGACACACACACACAGACGCTCGTTTAAGTTAAAAAGCTGGAAAAAATGTCATGCCGAGATTGGCACTAACATGTGTCTCTCCACCAGCAGGCGGGCCACATCTTCCGTCTCCAGATACTCCGCACTGGCCGGCCACATCCTCGTGTGCTCTGCGTGCGCGATACCGATCAGGAGCTGCATCTGCTGCATCTTCTGCATCTCAATGTCATCAGGAATTGGCTGCTGGTTGTACTCACAGATGCTTCCCCGAGCCTCCTGGTCCCCGCTCTCGAGCGGCCCTTTCAGCTGGCGCTTGGTGTCAAGCACATGTACGAACCTCGCCACCAAACCCAGGAGGGCCTGGTGAAAGCCTGGGAGGGGGCCCAGCTCGCCACTGTCCCCGTGGTTCCCCAAGATGACCTGATCCCAGAGGACCAGAGCGGCGGGTAGCGGCAGAAGCGGCAGCAGCAGCTGGTTGATCTCCCCCACAAGGAAGACAGCCGTCTCCTCGGACAGGAGAGTCATCTGACCGTCGGGGGCGCGTGGTGCCAACTCACCCCACGGCGTCAGCAGCCGCAGGCCGTCGGCCCCGGGGTGCAGGCCTGGCTCGCCGTTGGCAGTGATCTTCTCGAGGTGTTTCCCTTTTCCGTGCATCAGCCCCCAGAACACCAGGAAAACACGGTCCGCAAACGCTGGGTCATCGATCGGAACGGCCAGAAGAGTGCTGGAACTCTTCCACGCGGTCAGAGCGACAGCCCCCGCGACGTTGTGCATGCCTTGCAAATAGTCCTTTCCAGCGCCGACGTACAGCGTCAGCACTGTTTTCACAGTCTCCTGCAGCTTCACCCGCGCCTCCTCATGCGGAACGGCGGCCTCCGGAAAGGGAAGGCGATCGATGTCTTGGCCGATAGAGTTGAGATCATCCTTGAACTTCTTGAGGTCGGCTGCGGAAGGCCCAGTGCTCAGCGCCGTCTTCGCGTTCTCCAGCTCCTTCGCGGACGCCGCCTCCGGCCCCCACATCGACAGTAGCCACACTTCGAAGCGGGCGCTCATGGGGACGCCGCAAGTTGTGAACGCACGCATTGCGCTCTCTAGTTCGGTGGCTGACACGGTGGTTGCCGTTTTGTGGTTGACCAACGTGCTGGAAATTTGGGCGCACCGCGGCCAGCTATCCGTGGGTGGGAGCGGCCACAGCCGAGCGGAACTGCTACGGTCCGGCTCTGTGGCTCGCAGGAAGGGCAGGAAGGAGCTTGTCCAGACGGCCTCGAGCGCGGTGGCCTGGTCATCGAGATTCGCGGCGGGCTCAGAGCTGCGACGGTCCTTCCGCCAGGCCAGCAGTGCCTGCTCGACGAGCGGAAGGACAGGAGCGTCAGCGGTCGCGTCGGGCTTGACGGGTGAGGAAGATGGTTTCTCGGACTTGGTGGGTGAGGAAGGCGGTCCCTCGGGCTTGTTGGGTGAGAGAGGCGGTTTCTCGGGCTTGGTGGGTGAGAGAGGCGGTTCCTCAGACTTGGCGGGTGACGAAGGCGGTCTCTCGGGGTTCGCGTTCGAGAGAAAGTGAGGCGACGGCGTGGTGGGTGACCCGGGCTGGATCGGGTCAGCCTGCTGCTGCGGCAGCGTGACCTTGGTCTCGATCTGCTTCGGCAGCGCGAGGAAGCCGCTGGACCTTAATCCCTGGCCACCCACCAGTAGCGCTGTCGGCAGGCCGACGAGGAGGGCGATAATGCTGATGATGCCGCAAGCGATGCTGCAGCAGGACGAGTCTTGGGGAACGGCCTCTTGGAACGGAGCCAGATCGTCGTTGCTGAACGGTTTAGGGCCGTTCGTGGCGCCAGCCGGACTTCGGGTTGAGGGACGGGACATCTCAGGTGGTATAAGGGGTACTTGTCTTGAGAATGAAGGTCTTAAATAGGTGCGTCAGAGTCGGACTCAGTCTTAGTCTTAGACTTAGCCTGGACAGTTAAGGTAGCGGTCTCTGTAGGTGGGGGAGTCGGGAGACAAGCCTCAGGTCATGGACGGCACAGATATCAATGTTTTCTGGAGTCAATTCCGGGATGCAGAACTGGCAGAGAGGGGGTTTCAAATTTCTGGCGGTGAACTATTAGCGGATTGAAATGGAGGATTCGGAAGGCAGGGATGTGCTGAGAGAGTGGTTGATGTTATTTGAACGTTGTGAACGTCAGTCACGCAGAAATTCGTTCTTGATACGCACATTGAACACAACGGAAGGCAGGCCGGTAACACACGGACCGAACACCTTGCGATAGGCAGGCTTCGCTTCATGTCAACGTCTTTTCGGGACTTTATCTTTTTGGTTCAGCCTGCACCCGGAAAAGAGGCAGTTGGGTCTGCACCATTGCCTGGGTGTGTATCTGAGATCTCAGGAAGTTCGAGCTTGTTCAAGTGAAAAGTCTAATCGGTCACTCCCCATCCGTAGTAGGTGGAAGTACAGTACTGGTATTTCAGAAGGCGGACCACATCGTTCAACAGCTGCATGGTAAGTAATCAGTCTCGGACGATAGGTGACAACACTCTTCTCTCCCCTCCCCTCTAGTCAAACAGGTCGAAATCCATCTCTTCTTCTTCTTCCTCTACTACATCGTTATGCGTGTAGTACCCCAGGTGCTTAGCCGCCGCTTCCGTGGCTCCCCCGTCCGCCCGCCACAAGCTCCTATCATCCAGAATAGCGCGGGTTTTAGCCGCGTATTCCTCGGCGAAACCGAAACGGTCGGAGAGCTTGATGCGGGCTTCGAGGATATCGAGGGCTTGTTCCACCTGGGCGCGAGCTTGCTGGCCTCCTTCAGCGCACGCGGTATTGCGCAGCTCACAGGCGCGCTTGGTATCAAGGAAGGACTGGACCTCCTCGTTCACCGGGGCAGGTCTTAGAGATTGAATGGACGGACCGCGTCCACTCCTCTCCGCCACCTCGATCCGCACCACTCCCCGCGCCTCCTGCACCAGCGGGTGGCCCTCAATAGCCCACTCGAAAGCAACCTGCTGGTCCACGCCCGGCCGAGGACGCACCTCCACCTCCGACACCCACTGCGTCACGGAGGTCTCACGGAGGCGCTCGAAGCTCCAGCCCTCCACTGCGGATTCGGGGAAGAACAGGTCGCCCGTATATTGAAGTTCTTCATCGTTTCCTGCACCCAGCGGCATCACTCCCACGTGTACGTCTCTCGCTACCACGCCGGTTAAAGACTTAACTCCCCGCGCAATCAGCCGCTCGATGCTTGCCTGGTCTGTGAGATAGAAGTAGTGACCACCCTTGTGAACTTTTCCGAGGGGGGTCATCAGTCGTTCGTTGAAGTCTCGCCCGATTCCGTAGGAGAGGATGGGGATCTTCTCCTCCCACCGCCCCACAGCCTCCAGGATGCCGGTGGTGTCGGTGATGGGCCCCTGGTTGACCTCGCCATCGGAGAGAACAAAGAGGTGCTTGGCGAAGGCAGGAGGTCCGGTGGTGGGGTCGGGGATCTCGACGTCGCCCCGCTCGGAGTCGACTCCAGGAGACTCCACCTCTCCCTCCGGCTCATTGACGACCTGGAAGTTCTCTTCCTCTTCTTCTCGTGTTAGGATATCGTACCCCATCTGAAGTCCATCCCAGAGGTTGGTGCCACCACCCGGGCGGATGCCGTCGACGACACGGATCATACGCTCTCTGGCGTTTTCTTCCTCCGTATCTCCCCGGTCTCCCACTCTCACCCCCGTAAACAACGCTCTCGCCTGGCACTCGTACACCACCAGACTCACAACGTCGTCCTCCGCGCAGGCGTGCAGCAGCTGCCGGATCGCGCTCTTGCACGCCTCCAGCTTGGAGCCAGCCATAGACCCCGAAATATCTAAAACCACGCAGAGGTGGAACGGTGTACGTTTATTCAGCTCAGCTTGATCCTCCGGCACAGTGCCGGTCACGATCTGGAAGAGCACGGGCACCTTCTGGATGAAGCCGGGAAGGACCTTGGAACGGAGCGGGAGGACCTCGAGACGGGCGCCGGGGAAGGCGACGGCCTGCTGGTACTTCTCCTCGGGAGTAGGACGAGCGAAGGACATGGTTGCGGGAAAGGGAAGTCGAACTTAGTGTCCCGGTTCTGAAGAAATGTCAGTGTTAGTCAATGCGCACGGGGAGGTGCTGCAGTTGATTCTGACGCGGTGTGCTCTTGAAAGTAGAAAAACAGGAAGTCTGTCAACAGTATCCGTAGTCAGTGGCTCCTGCGCATGGAGTGGGAGTTAGGAATGGAGTGAATGACATGGATGGTATGCATGGAAGGGGCACGTTGGCGGCGGAGAGCGCACGTCGCAGACTCATGAAAATTACACGCAAGAAGAAAGGGAAACGCAAGCGGATTTCGCGATTTCGATTCGAGAGGAGGAGACACGACAACAGCAACACAAGGACACTTAGACACCGTCCAGCCAAATCATAATGCAGTCGAAGACAGCCGTGCCCTGGGACCGGAAAACCCTCTGGTCGAGCAGAGGATCCATCAAAACACGTCCCATCGAACAACAACTTCTGTCCAAGCAGGCGCCGTCAACATCATGATCACGATGTAGCACATGCCGTCGGTTCATCTCTCAAGAACTTCCCCTCCTCCCGCCCAAGTTGCTCCTCCAAGTAGCGGCTGAGATACGTGTAGTCCGTGACGTCAGCCCCCGGTGGCTTCGGTTTGTCGGAGTAGTACGCAGCAGCCATGTCCACGTTCTCCGTGGCAGTGAGGAGGGCGCTGCCGGTGCGGCTGTTTAGGAGTTTCGGTTCGGAAGGATCAGCTCCTCCCCCCGCTCCCCCGTCTCCCATGTAGTCCTCCAGTATGTTGCGCGCCAGGCCGCTGTCCTTTTTCATCAGATTTATGTCAAATCCATAGTGATACTTGCCCGACAGCACCTCCTCCGGTATCCTAACCATGCTCTGTAAACTCCGCCCTGACGACACGTTTATGCATCGCACCGCATCCGCCGCCGGAATCCCTGCCGTCTCCTTCAACGCCAACAACCCCTCCGTTATCGCCAGCAGGTGCGCGGAGTTGAGGAGGTTGTTGATGGATTTGACGCCGTGTCCAGATCCCAGTGGGCCTATATGTTCGACTTTCCGCGAGAACTGGGACACGATCGGCGTGGCGCGCTGCACATCCTCGTCCTTCCCCCCCAGCATGGAGCAGAGCTTCCCCGCTTCAGCGCCCGCAGGTCCCCCCGATACGGGGCAGTCTACCATGCCTATGCCGTGTTGCCGCAGTTGGGTGCCGATTTCCACGGTTTCCCTCATGTTCCCGCTCGTGCAGTCTATCAGCAGTTCTATTCCGGTAACTCCCTCGTCCTCCGTCGCTCGTCGCTTCGCCTCAATCAACCGCTGCGCGATAACTCGAACTTCTTTACTCGTTGGCAGGCAACAAAGGACGACCGGACACCGGAAGTCCTCTATGTTCAAAACATGGACAGTTCCGTGTCGGTCAGCGTGCACCTTGGCGAGCTCAGCGGTGCGGTTCCAGACGCCGGTGGCGCCGAGGGACTTGACGTGGGTTGCCATGTGCTGGCCAATTCGGCCAAGACCGATGAAACCGAACTGGAGAGACATGGCGGCTGGCGTAGCTGGTAGTGGACGAGCCGTACGTGGTGGCTGGGGGAGTCGGCAGGGGAGGGGAGTTTGGATTCCTACTCTGCTCGTGGTTTTCCGGTCACATCCGGAAACCGTCTGGCTCTGCGAGTGAGAACACGGTTCACCTGCCCAGCCGAGATCGGGAGCAGGGCCTTCCTGCCCCCATAGGGTCGACTTGGAGTATTTCAGACAATTCCACTCAACACAGTTGAACTAAAAATGTATGCTTCGCACCTCCCTTGCTGACTCGAGTTATTCAACGCACGCAGTCCCTAGAACCGCGGCCGCGAAACTCGAGGTCTCTGAATGCAGACATCGTAGAAAAACCTGTGCGCTCTCATAATCGGGCGAACCATAAAGACTTGTAACGTAATGCCGAGCACAGGTCACCCAAACTTTGAGTGATTCCTCTCCGCTGTAGTAAGATACCAAGGCTGCATCACGGGGCTGCAAGAGTGCGATCCTCGTCGGTAAGACCAACCCAACTGCCAACTGTCACTGAAACAGAAAGGCTACGGCTGAAGGCACTAAACGCACATCAGCCGTGTTTAAAATTAGCTCAATCATAGGAAGAAATTAGGCTCGCAGCACAGTACTACTGCTGCAAAGTCAAAACGGATTCCTTTACGTAAAACTGGCTACTTACACTGGGTCGTCGAAATTGAATGGTTTGGTAAAGTTCATCGAACTTGTCCTCCTCCTAGATCACCATCCCCTCTTCTCACCTCTTCACCGCAAAGCAGCACATCGTCTGCCCCACCTGCTTCCTTTCCCACTCCTTTCTCTCCATCCAAGCGCCTAAAGTGCCGTCGTCCTTCATCGCCTGGACGCGCGCTACAGCCCGTTTCATCTCCTCGTCGCTCACCAGCGCAAACGTGGAGTCGCTCCGCCGGAAGTGCTCCACATTCCCCAGAAACTGCCCCTCAATGTCGTGATAAACTGCCGGATCGTAGAGGATTTCGTCCAGAATCGCCTCAAAACGGATGTCCTCCGGCTTAAATCCCGCTTTTTCTAAACATTTTTTCATCGTCTCCGGGGTTGGGGACCGTTTTTCCCAAATACCCTGCGCTTCAGGAATTAGCTCCGCCCACCACATGCCCGTGCGCTGCCCGAACGGAGCCGAGAAGTTAATACTAATCCTGCCCCCCGGCTTGAGCACGCGGTGCCACTCTCCACAGGCTTTCGCTAAGTCCTCGAAGTCGTTGTCCGGGCGCAGGTGGTGCACAACTTGGTTGTTGATGACGGCGTCGAATTCGCCCGTTCCGATCGCCGGCATGTCGCACACGTTATCGGTCGAAAAGGTGATACCGTCGGTGCCGGTGGCGGTAACGAGCGTCTCCACGTTCTTCTTTGCTTCCCCCACCATCGCGTCCGAGTAGTCGCTGCAGTGGACGGATTTCAGCCCGTATTTGTTGGCAAATTCGACCGTGTAATTACCGGTGCCGCAGCCGGAATCGAGCACGCGGAGGTTCGATAAATCACTGCTTCCAGTGCTTCCAGTGGCTCCACTGCTTCCGTTAGCTATAAACTCCGCTATCTTCCTGGCAGCGAGGGGCCGGCGGAGCGCGGTGTAGGTGGAAGACTTGTCAGCGTAATCCTCGTCCTTCCCCCCCCCAGCATGGAGCAGAGCTTCCCCCGCTTCAGCGCCCGCAGGTCCCCCCCGATACGGGGCAGTCTACCATGCCTATGCCGTGTTGCCGCAGTTGGGTGCCGATTTCCACGGTTTCCCTCATGTTCCCGCTCGTGCAGTCTATCAGCAGTTCTATTCCGGTAACTCCCTCGTCCTCCGTCGCTCGTCGCTTCGCCTCAATCAACCGCTGCGCGATAACTCGAACTTCTTTACTCGTTGGCAGGCAACAAAGGACGACCGGACACCGGAAGTCCTCTATGTTCAAAACATGGACAGTTCCGTGTCGGTCAGCGTGCACCTTGGCGAGCTCAGCGGTGCGGTTCCAGACGCCGGTGGCGCCGAGGGACTTGACGTGGGTTGCCATGTGCTGGCCAATTCGGCCAAGACCGATGAAACCGAACTGGAGAGACATGGCGGCTGGCGTAGCTGGTAGTGGACGAGCCGTACGTGGTGGCTGGGGGAGTCGGCAGGGGAGGGGAGTTTGGATTCCTACTCTGCTCGTGGTTTTCCGGTCACATCCGGAAACCGTCTGGCTCTGCGAGTGAGAACACGGTTCACCTGCCCAGCCGAGATCGGGAGCAGGGCCTTCCTGCCCCCATAGGGTCGACTTGGAGTATTTCAGACAATTCCACTCACCAACGCCGTCCAAGGTCTCCATGTCCAGCGTTCCCGCTCTGCCAAGCCACCTCACGCTCGGCGGCACATCTGGGCATCCGCCGTCCCCTCTGCCAACGAGCGCAAGCGCCCCCGGGACTGTCCCGCACGTCAGCGCAGCTACCCCGAGCAAGCTCCAGCCCCCGCACGCCCTGAAGCCGCAGCAGAAAATCATGAGTACCGCCCTTGCACAGTCCACCAAGTCCCCCACCACCGTGAGTCCTCCACAAGACAGTCACACCCACCGGTCGCCGCCGCCACGAGACCGCAGCAGCAGCCTGGGGTCGCAGTCCGAGGAACTCGAGTCCTCCCAACCCACCTCTGAGGAGGACGACGAGGAGGACGAGACGCAACCGCTTGCTTCCGGCCAGTGCCGCGAGCAGCACGGGCGGCACGCGTCGGGAGGTACCTCGCGCAAGAACAGCTCCAGCTACGTGACGAGCGGGAAATCGGGCAACAACACCGACGGCCGCCGCTATAGTACGCACAGCAGCAGCAGTAACAAGTTGAAGTTAAAACCCGGAGGAGGGGCGTTCTCATCAGCCTGTTCAACATGTTGTTGCTGCTGTCCCAGTGCAGCGTGCTGCTGCTTTCTCGTCCTGGTAATGCTCGTCACGGGCGCCCTCATAGGCGCAGATATGCACTTTGCTTGGGGCGTCGTTACGGAGGGCAAGAGCAAACGCCCTCCGCTCGCCCAGCGCGCGTGGAAGCAGGCGGTTTCGAAGGGCGCTGCGGCCGCCAAAAACGCAGCCCGTACCGTCAAGGAGTTCGCGGACTCGAGGTCGTCGTCCCAGGGAACAACTCCGGAGCCGCAGCGCCCTGCCACTGCCAGGCAGCACTCAGGACTCTCCACCGGCAGCGGACCACCGTCGGAATTCGCGAGAGCCAGATCCTCCTCTGTGGTATCTCACACTTCGGAGCGCACACAACCGGAGCCACCGGCGCCAGAGTCGCAACCGGGCAATGAGGAACCAGAGGACTCGGAGGGTCAGCAGGGGGATGTGCAGAATCTGAAACAAGCGGAGAGCAAGTCCAAGCCGGCTGCTAACGTAGCCGAAATCGAGATAGCGGAGCCGCGGGACGCCCTGATGCAGGAGCCAGACGCTCCGGCAACCCCGACAACTCCGTCTGACGCCGCCGGCGAGCAGTGCGACGACCGCAGTTCCCCCTCGGGCCGGCCCACAAGCTTCGGAGAAATGAGGGTGCAGCGTACCAGCGTGCGCGTAGCCGCACTTCCATCCGGTGAAGGCGCTGTGTCCCATCTTCACGCAGATCAGGCGGATTCCGACCCGGAAGATGCCGAGCTTGCGCGGCTTGAGGCTCGGATGCGAAAGATGCAGGAGCAGCTCAGACCACAGAGCTCTGCGCCCAATCTGAACGCAGATCAGGCGGATTCCGACCCGGAAGAGGACGAGCGGCGGGCAGAGTGCAAGCAAGTATCTGAGCGGATAGCGGTTCTGGCGCGAGAGGTTAGGGAGAAGCTCAGAGCAGCGGGCTCTGCGCCCAATCTGAATGCAGATCAGGGCGATTCATACCGGGATGAGCAGCGGGTAGCGCAGGATCTACAGGCCCGAGGGCCGGCAGAGGATCGGCGGCGCGAGAAGCTCCAGCAGTCAGAAGCGGAACTAGAGGCTGCCAAGCAGTCGCGACTAGCCGGCACCCAGAAGTTACTTGAGCGCTGCCAAACGCTCCAACAAGAGATGTCCCAAGAGATGTCCTTGAGGCAACAAGAGACGCCCACCTCAAGCGAGCCGTCCCTTCGTACGCGCCAGGGACAGAACTGGCTCACCCAGGAAACAAAGCATACCGCTCCTCCGAACGTGCCAGCCCGACGCGCGTTATCCAGCTGTAGCCGGTACGCAACAGGGACGCCGCAGCACGAAGCTCAGCGCCGCAGAGACGCAGATGTCGCGCAGCGCGAGCCGCTCTGCCCGTCACGAAACTCGCTTCAGTCCCCAACCTCGCCCAAGGCAAAGGGTGGGTTCACGGAGCAAAGCAATGGCAATCCTGGACCGTCTCACCACCACCTCTACCAAGGGACTGCCTCTGAGTCAACCAGCAACCTCCACCCGCAGCAAACGCCTTCCAGGAGCAGCGTCGGGCGAGAGCGACCTGCACCATCCAGACAACCTATTCCTCAGCCTGGACCTCACCCTCTGGGGTTTCCCGTGCCACGCTGGCAGCCCCCACCCCTGCAGCATCAGCAGCTGCAAGGCGACAGCCATTCGGGGCCGCAACTTCCGGGGCGCCGTAACCTCGGGGAACCTGAGCCGTACTCCTTCGACCAGCACCACGACACCCACGGTTGCACGGTGCAATTCCCGCTTCAGTCGGAGCCGCTGTCGTCGCGCCTCAGCTCGCCAGCTCACACCCCGCCACGGAGACGGCAGCAACAGCAGCAGCAGCAGCATCAGTTGGCTCCACGAATCCCAGCCGCATGGGCCGACGTGCGCGCCACTGTCGTGGGGGACAACGAGGATGGGGCGGCACGCATCCGCGTCGTTCACAGGCCGGCTGGTGCTGATTTCGCACCGAAGGACAACATCTCGGATCTGCAGCCGACTCCGAGACCCGCTGGGAGCGTTCGCCTCTCGGACCTCGCGGAGTCGCTGGAAAACCGGCTGTCCCAGGGAGGCCACCTCAGCCCAGGAATGATGACGCACGCAAGTCTCCGGTCCGGCCAAGATCTGCCCCTGGTGCTAAGATACCCGGATGCTGAGCAGCGAGCCGTGCTGGACGTCGATATCTACCATGGTCGTCCGCTGAACGGGGGGCACGGCGTCTTTCCGATCGCCATCGTCCAGGCGGAGCTTCGGGTGAGAATGCCTCAGCGCACCAGCACCCGCTCCCACCTAGAGGTCTTTCTGACCGGATCGAAGTTCGAACCGCCGCAGCGCATGCAATCGGCACCCGCACAGCCTGTTGTACCTGGACTGGAGCTTTTTGGACCGGAGCTGAGAAACCCAAGACAGCAAACAGGTCCACGCTTCCCGCAAGCGCCACGCCTCCCTGCCGCGTGCCTGGACTGGAGCCAGGCCCGCCTGACCGTAGACACGCCATCTGAGCAGCTCATGGTGTATGCGTTACAGGCAACATGGGCTGACGCGGGCGGGGCTGGGGGCGCTGGCGGGGCAGCCGGTACAGTGCCCCCCACAGCGCCCACTTTCGCTGCCTTCGCCAACCTCAAGAGCGACCTCGAGTTCCACGGGGTGAGGCTGCGCACCGACCAGTGCGACTGGCGCAGGGTGAGCGCGGACTTGCGGCTTCTTGGGGGTGATCAATACACGGTGAAGGTCAGACGCGACTGCGACCACGCCGAGCTAGTCATGAATCAGAATTACCTCCGGCCACGGAGCGCAACGCCGCGCCAACGTGCGCCGCCGAGCGGGGGCACAACACCCATAGCCCAACAAGCGGAATGGCGCCGCCATGCGAACTGCGGAAAACGGGGTCTAGGACCGGCGCCGAGTGAACAGCGCCCCCCGCAGCCTTTTCCACACTATGCTCCCGATGCTTTTGGCACGCATGCTGGGTTTGGCTGGATTCTGGATGCTACAACTGATTCAACTGACGATTAACGGACCGGGTCCGGCATGGAGGAGGGAGGTAGTAGTCTATCATCTCTAGCAGCGCCGATTCTCAAGTTTGACTTTGATTGACCTTGAGAATCGGCGCTGCTGGAGATGATAGACATATTTTCGAACATCAGCAGGTATATCTACCCGGAAGCACGACGTGGTAGTAAGGTTTTGAATACGCTCCCATAACGATCCATCATCATCCCATATCGGGTGGCGGCCCGTCTAGCACCAACTTTTTCGAGCCGCACCCCGCGTCATCGCGTTATATCGTTTGCCCAAATCAGCACAAGAGCCTTGAGGGAAACCTTACGTGTTTTGTTTCATCGGGATATGGAAGACCGTAGTGCGCCGTCGGATGAGAGATCGCGTTCGTTCAGTCGTTGACGTTTACGAGCTATGAGTCGAAAGAGCGACCTCGTTTTCGTTCGCGAGCGATTGAAATCCACTTCCTGGACCAA
>Ga0099798_10381_pt1 | contig 15178 bp, 12 predicted proteins | sample Uncmet_Sort29A_1_FD_89870 | JGI IMG/M metagenome (GOLD analysis project Ga0099798, IMG submission 89870) | Marine eukaryotic communities from CALCOFI LINE 67, Pacific Ocean - CN13ID_Sort29A_1 | ecosystem: Environmental > Aquatic > Marine > Oceanic | place: Pacific Ocean: Monterey Bay | collected...
AATATAAACCACGGTCCTCAGCAGGGGCGGCAGAAGATCCGGTTTCCGTCTCTACTGATACATTTTCAGCTTCCCGTGGGAGCAGTCTTTTGGCTCGTGCGCGTCCTCGCAGTCGTTCGCCGCGTACCTTTCCCGAGGAGTTTATACCAGACTCAACGTCTAGTAGTAAAATCCCAGAATCGGCAGCCGCATCATCAGAGAGTGCTGTTTTGGCACAGCGTCGTGCAGAAAGAAAACGTCCTCCTCCCGCCGAAGCAGGTTCTCTTGCTTCCGCACATCTTTGTGCTGGTAGTCACGGGTCAGACTCTCCACTTTCGGCGTCTTTTCCAAAGCAGGTGAGTCCCGGTGTGAAGGAAGCAGACCTTTCCTCGCTTCGGATCGTGCCAAGGTCTTCTTTTGGTGGTGGTGCCCGAACGCCTGCTCGTCCGACTAGTAAACCATCAAGTTTGACTACTTGTAAGCAGGGGGCAGGAGTCGGATCGAGCAGTGTCGGATCGACACCGATCGTAGCAGGCCCCTCCGAGGCGGTGGCGGGGCTGTTCCCGTCTGCTGCTCCTCACAGTCCTCCGGCAAACTTGTCGGAACAACAATTGCCGTCCTCGTCTTCGAGCAGTCTAGCAGGTGCTGCCACGATGGCAGATCATCCCGAGCACCTTGGAAGATCGCCATTGCACACGATGTTTACAAGTGGTTCGCCTCAGCCGCGCGTGCGACCGGTGATCGATGACAACATCAGTGGCGGGACGAGGGGAACAGAGCCGTCTGCTTTTGTGGGTTTAGAATCAGGGGGGGGAGGAGGTGGGACGGATAATGGTTCATTACAACAACCTGCTCTATCGTCATCAGCGAATTTGCAGTATAGTCCGACCACAGGACGACCGAACGATAATGTAGATTTACTTGCAAACGCAAAAGAAGGTATCGTTCCACAATGCGTCTTCCACAACGAATTGGACACAGCGGATATCCATGGAAAGCCGGGCGGAGACCTCGATTCAAGTCGGGGGCGTGTGATGAATGCGATTAGCAGGGCGCGGCGAGAAGGAACGCCGCCAAGAGCCTCCGGGCTTCATTATTTTCCTCAAGATCAATTTCCTAACTATCGCACAGGCACTTCGCCCGTCGTGACGCCTGGCGGAACTCCCGGGCATAGTCACCGTACGGAAAATATTTGATAAAGGATATAAGTTCTCTCCGTGTGGTTGGGGCATAAAGATTCGTTTGACCTTCGCGCCGTGTTTATATTACTATCTTTGATGTGTTTTCCGTAAAGAAAGAATTTAATACTCATATTTTTTCCGTATACAAGGTGGCACGCCTAGGGACGATCTTGCACCACCTCCGAGACCTTCGCCTTTTGCGGGGGTCCCCATCCGTAAAGATACCCTGTCCGATACATCGGACACACCGATATGTACACCGAGCGTGACTCCCCACGGTACGCCCAGATCCGATTGTGTCAACAAAGTGTTCAGCGCTGCCAGGCATGGAAAACACAAGGTTGTTGAGGACTGCCTACTGTTAGAAGAGGGCTATTTTGATCCTCTAAACACAACGGATCATCACGGTATTTGCGTTGGAAGATTTTTTTGTTATCGTTCATGGTTTTTTTTGACCCGTAAAATCGGGTGAAGAATCCCGGGCGGTGCTCACTTTGTTGTGAGCACAAAAATCCCCCCCCAAAATGCTCCCAAAGCGCAGAAAAAATCGGACGATGTAAGGAGTGTTTAGAAGTGGTGAAATTTGTGGTGTCGGTCATTTTTTCGCGGGAAGGTCTATGACGGTCATTCCATATTCATACTGAATTCCTTCCCAAGGAAATACGTTATTCCACATTGCATGCCAGAATGGAAACAAGAAAATTGCGAAACTCGCCATAAAGTACGGGGGCGATATGAACAAACCAAACAAGAAGGTGCGAATCAATTTTTTTTTTTCACAAGAGTTTTATCCTGAATGCCGTGATTCACATATACAATTTTTTTTCCGCAGGGCAATACCGGACTTCATTTCCTGTATCAGTTCGGATATGCCGACATTGCAGAATATTTCGTATCGAAAGGCGCAGATGCCAATATTTGTAATAACCGAGGTTTTCCCTGTCTACAAGGATTCAAAGGCGACGTTACCTAATTGTTTCTGAGTTGAGAAGATTTTTGCTGTTAACAAGAATTATTGGTGTGTTCTCTCCTTCTCAGAGGATTTTTCGTGCCGCGATGAATCTGTATACTGTTGATAAATATGTGTGTAAATGCGTACATGGAAAAATACGTGTGTATGTACATGTGTTGAATAATTCTGTGCATGGAGAAATATGTGTGTAAATGCGAGTAAAACAGTTGCGTATTGCGATGAAAATCCAGGAAAATGGATCTGGTGTTTTTGTGTCCACCACCCCGAATAGATTGTGACATTTCTTCGAAAATGATAAAATCCGGATTTATGTCTATCATTTCCTTTGTGCAGAGATTCGCGGATTAGTCTCGGGGTTGCATACTTATGGTGTTTAGCGCGTTTGCGTTGGGGCATCAGATGCCGAAGTTACAGATTATGCAACCATCGTCCGTATCGTGGATGAGGAGGGTTCTTTATTGCACCAAGCCGGGCGGGGGAAAAAGGCCTCCGTTAGCTTTCTTCTCTGGCAACAGGATGATGAGGTCATTCTTGAAAACGAACAGTTCGTGTGGTGATGTCTTTGTCCCTTCTATGATGGCAGATTGTTCTTTCGCTATTTCGCGCCCTGCTGTCGCAAAATCATCTTCATGTTCAGCAAGAGGTTCTTTGTTTGTTTTTTCTCCCGAAGGAGGAGCGCGGCGGGGATATTCGAGCAGTGCAGCGGGGGGTCGCGATCCGCATGCGATTCTTGGTGTAAAACCAGGCGCATCAGCGGAAGAGCTGAAACGTGCATACAAAAAAAAAGCACTGCAGTATCATCCAGATCGTAATCCAGATGATCGCGAAGTAGCAGAAAAGAAATTTAAGGAAGTCTCAGAGGCGTATGAAGCTTTGTCTAATCCACAGGGAGCTCACGCCGGCGGACATCCATTTGGGAGTGGTGCCGGAGCCGGCGGTTTTCCTGGTGGTGGTGTAGGAGGAGGATTTCCTGGGGCCGGTGGTGGACCCTTTCCGCAGGGCGCGAGGCCGATGACGCAACAGGAGGCCGATCGCTTATTTCGCAGTATGTTTGGGGGTGGTTTTAATGACATTTTCTCAAGGATGTTTGAGGGTACACCAGAGTCCGAGGTGCCAAGCAATATTGTGAAAATGGGGGATTCCCTCACGGTGACGAGAGACCAACGCGCGATGGAGAGCTTCGCAAGGCAGAGAGGAATTGCCGTCGATAACGACGCTCTCCGCGCTACTTGCATGGGCCGTACAGGACAAGTAATAAAACTGGATACCCGGGACAACACAGTAAAGCTGCGCTTCTCGGAAGGGGGGGGAAAAGAAGCCTGGTTTCCCGCAGAGGCTTTGGAAAAAAAGGTCGATCGCCGCCAGAGTGATGCTATAAACAATGCGCAGCGCTTTCACACTTTCTCGCATCCTTTTGCCGGAGGAGCCAGCAGGGCAAATATGAATGGTGGAGGCAGTTTCATAGATCCTGATATTGTGTCGGAAGAGACGTACACACAGGTTGTACAGGGACCTGGTGGGCAACCACAACTAAAAGTGATCACCGTGCGTAAACGACGCGACGGAACCTCAGACCGTATAATTCAAACGCAGCCACTTTGAAAAGCGCAAAAGTGGGCGCAAGGACTGTTAAATTGTTATTCGATGTTCGAGTTGAGGAAGGGACCAATGTTCCAACGTGTTCAGCACAGATTTTCCCTGCTAAGTGAAACCTGTCGAGGTCGATGATAGTAGAGATGGTTTTTTATCGAGAGGCGCATGCGATAGAAAAATGTACGAATAAAAAATAATAGTAGTTTTGTCGCCCCAAAAAAACTGTCTCGTAGAGTTTTTTTGAAAGACCACTCCAAAAATCGTGTATATACGATTTTATTTTTTCCAACTCCAATAAAATTTGTAATATGGAAGATCGATCCTCTGTTTTGGAGTTGGAGAAAAAGATACAGCGATATCGTGGGTCCTTGAGTAGCACGGGTAAAGCGATTGTCGGTGGGACACGAAAAGTAGATCGATACGAAAAGTCCGATGGGATAGCTGCTGATCCAGTCCGACGGGGAAAAAGTGTGTCGCTTGCGCAAACTGCCGCAGCGTTACAGACAAGTGTTCTCTGCGGTCATGTTCAGAAACTACAAAAGTTACAACTGCGGCCGCCACGACGTGTGCATACGAGAAACAACAATGGGGGCGAAACAACTTTTGCTGCGAGTAATTTGGGAGGGAGCTCAACTATGCAAGATGAACTTACCCGGACGCGCCGGGGCAATACAGTTCTCACAGCAACAACGACCAATAACAGCCATGGCTCCACCTCGACGACGGCGGCGGGCGCCCCCCCATCATTTCCAGATATGCCCAGTAGTGGTACGAGTCAGCAGAAGTACAGGATAGCGAAATTTTATCAAGCTGGTTATGACGTGAAGCTTTCCCGTTATAAAGAATCTCTTAATTTAGCACAAAGACTGGAGATCATGGAAAAGCCGCAACTTCCGGTCGCGTCCGATGCGGAATGGAATACCTTTTGTGAACCGGTAGCGACAACGTTTCTCCGGGACATTGACAAAAAATGTCCCATTTGCTGGCAACGCTTTTTTCTGGCGGATAGCAAACGTCCAGAACGCGCCTGCGTCATACTTCATCCGTGTGGGCATTTGTATCATCAGGGATGTCTGCAAAGCTACGAACGTTTCTGCGAGGGCCGGCCCCTTTGTCCGGTTTGTAGAAAGGAATATGCAGATTGCGGAGCTTTCGATCGAACAGCATCACAACCAGGTTTCGATGACCATCATGCAGGAGGAGGTGGTCCTCGTGATGTAGTATGTTCTTCTTCACTTTTTCAAGCCGTGGCCACGATACGAATACAACGAATGTTCCGTGGTTTTTTTTCGCGCAAAAAAAAAACGTGGAAAATGTTTACCTTTTCGGGAACACCCTTGATGTTTCAAAAAACTCGGTTGGGGATCTTGAGACGAGCACGGGAACAGTATGAATCGTCCGAACAACAGCTCGAAGCTTTTTTTGCTGGCGTGGACGCTTCCGTTGGTCGTGCGCGTGATATACTTAATGATGCCTTGGGTCTCGGTTCTGTAGGGAACAAGGGCGTCTGTCAAAGTCGAGAGGTTTCCCAAGGGAAGTGGGAATGGGCCCAGAATGAGTGCAAGAAACGAGGATTTCCAAACTGTGAATGTCCTATATGTTTTGTCGATTTCACAGTTGGCGTTGTGAAAAGTAGTAACATAGTTATGTGCTCTAATGTGGCACTTTTAGATTGCGGTCATTGTTTTCATGCTGTGTGCATCGAAAGCTTCGAGAAGTTTCAACAGTCGAAAACGGACCTCAAGTGTCCGGTCTGTCGGCAAGGGCCATATGAGAGGCGAATATGGCAACTTCGCAAAAAGAAAAGCGCTTAGATGGGCCAATAAGAATATAGCTAAATGTGTGAGTTTTTTGAGTTTAAGAAAAAAACAGCCCGGCATTTTTGATTTACTACGGCGATTTTCGAAGCCAGGTCTCCGCCATTCATATCTGCAACAAAAACCGCGGATCCAGAATTCTTTTAAAGTTTGTTCGTGGTCTTGAGGGGATGACAATACGCGACTGCGATTTTCTCCTTCACCTTCTGTTTACCCTACGCGGATGAAAGTTTTCGTGTTTTTGCCACGAAATCCTCGGGCGTGACGATAGATTCGTCTCGTCATGGGGACAGAGATGCGGTTTATCGTGTTGAATCCTTCGTGATTCTTTGCTGGCCACGAAAGGAGATGCCAGCCGTTACTACATTGGTTGTGCATAACGTCGATTTTTGTGCGCGCGGACTGCGTTAAAACCTATGTTGGTTCATTTTTTGAGAACTGATTCCTGTGCGCGCCTGCTGATAGGCAAGGATTCTCCAGGTACAAAGCCATTTTTGTGTTGTTCTCTTTGGGCGATGCTGTGTGTATATTGATGCACCTCTAATATTAATCATGGAGGACCGCTGGGTAGTGCACAAATTTGGAGGGACGTCTGTTCAGGATGCAGATTGCATACGAAATGTGGCGGCTTTGATCAGCCAAGAAGAAGAGGAGAATTTCCAAGAGAAGGAAGAAGCTTTTGGCGGGATCTGTGTGGTGGTATCTGCTATGGGGGGGAAACCAAAAACCACACAGCTACTTCTCGACGCAGTAAAGGCCGCAGCATGCGCGAGAGATTTCCAACCTCTGTTGACCTCGGTGCGGCAAAAGCATCAAGAGGCATTAGTGGATTTGTTTTACAGGAAGGTTGAGACAAACGGACCGTATACCAGCAACGAGGTGGAGGATGTGGCGAAAACAAAATTTTCGATTAACCTTGTTGATCTTTCAAGTGACGAACAACAACATGGAGAGCAGCAATCCTCGTCTGGTCCGCCGGACACAAAAGCGATGCCTCCCCAAAGCGAAATCTCGAAATCGCCGTGCGCGTCTTTCACGTTGGGTATGCGAAAACTCGATTGGCAGCGGTCTACGATCTTTCGGCTCGAGAAGGAAGAGGAGAAGGGCTTTGCAGAAGCGGAAAATCTTGACCAGATTTCAGAGAAGGATGTTTTGTGGACAGGAATTGCATCTGATTTGCAAGATATTGAAAAATTGCTCCACGCTGTTGGCGTCATGCGATACGAAGATGATCGAATATCAGGTTTAATCGCCGGGTATGGGGAGCTATGGAGTGCTCAAATACTCACGAGATTCCTAAATGAAGAGCACCTCCCTGCAGGCGCCGAGAGTAGTAGTAGTACCACAAGAATGGAAAAGTGGACTTTCGTAGACGCGCGCCGTGTCATTTTCGTTGATCGGGAAACTAACGCAGTGCAGTACGAAAAAAGCCGTGAAGCCTTGCTGTCAAAATTTGAAACATGTAAGAATTTGGTCTGCACCGGATTTATCGCATCGTTTTTGGAGGGTGGCGCGACGACTTTAGGCCGAGATGGGTCGGATTATTCGGCCTCTATATTTGGAAATTTGTTAAAGGCTGAATCGATTACCATATGGACTGATGTATTATAAATTTTTCTCGAAGGATTGATGTCATTTCGACATGTGTGGATGCATTAGAGAATATTCCCTCTGCTATTAGCTTGTTGCGGAAGAAGCCAACCCGTTCTGGCTCAGTATTCGTGTGAATCGAAGAGCCGGGGTTATCGCTAAGGGATGTAACATTTGGGCACCAAAAGTCGTTATAGCTCCATAGTCTCAACAAAAAAGCTCAACGGCGAAGCGGTTGTTAATTTACATTCTCCAACTGGTCGTGCGCATTGTCTCTGGCCACTTTCATAATTCCTAACAACCGGACGTCCTATATTATATTAATAGCACAGATGTATAATAATCTACCAAGATTTTTGTCTTTCTAAATGAAATTATATAGGTACCCGGTGTGCTGTCTGCGGATCCGCGTCGCGTGCCGGAGGCTTTTCTTCTGCCTGAGGTGAGCTATTATGAGGCGATGGAATTGGCGACCTTTGGTGCCAAAGTAATCCATCCCTTAGCGATGACCCCGGCGCTTCGAGGAGGCATTCCCATTTTTATCAAAAACTCCTTTGCGCCAGGGGCGGGATCCACACGCATTTTTCTACCCTCGGACAAAACTGAGGCGCGCCAGATTTGTGGTTTCTCGACGGTCGACGGACTGTCCTTATTAAACGTAGAGGGGGCGGCAGCTTTGGAAGGTGTTCCTGGCATTGCCGCTCGACTGTTCGGAAAAGTCGCAGAAAGGGGCATTTCTGTGAATTTTGTGGCACAAACCATTTCGGAACAATCTATTTGCATTGCCGTAAAGACATCAGATGCGTTCAAGACAGTAGAGGCTATTCGTTCTGCTTTTCGGGATGAACTGGAATCCGGCTTATTGAATGGTAAGAAATTTTTGCAGCCTAGGAGAAGGCAGCACAAAAACAGGTCTCACAATTGCCGAATTTTGTGTATGGGATCTTTTTTCCCCAAGATATCGAGCCTCTGCACGATTGTTCGGTGATCGCTGCGGTGGGAGATGGGATGCGTTTCAAAACAGGACTGGCGGGACAATTTTTTTCGGCTTTGGGTCGCGCAGAGGTCAACATAATTGCCATTGCGCAAGGATCCTCCGAGCGGAATATGTCGGCCATCCTGCGGACCGAAGACACTGAACGTGCTCTGCGCGCTGTGCATGAAGCCTTTATGCCAAAACTGTTCGGTTCTCGAACATGGTGAAAACCCCGAATGCTAAAAGCTCGAACCTTGTTCTGTTTGCGGAATCATTTTGGATGAGATCGCCGAAAAGAATTTTGGACTAAAGAAGATTTTTTCGCTCCGTTGTGAGTCGTTGAGTCAGAGGAAACGAAGCGTTGAGTCGTTCTGATGTTGGGCAGACACAAAGATTATGTCTCCTTTTTTCACATAGAGTGTATTTATTGAGCGTTTCGTTTTTTATTTGCGATAATCGAATCGCTTTATATGTGCGCAATATCATTTTTCAGGTTATCGTCCATCAATTTCCCCTTCTCTTTGTCTATCGATTCTTTTTGGCCCCCCCCCCCTAGCGAGCCGATTGCATCGTCTAGTGGTGTATTTTTCTATTAACAGGCTTCTCTACTAAACTTTTGTCTTATATAACATCTCAGTCATACATATAAATATACGTGGCTCACATTATTATTTTTGGACTGTCGTGTGCGGATAACAGCGTGGACGTCGTCGTGGATTTCTTGAATAGAGACACATCAAAAAGATGAGTGAACATCATCATCAAGAGCATCGCGAGGAAACGTCCGAGAAAGATGTGGATGCTAGTGTGATTACGCGAGAATCCCATCATCAGCATCATCACAACTCGGAATTTCATCTTGGTGAGGAGGCCGCCGAAGAAAAAGAGAGGCAACATCATCATCATCATCATCATCATCACGAGGAGGACGACGTGGATCGATATTCGGTTCGTGTAGATCAGGTGGAACGCACATCGGACGTCACCCCTTCTCGAGTGTCAAGGAAGACGTATCATCATCACGATAAAAGTGATGAATCCCCTGGTCAAGATGCTCCTCAGGCGACGGAAGGAGCTCATACATCGGAAGTGGGCAAGGGTCATCATCCTCGTCATAACCCCCACACTACGCCGAAAGAAAATCAAGGAGAGCATACTACACATCATCATCATCATCATGCGCACGAAGGTTCGGAAAAAAGTTCGGAACGGTGGAGCGAAAATCCCATGATTCATAATAAGGCTTTATCTCTCGCACTGGAATTTGAAGTCGGTGACCCTGTCGAGCTGGTTAAACTTAGTAAACTACCTGCTTTTGATGGGAAAGTAGCACGATTATTGGAACTTCCGGATAAGGATGGAAAGTATAAAAATTTTAAAATCCCGGGCGAAGGAGAAAATCCCGGGATGGAGATGACCTTTTCCTCGTTCTCCTCCTCCTCCTCCCCGCCCTGGGGGGCGGGGGGCGAAAAGATGTAAAAACCCGTTCCCCCCTGTTTGGTGGGTCGGCGAGCAGAAAGGCGCCGGTCAGCGGAATCCGCAGGCCCGCGTGACGTGTATCTTCTCCGCGTGTGCAAAGCCCCCCAGTGGTTCGTTGCGTGCTGTAGGCCCGCAATTTATCTTATGTCCGAGCGTTCATTTCAGAAAGTCAATCAATAAAATACTTGGTAACTTTGACTGATTCAATGTCCTAGGCAGTTACGTAAAAACTTACAATGACCACGAAAAATGACAGTTACGTTAAATAAAGTTTCCCAAGACCCACGAATATGGGAGACAAGAGAAAGACGCATTATCTTTGGGGTTTTCTATAGGGTCTTCAGAAGAACCCCTATCCAATTTGCACATAAAAGCACTCCTCGGTCTCATTTGCTGCACAAAAATTCTTTATCTCCAAAGGATCAAAAAACTCCCTCTCAAGAAAGCACCGTCTTACAACAAAAGCCCACTCGTCTATACTGTTTCTCATCACTTTTTTTGTCCAGGACGCAGCGAACTCCTCTCATATTTGCTCCCCCCCCCCCCTTCAGATGGAAAGTCACCGTGATGCCGACGAATCAACATATTAAGCTCTTTGGCACCCGACTTCGAAAAGTAACGGAAGAAGAATATGCGGCACGAAATCCGAAGGGCGACGGCGCAATATTGAAGGAAATCGAAGAGGGACGTAAGAGCGCTCGGATAAGTTTGGACAAGCTTAAAGTCGCGGCCAAGGAGGAGCAAGAAGCTGCAGAAAAACTCGTCAAAGAACAGCCCGTTGCCAAAAAAGAGGAGGAGAAAAAGGACGATAGCGCCGCGATAGAGGCAGAAGAAAAAGCCAGAAAAGAGCAGCTTGAGAAAGAGGAAGCTGTCGCGCGGGAAGAGGAGAAGAAACGTTTGCTGCAAGAAGAATTAAAGAGGAAAGAGGACGCTGACGCGCTCCAAGAGGAGAAGAAACGTTTGCTGCAAGAAGAATTAAAGAGGAAAGAGGAAGCTGATGCGCTGGAAGAGGAGAAGAAACGTTTGCTGCAAGAAGAATTAAAGAGGAAAGAGGAAGCTGACGCGCTGGAAGAGGAGAAGAAACGTTTGCTGCAAGAAAAATTAAAGAGGAAAGAGGAAGCTGACGCGCTGGAAGAGGAGAAGAAAGTTTTGCTGCAAGAAAAATTAAAGAGGAAAGAGGAAGCTGACGCGCTGGAAGAGGAGAAGAAAGGTTTGCTGCAAGAAAAATTAAAGAGGAGAGAGGAAGCTGACGCGCTGGAAGAGGAGAAGAAAGGTTTGCTGCAAAACGAGAAAGAGGAAGCTGACGCGCTCCAAGAGGAGAAGAAACGTTTGCTGCAAGAAGAATTAAAGAGGAAAGAGGAAGCTGACGCGCTGGAAGAGGAAAAAAAACGCTTGCTGCAAAAAGAGAAAGAGGAAGCTGACGCGCGGGAAGAGGAGAAAAAACGTTTGCTGCAAGAAGAATTGAAGAGGAAAGAGGAAGCTGACGCGCTGGAACAGGAGAAGAAACGTTTGCGGCAAATGAAGGCTGATGAGCAGGCCTCGGCGATAGCAGAACTGCGGAAGGCCGAGGCGGAGGAGGAGAAGGCGATGGAAAAGGCGAAAGCTCTTTCAGAAGAGGAGCATCGTCGAGCTTTGTTGCTGGATTTACAGGAGAAGGCACGTGCCCTGGCCATCGCTCATGTGACGCAACGACCAGCCGGCGGACGACCGAAATTTGACCCTGTTACAGATGCGGAACATCGGCAAGCAGAACGCAAGCGCGAAGAGTATTTCAGCAGTCTAGAAGAAACAGCAATTCGAAATCGCGAGAAAGCCATGACATCTCTCATGTCTCGTTTGGTTGGCGACAGCAGTGCAAGGGTCCGAGATTTTCGGGCGAGAGCAGGTTTATCTTGAAAATTCCAAGAGTATTCCTCTCCTCCTCCATCGATTTGAATTCAAAGAGTATAATGGCAGAGTGAGTTGAGAGATATATTTCTATAATGAGTGAGCGACATATAATTTTTAAATGGACGATTGCTTGGATATGTGTGCATTCGTCGTGGTTTTAACGAAAATGTGGTCTTATACAGAATGAGATATTTCCTGCCCTCGAGCTCTCAACAGAATCATTGCAGGTGGTGCAAGTTTGTGTGTTCCCAATATTCTAACTAAGGTGTGTCCAGATGAGAGAAGCTTATGAGAAATTGGAGACCACATCCACGAGAACGGGACAAAAAACATGAATTCTTTTCAACAAGTCAACATTATTGATGCCGCAGTTGTCAGAACAATTATTATGTAGCAAGACATCACAACTACACGAAGCATCTCGTGGTACATATTTATATTGGCGAAGAAGACTAGTTAAAAATTCATGACATCCACGGAGAAATTAGCTCAGCTACAACACCATCCACGATCGGCCCATCGGGAGTACGAATCATACGATGCTCTTGCCGAGGAGTTTCCGTATTTACGGCCGGCATTGATTGCAAAAGATGTTGTGGATTATAAAAATTCGGTGAGCCAGCAACTTTTGACGAGAGCCTTGTTAGAGAAGCATTATGGGATCGCGATACGTTGGAAGATTCCGAAAGGAGTTCTCTGTCCGCCGGTGCCTCGCAGTTCTAATTATGTGCATTTTGTGGCAGATTTGTTTTCAGAAACGGAGCGACGAAAGCTAAGGGGATTCGATATTGGTGTTGGGTATAGCTGTATTTTCCCATTGTTGGGTAAGGCGTGTTATGACTGGGAAATGGCTGGATCAGATATCGATAAGGACGCTGTGATCGAGGCAGGAGAAAAGCTGCGAAAATTTGGGGCAATCCTTCGAAATAATATGCGTAGTATCCCCGCCGAAGAAGATGTGTGTTCTTCTCCCTCAAGAGCATCTCCCTCTGCTGTCACGATGCACGTCCAAGCCGAGCCACTTTCCGTTTTTCGCGGAGTGGTCAGCGTCGATGACAAATATGCATTTTGCATGTGCAATCCACCGTTCCACGAGTCAGCTGCCTATGCGAGGAGGTCGAATGTGTCTCGTTGGGGCGGTTGGGGCGGAAGTTGTTGGGGCGGGGGAAGTTCTGAAACAGTAAAGGTTGCGGCGGGCGAAAAAGAGGATCGTGATGTAGGACGACGAAGAAGTCGAGAAACGCCGAGAAGATTACCCTCCTCCGTACATCACACAGTGCCGACGACGGTCCGTAGTCGTGCTCAGAGTACTACAGCTGCAGAAGAAGATGCTTCGTTACTAAAACCGCAACACGGAGGTCGCGAAAATGAGCTCTGTTGTATGGGCGGTGAGCTTGGATTCGCTCTGCGCATGCTTGCAGAATCCTTGGAGCACCTCAGCGCAGAGCAAATCATTTGGTACACCATTATGTTCAGTCGATTTTCCTCTGTCCAGAAGTTCCGTCTTGCCATCGAGACAAAAGGACGAACACGTGTTCACGACTTTAGAGTAATCGATATAAAACAAGGCAAGCAAACGGTTTGGGTAGTTTGTTGGTCCTTACTTCACAAAGCCGATCGAGAGACGTGTTTGGGCAACCGAGAATATCATCACCATGACGGACGATGATGATATATACAGGTGTTGAGCATACTTTGGAAAGTACATTCCTGTTCTTGTTGATGTCCGCGCAAGATGGAGAACGTGTGTCTGTGCGGCAAAACGAGATGCTGCGTGTGGGCAGTTGCTGCATATGTGATGCTCCTGCGAATGAAAAATACGAAATGAGAATATATACCTGTTTGTCATCTTTTTCGTGAACTGAACGCATGGAGAGAGAGAGAGAGAGAGAGAAGAAAATCTGGGGCTTTTTGCTGATTTTGCACAAAGGTTATTTAGCTGTTGCTTCAAAAGAAGTATGTCCTTCTTGGATACTTTATCGATCAGGTTTTTTGAAGTATATATAGACTGTATTTGTGCTATAGGTTGTATTTTCATTTGTCGACAAAATGGAGACCGATTCTTCTAGTCCAGTGGGTGGCAATGGTGCGGGAGTAGAGAAGATGTTTAGGTCGGAAATGCTCGTACGTTTGACGACAAAGCTCGAGGAAGAAGCACTGCAGGTTCCGTCAGATACCTTGTCTGTGCCCTCTTCCCTAGATCGGTATGAAATGTCGGAACTTGTAAACAAGCTTTTGTCACATGATACGCCGATTCCCTTCGATTTTCTGGTAACCATCAAATCACGTGACGAAGAGGACACATCCCCGACGACCAATACTGAGCAGAACAAGGAGGAGGAAGGAGCCAACGCAGCAGCAGCTTCAAAAGAAGTGTTTCTCCGATCGACTCTTGCAGCATTGCGAAACCAATACAACCTCTCATCGGAGAGCGTGGTCTTTATCCGGTACGTGTTAGCCCTTCCTCCCTTTGTACTTGAGAAAGAGCAGACCCAATCTACCGAAGATTGGGTGAGTTGCGTCCGGCTCGCTGGAGGCAAGAAAGATTCCAGGGTGTTGGTTTCCGATTTCTCGGGAACATTGAAAGTGTATGATGCTGACAGCCTTGACCTCGTGCGTGAAAACAAGGTTGCTGACTCCATCACGTGTTTTGAATTGGTACCCGCGTCCGGTTTCATGCAAAGGAAAGATGACGGTCGTCACGACGTGGTCCATATCGCCTTGGGCGATCAGGATGGGACGGTGCGATTCGGATCTGTGAATATGCGCACGGGGGAATTTGTGCTCTGTGCGGAAACGGAGGAAACTATCGCTTCCACTCCGACAGCATTTCAACAGGGGATAGAAGCTATGGCTGTGTCAAAAAAAGCCCAGCTGCTTGCCACAGGTGGATGGGATTTCCAGACAGTGCGTCTTTGGGTTACGGAAGATTGTTTTCAGCCGTTGCGACTTGGGAAAGAGAAGGAACATGGAACGGCTTCTTCCGCGTCGAAAAAGCGTGTCATGGATGATGATGATGATACGAGTGCCGTTTTCGCTCGCCCAGATTTCCTTCTCAAACTTCGCGGGAAGTCCCACGGCTGCACAACGGCGCTTATTTTTCTGTCGGAAATTCATTTGGCCGTCGGTTGCCAAGATTCTTCCCTATTTATTTTCGATATTGCGAGTGCCAAGCCTCTCACACAGGTCTCTGTGGGTTCTAAAGCCGTGTGTCGGATGGACTTCCATTTTGATGAAAAACTTCTCGCTATCGCACACGAAGATGGAGGAGTGAGTTTCTGGGACTGCGATATCAGCAAATCGTCCGGCAGCGCCACCACCTCGGAAGCAGAAGAAGAACCAAAAGTAGTCTTATCGGAACGGTACTCGGCTCTTCAACAATCACATAGTGGCATGGTAAGTGCATTGCTGTGGGGGGATAATGTATTGTCGTCCGAGGAGCCACGGAATAATACTTCTCATCAATCTTCTTTTCGCTTGCTCTCTTCGGGTTTAGACTCGACTTTGCGAGTTTGCGATCCACGATCACCGTCAATGCCACTTCAAGTGATCGCGGTCACAGGGAGCAGTGCACGAGGAGAGAAGAAAATTCCGGTGAAAATTACGACACTGAGTTGTCGGCATCACGTCGATGGTGGAATGGATCTCTACAGTGGGGCTTCCGACGGACGTTTACGCAAACATGTTGCTCGCATGAAAG
>Ga0099798_10382_pt1 | contig 15161 bp, 22 predicted proteins | sample Uncmet_Sort29A_1_FD_89870 | JGI IMG/M metagenome (GOLD analysis project Ga0099798, IMG submission 89870) | Marine eukaryotic communities from CALCOFI LINE 67, Pacific Ocean - CN13ID_Sort29A_1 | ecosystem: Environmental > Aquatic > Marine > Oceanic | place: Pacific Ocean: Monterey Bay | collected...
AAACACCTACCTAAATACCCACCTAAACATCTACCTAAATACCTACCTAAAACCTAAATGCCCACCTAAACACCAACCTAAATGCCTACCCAAATATCCACCTAAACACCTACCTAAATACCCACCTAAACACCTACCTAAATACCTACCTAAACCCCTACCTAAATACCTATCTAAATAAGTACCTACCTACCCAAAGTACCTACCCACCCAAATACCTATCTAAATACCTACCTACCCTAAATAGGTAAGGGAGCGAGAGAGAGAGAGAGAGAGAGAGAGAGAGAGAGAGAGAGAGAGAGAGGAGATTTTCTCTCTCTCTCTCGTCTCTCTCTCTCCAAAGCACAGTCCTGCCCCTAAACCCACCAACGCACAGTCCTTCCCCACAGTCCGCCCCAGACCCTAAAGCCACCAACGCACAGTCCTTCCCCACAGTCCGCCCCAGGCCCTAAAGCCACCAACCCACAACCCTTCCCGTAGAATTGGGGGACCTGCGTAGAATTGGGGGTCCTGCCGAATTCTGAGGCTGTTTCTGACCGCTCGATATAATATTCCGCAACTGTCAGGAACGCCCCACAAGAACCAACTAACAACTCCTACAAAAACTCACGACCACTGAAAAAGACGAGTATCTCGAAACCGCAAAATCAAGGCAAAGAAAAACCACAGAGTAAGAACACCGATTCTGGAACTCATTCTGGGGGGCATTGTGGCACGAAACCGGAATTTGCTGAGGGCGTTTTCTCGGCGGATTTTGGGGTTTCCCACGAAGTCTCATGCTGCTTGGCCGAGTTGCGAGACTGTTTCTGGCCGCTCGGTATGGTATTCCCCTAGGAGCGGTAGGGGTGGGGTGGTGGGGGCTCCCCAAACATGATGAGTGCCGGCGCGCGGAACACTAGAGCAACGGGGAAACACAAAGACATGGCACTGATTCTGGGAGTCATTCTGGATCTCATTCTTCCGACCCTACACCCACCCGCATGCCGATGGAGGGGGGTGCATCCATTCTTGATTTCGTTCTGGGTTTGGTTCTGGATTTCATTCTGGGGTTCGCGGGCGGCTCAGGGGCGCCTCCCATTCTGGGGTTCGCGTTCTGGATTTCGATCTGGATCTCGCGGGCGGAGCGAACCACCCAAGCTCTGGCTTTGGGGTCTGGCGTTCGTTCTGGATGTCGCGGGGGGCCCAGGAGCCATTCTGGATTTCATTCTGGCTTTGACCCTAGACCCAGGTTTAGGGGCGCGTGCGCAAGTGTGCACAACCGCAGATTCCATGAACCTGCCGCGTCACTGGTCCAGATGGCAGCGAGCGAATGTGAAGAGCGGACGAGGTCGGGCAGACCGCTCCTCACACTCGCGGGGGAAGAAGACGCCGACGACGGATTCCAGATCTCGGCGGAGGAAGAAGAAACAGAAGAGCGGCGCTGAAGACCCCGGCAGGGAGAGCAACTCAGAGCAGCCGCAGGACTGGAAAGCGGCAACGCGGACCGCTCCGCGGCGCGCTGAAGAACTCGAGGTGTGCGACGCAAAGGAGCAAAAGTACCACGCCTTCCCTACCTCGCCGCCGGCGCACGAACGACCACGGTACTTTGTCCCGCGGGGTGCCGGTGCCGCCAATGGTCGTGCGGGCCCCGGCACCGACAGGGCTCGGAGGTGTAGTGAACGATGGGTATCTCGACCCACGGCGGTTGAATGATCGCGGTGCCCTCGTTGCCGCCTGCGCCCACGCTCACAAGTTGCGGTTTTCCCTCCTTGCCGACGCCTGCCCAAATCCCGCGGGCCCTGCGCGCCGTGATGCAACGAGCGGAGTTGGAGACGCCGCCGGGCCAGTGGAAGGAGGTGGCGCGGGGTCTCGAAATCCCCGCCGGGTTCAGATACCCGCGGGTCTTCGAGTCCCCTTGGTTCGCCGCTCCCGGGGGCGCCGAGGAGCAGGAGCTCTACGACGGGGGCGAAGACGCGCAGTCGGACGAGTCGTAGATCCCGGCGGGCCCCCCCTCAGACACCGCGGGCGCCATTGGCCCGCCCCCCCTCAGACACCGCGGACACCACTACCATTACATTGCCCAATGTAACGATTTTGTAACGATTTTGTAATGGTTTGTAATGGTTTGTGATGGTTTGTAATGGTTTGTAATGATTTTTTTTTTACATATGCTTTCGCTTCGAGGATTGCTTGTTGTACATTTTGGGGTTGTGTTGGGGGTTCTCCCCTTCCCCGCATGTAATGGTTTTGTAATGGTCTATGTAGTGGTCTATGTAGTGGTCTATGTAATGGTCCCGCCCGGCCGACATCCGCTCGGCCGGAAACTGAGCGCATGCGGCGGGGCCTCGGCCGGAAACTGAGCGCATGCGGCGTGTAGGTATTAGCCGCGACGCGGCCAAGGCTGCTTGGCCGCGTCGCGGCTAATACCTACACGCTAATACGCGTTTTTTGACCGAAGCCCCGTACTTACCACCAGAATACAACCGAGCACACCCAGGGAGACACGCTGTGACAAGCGCCGAACTGAATCAACGCAAGCCTCTCCCCACGCGTCGATATTGCTGCCGCGATAGAATGGGGGCGCTGCCTCTGCGTTTCCGCGTATGCGCGACTTTCGACATCGCTGCAGATACTTGGTGGGAGTTGCCTCATTGCTTCTGCGGGGAGGGCGCATACGACTATCCGCTTTTGTCTTTTGGACGCGACGGCTGGGAGCCTCGAGAAACTTGCACGTGCGCCGCGGGCAACGTGGTATTTTGCGGGGCTCCAAACAGACAAGACTCAGACAACCGCGTCAAAAACCGCTATCACAATGGAAAGACCCTCATAAACTCACAAGATCCCTCGACGACGTGGCCTGGGCACATCCACCTCGCCGCTTCAGACGCCCACATATTCAGAAACGCGCTCTCAGAACTCGACAACGCAAACAACCGCGCAAATTTCCAAAATCTCGAAAAACAATCACTGAAAATAGGCCGATTGGGAACATACAAGGTTTAGGGGCGCGTGCGCAAGTGTGCACAGCCGCAGATTCCATGAACCTGCGGCTGCGCACCTGCCCGCACGCACAACCGAAAAACCACTGAAATCCGCCGGAAAACGGCCGGAAATCGCCGAAATCCAACAGAACGCCGAAACACCGCCTCACAGGAGGAATTACTTAATTTTGGAGTTACAATACAATTGCGCGGTGCAGCTGCGAAGCACGAGAAGTTCCCCACGTGGCGCAAGAAGTTCCGAACTAAGCCCCCGCCCGTGGCACAAGTAGTTCCCCCGTGGCGTGTGGGGGCCTCAGCGCTTGGGGGGAACTTCTTCTGCCACGCAGGGCGGCCTCACACGGGAACTTCTTGTGCCACGCAAGACCTGCTCCCCCTGTCTTGCTGGCCAAGCACGTGGCGGCCTCAGCGGGAACCCGATCACTCAGTCTGCAGAGTGCGCACGCGCGCGTTCAGCTCTTTGACCACTTCCGGAGCCATGTCCCAGGCTTGCTCTTTGGCAAGCAGAAACTGCGTGGCCAATCTGTTCCTCATCAACGACGCCATTTCCTGGTCCTGCTTCGGATATTCGGAGTTGCGCGCCAATCTAAAGGCGACAAAGAGCTACGTCAGTGAAACTAGCCCTGGCAATAAATACTCATGGCGTGTCTATGTGCGAACTCTGCGTGCGCAATCGCGCCTTTGACGCGAGCCAGTCCAGACCGCCCCGGAAAACCACTAGACGCGCCGAACAACCCACTCCCCGAAGGCGTGAAAAACCGTTTCACACCCTCCCGCGAAACCCAGCAAATTTGACGTCTCACATTGTGAGGCCGTCCCAAAAGCCACGAAATCCACGACTGGAGCCCCTCCTCCAAACAGCGACAAAAACTGAAATTAGCGTCCTACGTCGGTCACGGGAGGATGTGAAATTAAGCGTTTTGGGGGTTGATGGGTTTTGTGGGAGGACGAGCTGAGACGAGAGGGAAAGAGAGACAGGGGGGAGAGAGGGAGGGGGAGAGAGAGAAACCCGCCAACTAACCCAAGTCGCCCGCGAAACCCGCCAAAACGCACCCAAAATCGAACGAAAACCGCCAAATCGCCCGGGGCACTAGTTAAAGCCAACCAAAACCCCCCAAAATCCCCCCCAACGCCAGTGATAGTCGAAACTCCCAAGCGGGCCCGCTGAAGTGGACACGGGCGGGTGCAGCCGTCCCCAGAAGCCGCTTAATGGAAGGGTGGACAGTTCAGCTACTAAATACCTGATTTTGCGATCGTACTTCAGCTTCTTCTCGATCCTGTCGATCCGGTGGGCGGTGAGTTCCCGCCTGCTATCGTGTCTCACACGGCCATTCCTATCCACAATCTGATCACGACGGAAAATGGATATTCCGTTTTCGCGGGCGATTTTGGCGATTTTTGGGGCGTTTCGACGCGTTTAGCAGTGCGTTTTGGCCCATTTTTGGGGCGTTTTGGCGGATTGTGGGTGCAGGGGGAGAATCGGAGGAGGCGAGCACGAGGGGCACACGTGGGAAACGCGTTTGGCAAGTCGAACTGTCCCAGACCCTCAAAATCGCGCCAGAAATAGCTCGCCGAAGTGACCATTACTATTAGAACGGCGAAACACCAGGCTACGCAGACTCCTGACGCCCCACCAACAGAGGTACCGTCAGCTCCGCAAGAATCTTCAGCTTCTGCTGAATATCCGGTGCAATCTGGTCTGTCTGCTCCTTGAGCGCCTGGAGGTCGCGAACTTCCGAGGCTATGACGGCGACGCTGCAGACCTCCGCCACGGGCGCCTTGTGGAGGAGGCTTGCCGTGTGAATGAAATCTTGGTCCTGCACCTGCAAAACAACCAAAACGTCTATAGAGTTTCGTCCGGTACTAATTCTTCTCCTTTCGCGCGTTTACACCCTCAAATCGGGCGTTGCGGCAGATTTTATCACATGAGCGGAACAGAGTCTGTCACACCTGACAAAGAGAAAAAAGAGAAAATAAGGAAAAAGAGGAGAAAAAAAGGAAGAAAAAGAAAGAAAATTAAAAACAAAAGATGGTTACTTATACTACGACGAACACTGCAGAGCTGCACATTGGTTTTCTCCCCACGTGCGGTGGAGATACGGCATTAGATGTACATGGGAACCAAGGACTCACTTGCACTCGTCCTCACGCGCCCGGGATGTCCAGCCCTTATGGGGCCTAACCCGGAATAGCGACGCCCTCTCCCATACCGTGATCCCCACACATCGCAGACGGGCAGACCTGGGCCTCCCTGGACAAGGAGAATCTGTCCCGCCACAACTACTATCCTCGCACCTCCACTTACGATTGACACAGACCAATTTGTCACGGCCACCGGATCAAAAGGATCCTCCGCACACAATAATCTGTTTCATCGTGTGGAGACAATTGCAAACATTTGCAGCGTTTTCATATCACCATAGGCCCTCCTCTCGCAAGTGGTGGCATTTTTGCAGTCGGTTTCGGCGTCAAAATCGCGCAACCATTTTGAGACTCGGTTATTTTGGGCTCCACACACTGCCAGATTGAAGTCTAAATCTGCTGCGTTTTTGACTCGCAAAATGGCCGAGAAATTACGCCAGATTTCCACACTCCGCTGTGACGAGCTGCCAAAGTTACCGACCAAAAATTTAGCCGCTTTCAAGCTGTACCAGCTCGTTTATTTCATCGAACGTCTTGACCATCCCCAGCTCGTCGAGTTCGGAAGGTTTGCTGTCTGCTGCATCTTCCTCCGCAACGTCTTGCTCGTCACCGACAGATATGATCACATCCTGGGGTTCTGCCGCCGCACCCGCAGTGCCGCCCAAGGCGTCCCCCACCAGGTTAGAAAAATTCATATTAATTCTTTTTGGAAATAGATATTTCCGCCCCGAACGGGCGCCAAAGATTAGCTACCTGTGCCGTTGTTCTGGAATCGTAAACAACGCTGCGAATAGTTATACTAACAGTATGAACTCTTGTTCAGTGCGCAACGGTGCGCAAAGCGACACTCCCCGCCGGAACTGATCGGAAACCCTGCGCTTGCCGGTTGGTTTTTGGCCGTCGAAAAATATCCATCTTAGATGCGACGTTTTCGCCGCATTAATTGCGCTTGGCACCAAATTGTGGGACCTGAATTCATCTTCGAAGATCGCGCGAAACGTCAAAACAGAACGAAAAAAAACACCCTGCGCCAAAACCCCATATTCAAAAACTGGCTACCACGGTCTCAGTTCCAGCGGGGATCACGCCATCAACGTGCTGCATCCGAAAGGCGCCCGCGCCCATGTCAAGGGCCATCGCTAAACTAGTACTCAAAAAAATACTACGGCAGATGCACTTCTTGAAACATCCACGGTTAATTCCACTACGATTTTTTGCACTGCGGTTTCCACAGTCCAGTTCCCTGTGCGGAAATACCACGACGCCCAACGGGACAGGAAACCCCATATTACGGGAGCGGTTTTCCGACGGAGGATTTAAGCAGGTCTTAATACACTCAGTCTGCGAGTTGTCCACGAACGGCCGTGTTCTAATGGGCCAACGACAATCGAAATCCTCTGGGAGCGCCTGGGACGATCGGAACTTTTCCTGCTGGAAGACTCGAAACTTTGCGGATATTTAATTATGTCAGTGTCGCTTCCGTGAGGTCGGTGGACATTTGTTCGTTCTTCCACTCAACTTGCTTCTGAGCACACCAAATCCGGTTGGGGGCCGGAGACTCAACAAACCCCGTCCCAAAACGTCCAGAAACAACCCGAGAACTCACCCATTAAACCAGCCGAAAAACGCCGAAACCCGCTGCGAAAACACCGATAAACCGCCCCCATAATCGATAATTGTGAAACTAAAATCCTCCAGCGCCACGACGACCAACTCGCAGCTATTGCCGCGTCTTCCCCATCTGTTGTTCTCTAATAAAATCACCCCAACCTGAACTTATCGCCATGGTGTGGCAGTGCTGCGACGCCACGCGTATTCGCATTGATTACCATGCGCAATGACTATACAGCTAAATTTAGGAGAACTTTTAAAGCGCCAATGTAGTTTGAATCTCACTAATTGTTTTTTTGAAAATTTGGCACATGGATTGTTCTTGACGCCAACTCTGGGCATGGCTCATGAGGCTGTTGACGCGGACGCAAATTTGATTTCGCTCGCATTTCGGTAATACCAAGTCTCGTGGCTCGCGTGCACGGGAGTAAGACGTCACACTTCTCTCGTCAACCAGCCGCCTGCATCCAGCAAACCTTGCATTTAACGGCCTGCCAGGCTTGATTCGAGGGTAAACCCATCAATCTAGCTTTGTCGTCAACACGTGGACGCACAGTGGTGATGATGGCGGGTTCAGTAAAGCGGAACCAGGGATGATAGGAGACTCCACTGACTTACGATTGCGGGCGCCTCAGCGGCGGATCGACGGATTTCGGCACACGTTTGAACAAATTATCGGGTTCCGAAAGCCAGGAGACGTGACCAGTCGTGTTGAAATCGCCAGCGCCTCACAGTCTGCGACCTGGCCGTGAACGACCGCTGTTCTGCTTCAAAATTTACCGGACATCGCAATCGAGAAAAACACTGATTAAATTATAAAGACTCCATGCGGAGCCGGGATCGGAAACCCCCGGCCCTGTTGGAGGCGGTTTTGCTGCGGATTTCGGCGTTTTTCGCGGCGCTTCGGCGAGTTCTAGTGGCGCTGGGGCGAGTTTGCGGGCTATTTCTGGCCGTTTTGGGACGGGGTTTTCTAAATTGCCGCGCCAGCACCGGTAACTGACGCCAGGAAATCGCAAAACGCCACTGTAAGGACGCGCGCAAGGCTGCCAAACCCCGGAGGCCCAAATCGCACAGTGGCGCCTTGATATATGGCTTTTTGAGGCTCGATTTTGGACCGCTGGCGTGACAAATTGTGATATCTTCTGTAAATCGGCGTCATACCAGGATGTTTCGAGCGACTTTCGCGGACCTAAAAAAGAGGCTAATCCGCATCGTGCGATATCGACTTCGCCAAACTGGCACGGCGGACGGACGGCGGACCGCGGTCCCCGGACCCGGCCCATTTTGAGGCCGTCCTCGCATGCTATTCTGCGATTTGGCCGCGAACGGCCACTGTTCTTAAGGGCCTGTAATTATAGGCACCCCCTGGGAGGTTTTGGGGTGGGGTGGGGGGGTTTCCTAACCACAATCTTCCGCCATTACAACCTGCAACCCACCCCAAAACGTCGCACCTGTAGCAATTGTAAAGGACCTTCGACGGTCCAACCGCAAAGTACCCACAATGTTCTGGACTTTTGGTCACTGAAGAATTGCGCCGAGAAATCTTGCGTCAGCCTCGCGTTACTAATTCATGTCCCGATATAAAACTAGCGCAACATAATTACCACTGAACCTTTCCAGCTGAAACTAAATTCACAAAAATCCGAGCTCCGCGTCTCGCGCGAGGCCGTCAAAAATATTGACTATCCCATGCGCCGCGCCGGAAAATATGCAACTTCACCGAATCCGCGTCAGCAACCCCCATGCCCGACTAGCTCCACCCGAATGCACGCCCGCGGGTCCGTCTCCAGCTGCCCCCAATGACACGTCGCCAACGACCGCCACCGCGAAACTGCCGTGCTGGATTGCCGCTCCTCCTACTTGCCGCTCAGCAAGTAGGAGGATACTGCAGCACGAGGGACTGCAGCAGAATTCCGGTATGCTATGAGCAAAGAACCGAGATGCAGCGCATTTTACCACCTGCCGGTGAGCCCCCCGCAGAGAGGCCACAGGTTTACTGCGCCTCGAGGACACAATCCTGTCACCGAATCCGCAGGAACAGAACCGATCAGGCTCCAGTGGGGACAGAACGAGAACCCTTAAACCCACCGAAAAACCGCCGAAATCCACCGCCAAACAGCGCCGAAATCCGCCGTGAAGCGCAGGGACAGAACGCTCAGGCTCCGGTGAAGCGCAGGGACACTCAGGCTCCAGTGAAGCCCTCGTTGATCATCGACTTGGAGATCGAATTTTGCAGCATACTCTTGAAGAGTGTGCCCCGTGCGTCGTTGCTCTTCTCGCCCACGATCTTTAGCGTCGCTCCGTCAGCGCCGTCCATGCGCTCATCGTCGTCGGAGTCGTAGAGTTCGTGGTCCCACGACAAACGGGGCGCGTTGATGAGCTCCTGTGCCTCCTCTTTTGTCAACGCCTTCTTGCGCTGCGGCTCTGCTTTGCCGCCGCCCCCGACAAGCCGCTTCTTCAAATCGGTGCGCTGAGTGACAAAACATAATTCCGAGAACAGCATTGAGTACCCCTTTTGGCGTGAATGGGGATGGGTCTCCTCCCAGTGACACGCAACTTTGAGACTCACCCGTATATTTATAGTGTTGTTTGTGGTTTCGAAAGCGGCCCCTCTAACGGCGCGATCAATACCGTCTATCGCGCTAAATAGACGTTCCCCACTGACACAAAAAGTAACAATAGACGGCATTGCGCGAGGAATTTGCTTAGTCGACATCTTGACTCGCCAAAACAGACGCAAAAAGATTGCAGAAATCCACTGGCACATATTAAATTCCGACGTATGTCATACGTTTTTGATGACAACGTTTTTCTGTTCGCAACTTTCCGCCACCTTCTTCTTCAAAAAAACCGGTGCTGGCACGTCGAAGGTCTTCTTCTTTGCTGCGAACGGGACAAATTAATTTTTGCGCCACCCTGGACTCGATATAGCAAATTTCCACGTTGAATAGAGAAATGAAATAACAGAACGGGAGATGAATGCTTAAATAACAGAACGGGCTTCCGTTACCCACAGTAACAGAACGGGCTTCCGTTACCCATATTCACGGAGATGCAATAACATAACGGGCTTCCGTTACCCACACCCACCCATTCGGTATCTCATTAAATGGCCTTTAAAGGGTCGATTCCGTTGGTTCTGGCCGTGTCGGCCCGTGTCGCAACCGAGAGTCCACCTGCGCGCTGCCCACACCCGCCCACCCGCGGAAAACCACGCAGCTTGGACTTCGTCCTCCTCCGACGTAATTTCTAACAGTACTTATATCCAGAAAGCCCCACTCTCCTCATCAAAGTCCGCCAGCAACCAATCCAAACTCTCCAAAGCCCCTTAAAATCTACCGAAACTCACAAAAGCCCCTTAAAATCTACCGAAACTCACAAAAACCTCCAGAAGTAGCCCCCCAAACACGCGAAAACAAAATCCCAAAAGTCGCAGATCCCCACATAAATAGCCCGCCAAATCAACCAAACTCCCCCCAAAACCCGCAAAATCAACTCAAAACAACTAGAAATGCCCGAAAAACAACCCAAAACGCACCTAAAATCGCGAAAAACGGCGAAACCCTCGGGGAACCGCCGCCACCTAGTTAGTTACTCAAATGTACAGGAGGAACTCGACGACGACGAGCCCCCTGAGGAATGGTGCTGTATTTTCTGCAGCTTCTCCGCCACAGACCCGCGCACGGCGGCTTGCTTCAACGCCTCCCCCCGCCCTTGCTCCTGTTCCGCCTGCATTTTCTCGAGAAAATCTTTATTTCGGGAAGCTTTTGTCGAGCAACTTGTACTGAGGACTCCTCCCTCGACCGTGGCTCCCGTCGGCAACCTGAACGCCTCCAATTTTTCAGAGCCCGATTCGCCCGTGCCCACACAACTCGCGGACGAGGAAGAGGAGGAGGAGGAAGAGGAGGAGGGAGAAGGTCCCTTCGCGGTCACGTGACCACCGTCCACGCCCACGTCAGACGACGAATCCAGATATTTCCGCCGTTGCTCCTCCGGAAGGTTCCTCCACTCTGCCGTGAATTTTTTTTTGAAGAAACGCCCCTTATTGTAATTGTGGGGGGCCGTTTCTGGGGCGGTCTTGCGTTATGTCCCGACAGATGATTTCAATGGACTAATTTGGGTGATTTCTCGGCTTTTTCCTGGGCTGCCGGCCTGACACACTCGATGGCCGCAAAGCGGGGCTGCTGTACGGGCGTGCGCAAGACGTTTCGAAAATCAAGTGTCGGAATAGACGTACCAAGATAGTTACACCGATTTTTTGACTTTTCTGCTGCGGCGGCCGGCGGAGCCAGAGCATGGGTACTCTCGGCTGGCAACCCCGCTCCCAACACCCGCGGCTCTTAGACGAACGCTTTTGGGTCCCGAGATCCAATTCGAGAATTTTTGACGGATTTTGGCGGACTTGAAGGTGCATTCTGCTCTGCTCTCTTAGATTTCGATTCAATGTTTATAATAGCGTAAAATATAACCCTGCATGGCTTGACTCTTCGCCTTGATGACGCCTGTGCTCGCATCGGCTTTTCTGATCTCCTCGACACGCGTCTTCAAAAACTGCTTCTTGACTTTTTCCAAGGCAGCGGCAATCGCCGCCTTCGCAGCGACGTCGCCGCCAACCTCCGTCATACTGTAACTCTTCGGATAATAAATCACTGGGAGGAATCAACTGTCGACGGACCGGTGTCCCTCGGGAGGAAACAACGCCGGACTCGGTGTCCCTCGGGAGGAAACAGCTGACTCAGAACCTGCAATCCTTCCAAGGGCGTGATGCACCTTGGCCGCTGTTCTCTCGTTATCGGGCCGATTCTCTGGATGGAGCCGCTTACTGATAGATATTTATTCATTACGGATGCCGCTTTTCGTGCTCCACATGAGAGAATGAATTTTAACACCCCGACAGACGTAATCGCAACCGAAATTCAAGCTCTGTTACAAATCCGCAATACACGAATCGTCAACAATTAGGGAAGAACCAAAAACCAGCCAAAACAGGCCGCAGGAATCTCTGCTTCCAATGGGGGAGGGGGGTACGCCTTCGCCCCACAACAACTCCGCACATCCCCCGCGAAAATGTCGAACTTCGTCCGCTTTGCGTTGGACTCTCTCTACGACCTCCGCTCCCCGAAGAAAAACCCACTGCAAAACCCAGAAACGCGAGGGAAAAATACTCGGGATCCACAATCGACGAATACCCAGGGACGAAAAATACCACGTCTGAAGTACCACTGAAATGCACCCCCCAGAAAGCCGCCGACAAAAAATCCCCACCGCCCAAATGGAAATGCGCGCCACACCGCCGAAAAACGCACATTTTTCGACTCGCAACACACCCGCTCCGTGATCCTCAATGCTCGACAGACGGCTCGAGACACGCTAAGAAACTCTTCGAGCGCAATCGCAAGTATCTCGCAAATTCTTATCGGCATGACAGTTTCGATTGTGCCTTCATTAACAAAATTCCTTCCGAGAGAGCGGCTTGCACGAGGGATTTATGACGACATCTCCGAAGTAACGTCGTCTCTCCTTGACTATATCGCTTCTGCGCGCCAACCCTGTTCCTTCAGGGTTCCTTCGCGCCACCCTTCTTTGCGCACTCTTATTTCTCGATGATTCGCCTCTAACCCGCGAAAAACCGACAGATCCGCCTCTCCCCCCGCTGAGGCTGAAAAATCACAAAATGTGGTCGAGACGAGCGAATTCCGGGATTTCGACGGGCTTTGTCGATTTCAGAATTGCGTTTTAACTGACCGTGGCCGAAATCCCGCCGCCAAGATCGACCAAAACGCATTCTGAAATCGGCGTACTTTAAAAAACCACCACAAACTTTAAAAAACCGCCATGAAATGACGTCCAAAACCCGATATTTCCCCGCTTCCAACACACTTTGACGTTCAAACCTACCGCGAACCTACCCTGGTCCTCACGAAGCGTTTCTTCTGGGGTTTTTTGCTGGTTTTTTGGTCGCGTTTTCTCAGGCTTTCGGCAACTTGTGTCGTGTCTGTCGCCGAAAATCGGTGAAAACGCGGCCAAAATCGCCAAAAAACCCGCCAGATTATTGTACGTCTATACCATACTTCACAATACGCTTTATTAACTATCGAAAACCCAAAGCTACCCGGGCTGATGCAGACACAATGCCTCGCTCCTCTGGGCGTGCAGAAACGGGCGATTTTGACATTTTTGGCGATTTTTGGTCCGTGTTTGGACCTAAACCGCATCTAAAATCGGGGCAGACCTCATTAAGCTAGGGATACCCCGACGAGGGGGGCACCCCTGCATGAAAGAACGCTGTTTCCGCACCCCCATCCTCGAGGTCCGAAGACGCGGCCCGCACCAATCCGAAAACACCACCGCTGCAACTCCCCGGAATTCGTGCGGGCCGTGTCGTGTCTTCGGACCTCGAGGCCGCGTCGTGTCTTCGGACCACGCTGACACAGACAGCCCTCACCACCGCTATCAACTGCCCACGTCCAAAACGGTTTTTCGGGTTCTCCCCTTCTTCACTTTGGACCACATCGTGTCTGCAGGCAATGTTTTAGAGCTGCAAAGCCCGTTCTCGCCGCCGTTCGTGGGCGGTTGGCACTTAATCCACCGGACCGTTTAAAAGTCGCCTTAGTGGAGCCCCCCTCGGACAAATTTCAGATTTTGTTCCCTTTTTTGACGATTTTAGTCGCGTTTTCGCGGATTTTGAGTGAAGCACGCCCAAAATTATATAGAGAAAACTGCGACTAAAATTGGCAAAAGCCCGAAAATCGCCCTCGGGGGGCTCCACTCCACTAAGACGCTTTTGAACGGCCCGAATCCAGACCCGGGCTCTCAAGAAATTACAGCTCCAAAACAGGACCGGACGCAGCCGCAAGAAGTCACAGCTCTCATAATGGCATCACCCGCAAATGGGCGACTCTGGAAGAAGTTACAGCTCTAAAACACGTCGAATAACGCAAAAGAAATTTTGCGAACCAACGTGTTTGATTCCAAAACTATAGCTACACGTAGCAGTAGGAGTTGAGTATCCGAGTGCAAGTTTCCCCACCAGCAACACAGCCCCGCGGGGGATAGGACACCCCCGGCTGAAGGGCCTGGTGTAATCTCGGCCGGTTTTGGGACTCGGTGGGTGGCAGGGTTTCCTAAATATAAATCATCCTGAATGCGTCGCGTCCAAAACGTCAAAAATTTCCCTTTTGAACCCACCGCCCAAGGCGAGGAAGGTGCAATGAGTATTGCGCGGGCGATTTTGGCGTGTTTTTGGCATTTTTTGGCGCATTTTTTGGGGGCGGATTTTTGTGCCCTGCAACGCCCTCTCGCCACCCGCCCCACCATCTGGACAACCCCCGCCTATCCCAGACAGGGTTGCCTATCATCCCACGGCTCGCGCCCGAAAGAGCTGCACCAGCCAGTCGACACCCCCCGAAAATCCACCAGAAACGTCTCTGTAAAACCAGATCGACCGTATTTTCCAGCAAAACGCCCCCAAAAAATCCCCCAAAAACGCTTTACTACCCATAGCTTCCAGACAACGAGTCCAATACCTTACAATTATGGAATCTTCAACATCCAGTCGGCCGTGCCCTCCATGAACCTCGGCCTGTCCGTCGCCGTGTTGAGGGAGTTGTTTCGCACGGGCCCGCCGCACCACTGTGCCTTCGTGAATCGGTTGGAAAGTCCGTGCCTCGGCCCCACCAGCCCGCCCTCCGGCATCTTGCTTCCGTAGACCACGTTCGACCGCTTGTAGAACGTGTTCACGTACTCCGGCCCACTCGTCGGTGCGTCCACCAACAGCGGGGGCAATCCGGAGCGCTTCCTCTTCGGCTCGATGTCATCCATCGGCTTCGGCCTCGTCTCCTAAGACAGCACACCGAGGAAGAAAATTAATACGCGGTGTACGAAGTATAGTCACCATCACTCGACGACCATATGTGTTTTTTGGGGGGAATTGCGAAGCTTATAAGGAACGTCTAATGACGCATGACTTAATGACGCATGACTAGAGTAGTCGCGTTCCACACAAGGTGGTAGTCGATTCAGTCGAATTGTTGGTATTGAAGAGACTACCATCTTGTGGGAAGGGGTTTGAGTCTGCCATCTTGTGGTTCTCAAACCACTGAATCGACTACCATCTTGTGGGAACCTCCAACGAGCCACAGACCCAAACCACCAAAATCCACCGGCGCCAGACAAAACCTACCACAGATCGCCAGACATAGCCCTCGAAACGCGTCAAAACGCGCACCAAAAAACCCCCGCCAAATTTATTACCCCAAACTGGCACCACTCACTTTACGCGCGCGCGAAGCGCGTGTGCTTATCAAATCTCCGGGCTTCAAAATCTCAAACGGAAACGGCCCGGCCACCCCCTGAAACAGCATCTACGTATACCTGCTTTAACCGCGTTTTTTTGGGGCGTGTTTTTCGACCTCTAAATCGGCACATTTA
>Ga0099798_10383_pt1 | contig 15161 bp, 19 predicted proteins | sample Uncmet_Sort29A_1_FD_89870 | JGI IMG/M metagenome (GOLD analysis project Ga0099798, IMG submission 89870) | Marine eukaryotic communities from CALCOFI LINE 67, Pacific Ocean - CN13ID_Sort29A_1 | ecosystem: Environmental > Aquatic > Marine > Oceanic | place: Pacific Ocean: Monterey Bay | collected...
GTGGCGGAGGAGGAGGAAGCGGCCAGCAAGAAAGCGGATGAGGCAACCGTGGCGAGTAGTCGAGCTGCTGGGACGTTGCTAAGTCAGCGAGGAATGGACGGGCAATCCAGCGCGGAAATAGACGCATACGCAGTGGCATCTCGGGCCGCGGCACTGACGCTGCAACGGGTGGTGCGACGTAGCTTGGACCTCTCTGGTCAGCAGCAGCAGGAGCAGCAGCAGCAGAAGCGACAACGTGGCAGTCGAAACCAACCGAGCAGGTCTTACTCGTTGGAATGTCGCGAGGGACAGGAGGAGTTTCGCCGCAGCCTCGGCGTCCTCCGCCTTCTCCACGGCAGCGCACTCATCCCATCTCCTTCTGCTTGTGCCAGCTTGAGAGTGACGACAGATCAAACCTCGACTCCACCTAAAAATGCAACCAAGGTTCCCGCAAGAACGTCGCCGGCCACTTCGGAGGAGGAGGAGGAGGAGAAGAAAAAAGAGGATTTTTTCGGCGGTGTTACTCGCTTGTTCGCCGGGGCAGTGACGACGATAGCGGCAGCAGAGGCGACGGCCACTCGAGCGCCGTCGTCGCAGTCGCAGTCGCAGTCGGCGGAGATGGAATGGACACGAGTTCTGCCCCTTCTCGGCCGGCGACTCCGAGCTTTCACACAGGCGTTCTGTGAGGAGTGCGTGGAGAGTGGCCGTGATGTAGCCAGGATGCTCGCCAGCCTCGACCGAGCCTTGGCCTTGCTTGCGGCTACTTGTTCCACGACACAGAAGAATCAACATGTTTCAGATGAGGATGGCAGCTCTGGTGCGGCGGAGTCTGGCTGTGCGGCGGAGGGGGTGGCGGTGCTGCGGCTCATCATTGCCGACGTTCGCCGCCGGTTTCCTCACTATAGTCAGCTCCTTGGTGGACCTAGAATCTCACCTAGGCGTTTACCCGCCGGAGTGCACGGCCTTCCTCAGGGATGGTCGTACTGCTACGACGCTTCATCAACTAGAAGGAGAAGTTGATACTGCAGTCTGCAGTATGCCATGATGCATCATGATGTACATGTAAATGTATGTATATATAGCTACACATGTATCATGTATGTGATGTGTATATGACATCAAAATTTAGTGTCATGGTAGTACATGTAGATGCATTTTACATTGTACATTTCTTAAGTACTGTACTAGGAATATTCCTATCTGTAGTAGATCTACAGACAGCTAAATTCTAGAAAAACATTGCAGATACGAATTGAACGAATGTGAATGTGAATGTGAGTTTCACAGTGAATGCGAATGTACATCGTGATTTTGTGCGCGAGAGTTGTGAGTTTCTTTTTTTTTTTTGTGTGTTCTGTGGACAAGACGTGCCGGGCCCACCGCACATTGTCATCACTTAGATTTACTTACCATAAGGCCATTGCTTGCCGCCAAACGAGCAGACCCATGCCATGGTTGAAGCATCAAAATTCCACGGGGCTCCGTTTTTATCTGTGAATGAACAACCCGTAGGCTTCCAGGACTTGGGTCCAGCAATTGGACCGAGTTTGCTGTGGACAACAACACCATGCTGCCCGTCACAAAATGATGACGCTTTAGTAAGTAGTATAATATAAATCAAAGACACTTTTCGGGATAAAACAAACCTTGTCGACCGTTATGGATTGCGGCCCGCCAACCATTCCTGCCATTTTGTCCCACAACTTAAACGATCCCATATGAGCCATGGTGGTAATTGGTGGTGATAAAGATTGGTAGATCTTTTCAATCTTTGCCCGTTTGCGACAACTCATTACAGGAGAAGAAAAACGAAACCGTAGTTCATATTCGACAACAGTACAGCTGTACCCGGGGTTTAAGAGTACATTTACAGTATGGCGGCGCGGCGGGAATGCGTCGCACGAGATCGCGTCGCGACGAAGACGTCGAGAAGAAATTTAGGAACCCTGAAAATACGCCACGGCAATGATGCCTAGGTCCTACGCCATGCGCCAGCATGCCGAGACTCATCCGCAAACCAAAATCGGTGCCGAGAGGGCGCCAATCTAAGTGCCAACTTTTTTCATCTCGTTTTCTCGTCATTCTTAGTGGCCTGGCTTTTGGAAACTTTTTAACCAATCAAGTTGCGACACTTCAACAGGAGAAACCCAAGCCGGCTCCGCGTAGTACATGGCCAGGAGATCAAACATTTTATGTGGTACCTGAGCCAATGTCCGCTGTAAGCAACAGTAAAAACAACAAAGGTGCGGCAGCGATAGTGGAAACACAGCCTCAACAATGGAAGAAAGCAAGAGTTAGGCCGCTGCCAGCCATGAAAATTTCTACATTCCAGAAGCTGAAGCTGCAACCATCTGACCACATTTATACAAATATGTTCGGTCAATACATCGTTCCTAACAACCACGGATGCCCGCCGCCATGTCCTGGTGGCGAGGAGGCTGTTCTCGCGGCACTTCGTGAAGGACAAGTCTTTGAGGGAGATTCTGTCATTCCCTTTGTGCGTCAGAATTTAAACAAGGGCGGCTTGGTGACGGCCGGTACCTACATCGGTGATTCTCTGCCGGCATTTGCGTCAAACGCATCCTTTATACTAGGCTTTGAACCGGTCGCGTCGTATTATAAGTACGCCGTGGCAAATGTGAAGCTGAACGGCATTTCCAACGTTGTCCTCCTGGACAACTCTGCACTCTCATCCAAGACGACAGAGGAGGTCTTTATGGACGTTTGGGAAACAATCAATACATCGTGGACGTTGGGTGGCCGTGCAATGATAGTAGCCGAAGGCAAGGTCAATGAAAAAAGCAGCGTTGTGTCTGTCAAGGCTATCTCCCTCGATGACGCTATTAAAAAACACAGCTCCAGAATTCCAGAAGATGTCAAATTTTCTGTTTTACACTTGGATGTCGAGGGTCACGAGCTGGAGGCTCTTCAAGGCGCCGTAACGTTCCTTCGCACGCATAGACCGATTGTTGTGTTGGAACGTTTGAACAATTCGTGGCCGGTTGCTGAGCCTTTTAGCGCCAAAAGCAACAATGTTCGCCACTGCAACACTTCTGACGTGGTTGCTACGTTTCTTTCTGACAAGCTTGGGTTAGGCTACAGCTGCGTCCCAGCCCCATTGGGACAAGAAAATGTGCTATTCACCAGAAACGCATTCGGAAATTCAGCAGTGAAGCAGTGCATGCCATGCCATGATTTATTTTATGTCTTTTTTTAGTTCATTGCTTTTTTATTAAAAATCAATTTATTATACTTCTGTAATAATAAAAGAAAGATTTTTTTTTTCTTTCTTCTTTTATTATTTATTTATAGATCTAAACACTTACTAGAACTATTATTAGAGTTAAAAAAAACACATTTTTCCACACAAAAAAAAACTTTTTTAAAAAGAATTCTTTTTTATAAATTTTTAATAATTTCAGAATGTGTACTAGTACATCACGCACACATAGCACATAGAGATGTGAGCTGTGTACCACATACATGTACATGTATGTACCTCATCATACATTTTTTATGTACTACAAATGTAGTCACTCTGTACGCCACCCAACAGTAGCTAATTGCATCTTTTTCTTCTTCTTCTCCAGACGCATCGCCAGTCGTGATCGCTCCAGATCTCGGATTTGGGCTAATTGTGCCCGGGCCTCGTTTGTTTCGATTTCAAAGTCTCGCATGATCTCTTGTGCGCGCTCCAAATCTGCACGTTCTTGACCGGACATTGTCGCCTCCGGATCAATTGCAAGAAAGCGCTTGATCGTTGGCAAAGCTTCTGAAGTCACATGTTCGTCCATGTAACTGTCAATGGTTGCCTGAACCTCGTCCGACATGGTCCGTGCCGCTAGAAAGTTATCAATAACGACCACTGCCTCTTGAGACTCTCCTGCATCACCGGCATCTGAAGGGTGCACCGCCGCGACTGACGTCTGTGAGATGACGGAGAGGCGACTGGCTGACCTAACCGATGCAGACGAGCTTGGCTGCGGCGGTAGAGGATGCGATTGCTTTCGACGAGACCGTTGGAAGTTGCTCCTGCGCCGGCAGCGATATTTAAGAACAAAGGCGAAACCTGGGGAGAAATTGGTGCAATCGAGTGAAGGGTTTTCATTACGAGGGTATTGCGATAGAAATACGGAGCGTTTGACATGTAGAAAAGTGAACCTCCCATGACACATACCTACTCCAATAACGAAAGATGAGACGAAAAAGCCAGCCGCTCCCGCTGCTATTGATGGTCGTTGCTGTGATGGGGCGCCCAAATTATTTGGTGTGACGATTGTGGGGGCGGTCGTGGGTGCGGTGCTTGAAACTTTTCCCGTTGGATTGCCAGTTGGGGCAGATGAAGACAGTGATGAGGAAGGGGTCGCGCTTGGAGAGGAGGAGGAGGGACTCGATGTCGGTGCCGCTGACGGAGTCGCCGAGGGTGCTGCCGAGGGCGTGGCGGACGGTACGGCGCTTGGAGCGCCGGTCGGAGCACCTGAAGGCGCTGCACTTGGCGCACCTGAAGGCGCTGCACTTGGCGCAGCCGAAGGTGCGGCAGTCGGCTTTGCGGTAGTCGGAACTTTACTTGGGAAGGCGGTTGGAGCTGCTGTTGGAACGGTGGTGGTCGGACCGGTTGTTGGTGCGGCAGTTGGTGCAGCAGTTGGGGCGCATGACTGCCCATCGACTAAAAAGAAATTCTTGGAGGAAACTGTAATCTTCAGATCCGAACGGAGCTTTTTCCATGCCGTGCAAACTTCTTTGCCGTAGTAGCAGTACGTAAAAGCCTTTGCAGAAGCAAACATATTAGAGGTGCTCGCCTGCGAGAGATGATGATGAGATTATATCATTCAGAGAGATGGTCTATGATTAAAACATACGAGAAGCAAAAAAACAAATAACTCACCTTGGCGACATTCCAGCTGCTCAGTGATTGAGCAAAAACCAGGGCATTACCGAACATGTTATCCATACTGGTTACCGCGACCGTGTTCCAGGCTGCCAGTACTGAATTGAAGGATGAGGCGGAGCCAAACATCGAGGACATGTCTTGCACTGCCGCAGTGTTCCAGGATGCCAGTCTCATGTTGAAAGCATTGGCGTATCTAAACATCTTCTCCATGCTCTTCACCGCCGCAGTGTTCCAGGCTGCCAGTCCCTGATTGAAAACCGTGGCGGAGGCAAACATATTTCCCATGCTCGTCACGGCCGCAGTGTTCCAGCGCTGCAAAGGTTGATTGTATTTTTCGGCGTAAGAAAACATATATGCCATCGAGGTCACAGCCGCTGTATTCCAGTTTTTCAAGGGCTGATTGAACAAAGATTTGTCGTAGAACATTCCTTGCGAATATGAATTCGTGCCCATAGCTGTCACCTTGGCGGTGTTCCAGGTTCCTATGGCGCCGAACGTGCCGCTGCCCTGGTTTTTTGGCACTGTCTGCTTGCACTGACACACATGTAATCCCAGGTTGCCGCAATCGCCGCTGGTTTTCTTTGGAATGCACACGTCCTTGGCAGTAGCTAGCTCTTCCATGGTGTTTGGCACAAACTCGGCCAACGGCAAGGGAGCGAACAGCAGGCACACAATCAAGGCCAGTGCTGTCGCTCTCGATCCCACTCGCATACGAACGAGCTCTCTTGGCATCATCGTGATCGTGCGCCTCACGCACCTTCACGCTAGCTTTTCAATCATGCGCTCGCATCCGACCCATGCTCGCCTAACTTAGAAACTCAACAGTAGCTGTGCAAGCCATCAGCAAGTCAGCAAGTGTGCAAGATGATTATTAGTAGCTAAAGATGATGCCATGATGCCTCTCGATTCTCGATCTTTCTTTGTCTGTGTACACGTGTACTTATATACCGGGATACCGGCAAAACTGTGTAGTCCCAGCTTAAGTTCCACTTCGTTCGCGCGTTCGCGCTCTGCTCGCCTGTGACGCCTGCATTTATGGTGTGATGGTGTCCCGCGGATGTGTGCCGTGTGCCGCACCTAATATTAATTACGTTGCCGCCGTCGACGCCGTCGACACCGACACCCGACACCAACAAACCGATGCGCCACTGATGCGCTGCGTCGTTGCTGTCTGAAAAACCGCAAGATGTTGGCTTTGGGATCACTAGCCTTCCTGGGCGGAACTCTGCTTCACGCTCGAGCATTTTCTCGCTGGCAAAGAAAGCGCTGGCGAGTCGTTCTCACGGGTTTTGGCAAGTTTGATGGCGTCCCCGACAATCCTACGACGCATCTCGTGAAGAAGCTACGAGATGTCCAGTCCGATGCCTTCCAGGTGGTGCGCACAGATGTGCTGGAGGTGAGTGTGGTGGGCAGTGAGGCCCAAATGAATCGCCTAGAACGCGAGATGAGCAGTAAGGAGGATCCTAGACCAGTGCTGTGGCTGCATTTAGGAGTGAGTGGTAAAGCCAAGCAGATGACTCTGGAGTGCAGAGCCTACAACGAGGACAACTTCCGGGTTCCAGACGAGAGAGGAGAGCAACGAATCCGCGAAAAAATCAATCCAAAAGCAGAACTAGGCGAAAGTCTGGAAACTCGCCTGGAGCTGTCCCGCATTGTGAGCGCTCTTGGGTCTTGTGTGTTGTCGACTGATCCAGGAAGATTTCTTTGTAACCGCGTGTACTACCAAAGCCTCCACTGCCGACAGCTTACCCGAAGAAGATCATGTGGGCATTCGTCTGATGACGTTCTCTTTGTGCATGTTCCGCCGTTCGACGTGCTGGACCAGCGGCGACAAGAGGCTTTTGTTCTCAAACTACTGGACGAGATTTGTGTCAGCAGAAGCTTCTTGAGAGCGTAGATCTCTATATAATATGCTTTTTTATTATTACATAAATTATTACATGTACAGATACATGTAACATGTAAATTATACATGTATTATTTTTTGAAACTTTAATAAAATATTTCATTTTTAAATTAAGACATAGATCTGCTACTGCAGTGTACACCTTTTTATGCAATTAAGTTTTGTTTATCTTCTGCCGCTTCGGCGTGGGCGCCGGAGCGCAGTGACTCGCGGGAACAGCAGAAGGTCGCCCGCGCCCCCGACTCCGACTCCACCTCCACCAATGCTGCCATTGCCGCTAACCGGACTCCGTGCCACGACGACCGTCTCCGGAACCACCCCCCGGGCGCCCGGCCGAGTCCCGCTCAAGCGCCCGCTCTTGGCCCTCTTCTCCAACCACCGCTGATGCAGCCGCTGCTGCCGCCGCCGCGCCCGCAGCTGCTTCTCGGTCAGCTGCAGCGTCATTGTGTCTCCGCCTCCGCCTCTTCTTAGCCGGGATTGCACTCTCACTCTCACTCGGCGCCGACTGCCGCTGCCGCTGCCGCTGCCGGGGCTGGAGCTCGATGTTTGCGGGCGTTCTTTTTGGGGCGACAGAGAAGGGGAGGGGGGAGCTATGACGATGGCCGGGCGATGGCCGGAGAGCAGAGAGGAGGAGGAGCGGGAGGATCTCGACCGGCGCCTGTTGCTGCTCATGTGGCTGGTGATGCTCCCGGCCCGGGCCCGGGTTGCCCGTGACCGGGTAGCGTGTTGGCGACGTCGAGCGGCAATGCTGCGGGAGCCCTCAGTCCGGCTGCTCGGCGTCAGCAACATGGTCGAGGAGGCGGCGGCGGCGGCGGAGGAGGAGGAGGAGGCGGCGGCGGTGGACATGGCAGGCGCGGTCTGTGGCCGCTGCTGCGTCTCCTGCCTGTGTCGGCGCTGTAGCTGTGCGGCGAGAGTCTTCTTGCGGGCGTCATGCTGGCGGCGCTCGGCCGCTGCTTGTGCCCCTGAGCGGCCTGCGAGTACAGTACAGTACAGTACAGTACAGTACAGTACAGCACAGCACAGCGCAGCATCCAGGATTAGTGCAGGTTAGTGTGAATGGCAAGTGACTGAATTAGTACAGTACAGTACAGTACACAGTATACTGCAGTGCAGTGCAGTGTACAGTACAGTGCAGGGGAGGAGAGGCGAGTGACGTCACACCTAGCGCGAGAGCGACGGCGCGGGTCGGGCTGCCGAGTGCAGTGCATGGCTTGGTGGTGGCGCGGATGCCAAAGGAGTGGAAGTTGGATGTGTTCTTTAAAGTGCAGTCGATGGCGCAATCAGTCAGTGAGCAAGAGAGTGAGTGAGTCAGTCAGAGACAATCAGAGAATGAATGAAAAGAACAAGAGAAAAGGCCGCCGATCTTAACAAAAAGTAGGTCCACGAAACACACTTTTAAAACAGAGAAACAGAGAGAGAGAGAAAGAGAGAGAGAGAAAACCTTAAGTCCTGTCGATGTCCAGTCTGAGAGCAGAGCGGCTGAGCTCCTGGCCAAGGCGGTGGTGGCCGAAGACTTGGCCGTTGGCCGCACCACGACGTCACCAGCTGCCTTCATGATGTACCCCGCCGCGCGCCCGTGGTTCCCGGTGTTCGCGTGGCCCCCGCGGTTTGGGGAGGACGAGCGGCTGCGGCTGCCGGCACTAGTGGGGAGGGACCCCCCCATGAGCTTGTGTTCGTGTTCCGGCATCAACTCGGATGCTCGTAGATCCCGGGAGGAGGAGGATGATGATGAGGATTTCGATGCACCGCAACCACTGACTGTGCTTAAGCTGGTGTCGACGGTGATGAGTGACCGGCCTCGAGCCTGTCCCGACGTGGACTCTCCTTTGCGAGAGATGGGACGCACCGTCGCCGCGTCTTCCAGACTTATGGTCCCAGCGTTACCAACGTCAGTCAGTGCCCCGGCCCCGGCCCCGGCCCCGGCCGCCGCTAATCGCCGGCCGAGAGCCTTGGCCCCGGCGCTGACCCGGCTAGTGTGCTGCTCGTGATGGCCGGCCATGGCCGCTACGTCGTGGATGGCGGCCATCGCCTCGGCCCAGACCCCTGCCCCTGCCCCTGCCCCTGCTCCTGCTGCGCCTGTGCCGTGTTTCAGCGAAGTAGTGGTGGTGTTGATATCCCCGTGGACCCGGAATCCATCTTGAGACATGTACGACACACACCTTCACGTTTAGACGAGACGAGAGGAGATGAACGGACAGGACAGAACAAAGCGGAGTAAGAGTTTGCAATAGGATGAATAGAATAGACTGCAGTGTGTCGACATATCACCGCACGCACACTCGCACGCAAGGCTCAGCGGTGGATGGATGCGAGGAAGGGAGGGGAGGGGAGGGGCGAAAAAGTGATTCCATGTCCATTCCCAATGAAGCAATGGCTGACGGACCGAAACGCCTTGCCAGCATTGACGCTGGAAGAGGTCTTGTCGACTATAGCCCCCCAGTGCTGTTATGGTCATGTGACAAGAAACACAAGCACAACAGGTCGGTCAGGCCACCGGCTACTTTGAGTCATAATACTGACAATATTGTAGTACTAGTGCAGTGTATAGGAGATGAGGTCTCACACAGACACAGACACAGATATATACACAGACACAGACACAGACACAGACACACATATATACACACATGTATACACAGACACGCATGTATACACACACACATATATATACACACATATATACACACATATATACACACACACAAGTATACCTGTGACCAGGTCTCCTGCTGCTTCTGCCGCCGCCAAGCCTCATAGTCTACCACCGCTGCCTGCCGCCGCCGCTCAGTACTAGTTGATCTGTAGAGCAGAGTAAAGCACAACATGATGATGCGATGGCGTCACACATGAGAAATGCATACAACAAAACACAGAAGAGTAGAGTTGAGTAGAGAAGAGTAGAGTAGAGTAGAGTAGAGTAGAGTAGAGTAGAGTAGAGTAGAGTACATCGCCACACAGACCGAGGCCGTGGCTTTGATTTCGTTGCAGCAGCAGCAGCAGCGGGTACCGACATACTCTCCGCCTGCTTTGCCGGCTCGGGTGTACTTGCACTGAACTCATCCACATCGCCGCCGTTCAAGGCATCCTCGTACCGCTTCCGCCGCGCTGCCCCAGGATCCATCGCACCGCCGTCGTCGTTGCTACTTCTTTCCTCGAACGGGCAAATCGCCTCGGCCGCAAGCTCGGCCGCGGCCTCGGCTGCTGCCTCGTTGTCAGCGATGAACTGAAGCATTGTGTCGCAGGTAATGTCCTGTCCGTCCAGTCATGGAGTGCAGGGCAGTGTTCGGGGTGCGTGCGTGTGAGTCAAGAAAGTCCGGAGACTCAAACTAAACTCTCTCCCTCATCTTCTCGCTCGCCTCGCAGTTCAGTTCAGACTGTTACACACTACACTTAACTTCACCCGCCAGCCCTGAAGGCTAGTCGTCAGTTTCATGTACACAGACAGTACAGTAGGAGAATGAATGACGTCACACTCCCTCACTCACCTGCAGCCCGGCCAGACGCATCTGCGCCGCCCGGTTTCGCTCCCTCATTCTCTCCAGCATCGCAAAGGCGTCAAAGTCGGAGGTATGGCGCTCCCCGTCCTCGTCACTGCTCTCCTGCTCCTCCTCCGACAGCACCTGCTCCTCGCCTCCCTTGCCTGTCTGACTGGGGTCGAGCTTTGCTTCCACCGCCACGGCTCGTAGAAGCGCCCAGAGGAACGTGGCGTAGGCCGGCCCGTCTGTGGAGTCGACCCACATGTCGGCCACCTCGAACATGGCCTGCATTGCATTGCATTCCATTCCATTCCATTCCATTGCATTCCACACACGCACACGCACACGCACGAGCACCATAATCATGTTATGAAGTGACAGTGGCGGCGTTTGAAAAGACCGAGACGAGGCGATTGTACGGAAAAGTCAGGCGAACAGACAGACAGACAGACAGACAGACAGACAGACAGAGAGAGGCCGACCTTGTGAAACTCCGGGTAATCCATCGTGTCCCCGCCCTCGGCGTCCTTCGTCCACTCCTCCGCCACCACAGCGGCGTACTCAGCCTCGTCGAAGTCGCTCACCAACGCCTTGCAGCACCGCATCATGACCGCCGTGTACTCCTTCTCCGTGATGATCAGCGCCTTGGTTTGCGTCAGCCCGGCCTGCCGCAGCAGCACCGCCCAGAACGCCTGCGTTGCCTCTTTCACCAACTTGTGATTCTTTGCCAACTTACGGGCGAGCAGCGCCTCGGGGGTGTAGTGGTCCAGGTTGCCCTGCAGCTGCAGGTTCGTCGCCCGGCCCTCGTGCACCAGGTTGCCCTTGTCGTCGTGGTGCCCGAGCTCGTCGTGGTGATGCAGCACCACACCCTTCTCCACATGAGCGCTGAGCCGCCGCAGAGAGGTCTGGTGCAGCTGCAGCATGTGCTCCCGCGTGTGCTGCAGCTGCTTATCGATCTGATGCCGAGTGTGGTTCTTCAGCCGCGCCCGCGCCCACAAGAACTGCGACCGGGACTTGGCCGCTCCGCAGCCCCAGACCGTGGACCCACTTCCTCCGCCCCGGGCCTCGCTCCGCTTCACCATCAGCAGCGTCTTGATCGTGCTCTGGAACCGCCGCCGCACTTTGCGCCGTCGGTACCGACGCTGCACCTTTTTGGCCGCCAGCACCAACCGCTTGACGTCGCCCAACTTGATCTGCGCCCGCGCCTTGCGGCTCAGCTGCTGCGTTGCCCCGCCCGCCGCGAACGATCGGCGGGTCGCGGCAATGGACAGAGCGCAGGCCGCGTTGGACTCTGAGGTCTTGGCGCCATGGAGCGTGGCGAAGAGCTCGTCCGTGCCGGCGACGACGTTGAAGCCTTTAAGCATGCTTAGCGAGTCCTCATGGAACGCGCTCGAAGGACGTTAGCAATTAGCGAGTCCTCATGGAACGCGCTCGAAGGACGTTAGCAATGGACATGTTCGGCGTCCGTTTTGTGCTTAAATTAGCTGAGCACAGCTGTACGACGGTAGGTCCTACACGAAGTGTACGTGTACCGGGTACACGCATCCGCAACCGCATCGATCCGCATAAGAAAAGCTTTCCCCGGTTTCAAGCCCGACCGCGACCGCGACCGTTAAAGTGTTCTCTGTTTTCGCCGTGCCGTGTCGCCGTCTTGTCAAGCTGAAAATGGCTCTCCAGCGCCAGTGTATGTAGTCCTCGAATAGCAGCCGAAAATGAGACATCGGACAAAACCAAAACCTCTGAAACTCTTGCGCAGACGTACCAAAAGCACCAACGGCAGTGGCACGTCCCGCCTCGGCTTCACTAGCCGCTTGAGGGCTGCGCTTGGAGCCAAATTTCTCATATGCTGCTTTGTCTGCTACACGCTGAACCAAAACGTGTAGTCAGCAACTCTCTCCCTCTCTCTCTCTTTCTTTCCCTCTGCTTGACTGCAATGCATGCTGCATCACACACACACACACTGCGTGCAGATCGGTACAGAGTGCATGCGGTGGGCCAGCACTCTCTACGCCTTGGCTCCGGCACCAGCAGGTCTTGGCATGACAAAGGTGGCTATCAACTCGGCTCTTTCCATGGCAGAGTTTCCCTGGTCAGCGAAAGTTCCGATTGCATGGATGCAGCAGATTTTGCCTCTCTGTGGGGGTCGGAGAACTGGCCCTTACATCGGCCTGGCTGCATTCGCGGGCATTATCGCCTCGGCTGTCGCCTCGGTTGCCTTTCACTTTCAGTTTGCTGACTTTCATTGGCAAGTGGTCTGCAGCCTTTGCATTTCCGCCGCTTTTGTGGTCATTGACGTGATCATGGACGCTCGAGTTGCCTTGGCAGCGAACAGGTATCCAGCGCTGGCCAACGATATATTTTCTTTTCTCAACGCTACAAAACTGCTGGGTAAATTATTTTTTCCCACCGCGTGGCTGTACGGCGTCATCGGTGGTGCCGGGCTCGCCGGGGTCGTGGCTCTGAGTTTTGTTGCCGTGCTAGCAATGGTGCTGCTGGGATGGCTGCAAGACGAAGACACCTTGCCCAGCTTGGTGCCCTGTTTAAGTCACTCCCCAAATGCAGCAGTAAGCAGGGGAAACACTCAACAGTTTCCAACTTCGCAGAGACTCGACTTCTCGGCTTCGTTTCGGCTGCGGCCCTTGTCAGCACACGCCGTCACGCCCCGGGGTCGCATCAACGGCGCCACGGCCTCTGTGGCGCAGATGCAGGTGCCTGTCTTGCAGCGGCGCGTCTCGGCGCCGGGGAGGCAGCAGCATCATCTGACGCCGACGCCGGCCGCCGACGACAGCATCACTATTACGAGCAGCACTAGTACTAGTTTCAAGGAGCTGGTGAAGCTGGGCATGGGACTGACAGCAGTGCTGTGCTTCCTCATGCTGCAGCAGAGCAAGCTGAGCGGGCAGAACAAGAACATCCGCCTCTCCATGTGGTCTTGGGCTGCTACGATTCTCACCGTGCCTGCCATTTACGTGCAGCTCAAGAAGGCCATTTCTGCTGAGGCCGCAAAGGTGGTGCTCTACTACGTAGTTTTCGATGTTCTCCGGATACAAATCGACGGGTTTGACCAACCCTGGTATTTAGACTCTCAATTTTGCGAGGGTGTCGGCCTGAGTGAGGTGCAAATGTCGCTCACATTCAACGTCGTTTGTAACGTTGCGATAGGGCTGCCTCTCTATAACTATTTTTTCTCGCGACTGTCCTTCCGAAGTATTGCCGTCGTCGCCTCCGCCTCTGACGCCGCAAACTCGCTGGTCAAGTTTGCGCTGTTCTGGCGGGTTAATCGTCACCTTGGGGTCTCCGACGCGGTTTGGTACCTCGCAACCAACGACGTCATTCGGTCGACCATTTCGTTGCCGTGCCATTCTGTCGCTAGGGCAGTGCTGTTGGCGAAATTTGCTCCAAAGGGACACAACGTAGCCATCTATTACGCGGCAATATGGGTAATACAATCGCAGCAGCAGTCTCCTCTTTCTCCTGAATAATTCTTGTTGTGATTTCTCATGACGTCAATAATTGCATGTCACTCCCTTGACTCCCCACACTGCTGCGTCTCCGTTGTCTCTCCTCACTCATTCCAGACGGCGATGAATATGGCCAGTTACAACCTTAGAGTCTTGAACAGCCTTTTCCTCGTGAACGTGATTGGTGAGCTTCAGGGTGAGATGACTCTTTTGATTCCTTATGCTAAACTCTCGGTTTGCGCGTCTCTCTGGAGTCTCCCGTTTATTTGGCTCCTTCTCCCGGAGGGCTCGCCGTCGTCGGGGGAGACACGGGGCAGCGAGAAGGAGAAGGCGGAGTGAGAGTGAGAGCAGGAGATGGCGAGAAAGATTGAAGATTATAAATAAAGAGCAGCAGCGCCGCAGCCCGCCCATCAACCATCAATCTGCAATGAATGTGATGATACAGCCATGTATGTAGTACATGGCTGGCTGTACGCATTTTTTTAATCGATGATACATACATGTATGTACATGGTGGTACATGATACATGTACACAAAATCATAAATTTATTAACTTAGCTACATGTATGCGCATAGAAATATTATATACGGTCGTTTGGCGCGTTGCAGTTGCAGCAACAGACTACATACATGTAGTAGTAGATCTAGCTAATCTGGTATGATGCATAACCAGTCATTCATAACTTCGTTCCCCGCCTCTGCAGCTGCTGCTGCTGCCGCCGCCGCTGGCGGGGCGCGAACAAGGCCCCTAGCAGCTCGTCCCGGCGTCCTCTCCGGCCGTACCTGGCCAGGATCCAGTCGATCTATAAGCCGCCGGTACACTATATAACTAACTGTACAAGCCGGTACACTAAAACTAGTACACCTACGCACCTGGCCAGGATCCAGTCAATCTTCTTCTGCCGGTCGTGCATCGGGAGTCCATTCACGGCCGTCTCCAGCCGCCGCCCCACACGCAGCACCGTCTGCCGCAGCAGCAGCGGCAGCATCGCCCTCGTGAGCACCATCCCGTCCCGCAGCGGCCCGACCTCGGCCCCGACGCTGTCGGCCACGTCGGCGGTGCCGTACCTATCCACACCAACACAGAGAGAGAGAGAGAGAGAGTCCATATATGAGGAGTGTAGCGAGCGAGGGAGGGCGGGAGCAGGTCGGCAACTGGTAGTGCCGCATACTATACATACATGTACATGTACATGTACATACATACCAGAGCGCCACTCGGATGAGACCTCCGGCACTGCCCCGGACCACGAAGAGTCCGATGCTGAGTGCGGCCGGGGGTGCAAGCTCCCGGGCAATCAGCCGCTCCTCCTCCTCCTCCTCCTCCTCCTCCTCCTCCTCCTCCTCCTCCTCTTCCTCCTGATTCTGATTGAGAGTGGCGCCCCTGGCACTGAGAAAGCCGGAGCAGTCGCACCAGACCACCTGCATTTACATACATACAACATGA
>Ga0099798_10384_pt1 | contig 15147 bp, 10 predicted proteins | sample Uncmet_Sort29A_1_FD_89870 | JGI IMG/M metagenome (GOLD analysis project Ga0099798, IMG submission 89870) | Marine eukaryotic communities from CALCOFI LINE 67, Pacific Ocean - CN13ID_Sort29A_1 | ecosystem: Environmental > Aquatic > Marine > Oceanic | place: Pacific Ocean: Monterey Bay | collected...
ACCCTTTTGTTGGAATTCTTCTTGGCTTTTCTCCGCCGTTTTTCGACATCGGAAACGCCCTCCGCCGCTCGTTTTTCGTGCGCTGCGTTTTTTCCGTGTGAATCTGAGGAGGACTGCTTCACAGAATCGCTCGCTTCTTTATCATCGTCTGAACTATCCGACATTTCCTCCTCATCCTTGGATGCATTATCTTTTGACACTTTACTGTCATCATCTTTCGACGCACTAGTACTATCCTCATCCCCTTTATTCTCCCTCGCGTTTTCTACTACTTTCGAGTTTCCTGCATCATCATCACCCTTCGAGTTTCCTGCGTCATCATCAGCATCGTCATCAGCTTTCTTCGCAGCGGAGGTGTGAGATTTGGAGCGGTGAGATTCTGATTTGGCGCTGTGAGATTCTGCTTTAGTGATATGCTCTTTCTCATACTTGTCCTTCAAAGCACCTGCTTTGTCATCGACGCGTTCTTGGGCATCCGATTTCCCCGAGTTCTCATGCGTCGGATTTTTCGGTGTAACACTATCAGAATCCTTAGTCGCAGTATCAGTCGCAGTATCCGAATCATCGCTGTTCTTGTCATCAGTATTACCCTTATCAGCATTATTATCAGGAGCGTTATTATCATCGCTCTTGTCAGTAGACTCAGGAGTGCTCTTGTCACTCTTATCACTCTTAATATCACTCTTAATATCACTCTTGTCATCAGGACTGCTCTTATCCTCGTCCTCATCCCCCTTATGAGCATCATTATACTCTTTCGCATTCTGTCGCACTTGAGCCTGCTTGTTGTGTGCGCCAGTGGGAGGTTCGTTCTCCGAATCAGAGGGTTTATCCTCATTATCTCCGGATTTTTGAGCATCATCTTTGACTTTATCATCGTCGTTGTCTTCATCATCATCTTTGCCTTTATCGTCATTTGCGCCCTTTTCCCCAGCACTAGCGTCTTCCTTCGCATGGTTTTTCTTCACAGCATTCTGCTTCAGGCCCTTATTTCCTCCCTCTTTCTCCTCTCCACCTCCTTCCGATTTTTCATCCCCTTCCGAGGCCTTGTCTTCTTTCTGATCCACCTTGTCACCGTCCTGTGACTTATCCTCATCCTCTTTCGCATTCTCCTGTTTCACAACCCCCTTCCCATTTTCATCACTTTTCTCCCCACTTTTGTCATCACCCTTATGAAAGTTATCTGCTCCCTGCTGATCTGCTTTATCTGCCACATCTTTTCCGTCTTTTTCGTCAACACCGTGATCCGCCTCGTCCTGCTTTCCGTCTTCGGCTAAAGCTGATTCCGTGTACTTCTTTGCATCTTCGAGATGATTTCCTCCTTCCTCACTCTCGTCCTTCTCATCCTCTTTAGCGTGACCATCCTTAGCTTTAGGAGCGCTATCAGCGTCACTATCATCTTTAGCATGGCTATCATCGTCGGAGTGGGGCCCATTGTCCTGCGCACTTTCCTCCTCCATCTCTTCCTTCTTTTCCCTCTTTCCCTCTCCCTTTTTATCCGCTAATTCGGTCTTCTCAGTTTTTTCCTGCGCATCATCCTCGGTCTTATCATCCTCCTTATCATCATCATCATCCTCAGCCTTTCTCTTCGGCTTCTTTTTCTCAGCCTTTTTGCCCTTCTTCTTCGAGTGATGACCATTGGCATCAGAGTGATGACCGTTGGCATCAGAGTGATGGCCCTCAGCTAGACTGCTCGCCTTTTCACTCCGAGTTCTGTGGTTCTTGGGTTTTCCGTGCGAATCTAACGCGTTAACTTGCCCAGCGGCGCTGATTTCGACGGCGAGCTTCTTGGAATGCTTCTTCGAATGCGGATGATGACCACTATGGTTATCATTATAATCTACGTCAATCTCGATGGCACTGGTCGGCGCAGTGGCGCACAATGCGGCGCCGAGAAGCACCGCATGCCGCAAGGTGGGAAGACGGAGGGCGGGCATGTTGGGGTTGAGGGGGGGAAATTGTAGCCTTCTGATACGGGAAGTGAAATTGATGTTATGATTGTGAGTTCTATCTCATGACTTCAAGGTAATAGCTATAAAGTACAGATTCCCACAATAATTGATACAATTTGCGTGAACCTGCAACATAGTCCTCTGACTGCTCTTTCAGATTCAAGAACCAAAGACATCATTATAAACCTAATCCTCCGAGAAAACAACTACCAAGACTTGAATCTAGCGACAACATCACATGCTGAAGAACATGATACTGAACTCGACCCTGATACTAGATGTGACGGACGGAATTTGCATGCAAAACACCGATGACGACTATTATTAAGTACTCGTGACAACATCATATGTTTCAGGTTCTGCTATAATACAAGAAACTGACCGCAATCTATCTTCAAACGTTACGGTCTTTCGATCTTTTCATCTTATAGGGTTCCGTGACGGAACTTAGTGAATGTCAATGTTGTCTTCGCAACTTCCTTTAATGAGTATGGTACATCTATGTGGTATGAGAAACTGTGGACGGTCTTTACAAGAAACTAGACCTTATCTTTATACGATCTAAACTTAGGGGTTCCATAAAGGACCTTGGAATTTCAATGTTGCATTCGCAACTTCGTTTTAAGTGCTGTACGTAATCTCTTCGCTAGAAATGCGCATGAAAATGTGTAATACAAGAAACGAATAATTATATTTTTCGACTGGATAATACTATGGTACAAGAAACGGGATATTAGACTTACGATCTTTGGAACTTCAATGTTGCATTCGCAACTTTCTTTGAGTGTCGCGTACGACATGAGAAACTGTGATCTATTTTTTCGCTGAAAGTGCCCCAATAATACTGGGCAGAAAACTGAGAGCATGCTTTTCGCTCGGCTATGATACACGAAACTGGAAATCATCTTAATGTTACATTTGGAGCTTAATAAATGTGAGAGTAATTCTACTTTTCATTCAGATCGTACTATGATACAAGCAACTGGAAATTAGAGAAACTCGAAATGTGGCGGCCACAATAATTCTCGGAGAAGACACAACGATCGTCTATTTGGAAACGGCGACCATACTTCATCCGTGCGCGTAGCCATTCCAAACTGCTGCATGTGCTCTTTTGCCGCCGCGACTGTCACCTGGAGTTTTTTTTTTGCGGATAAGTAGTACAATTTTTCAGGCTGGTCCTGGTGGTGAGGAGCGGGCCTGGGGGTCGGGGCGCGCCTCGCGCTAGGCTCGTCATCAGTGCGTTCTAGCCGCCCCAGCTGGCGCCAGCATGCGCTAGAATCGCATCTGTGATCTTGTACGAGAGTCAATTCTCTCTCGGCTGAGATTCCGTAGTCGCATTTGCTTCCGAGTCGGGTGTTGCCCTAGACACCACGATGGAATCTCCCTGAGAAACATCGTCCGCAAGATCCGGCCGCCCTTCTCGTTGCACGAAGTTACTAGCGTCCCGGACTAGCAACTACCAATGCGACCGTAGCCAACTAAGAAAATAAAAATCATCCCGGGCGCGATCCATATAGACCGGCTGCTACAACAAACAATAATACCCCTCACCCTTGTCGTGAATCCTGCAAGCCGAGCGCATGCAACTTAGAGTGAAACGCCGAGTTCAAGACTTGAGGTCCTTAATCTTGTGGTACCAGTGGTCATCTGAAAGAATTTTATTTCGCTCACCAGATTGTCAGAAGTAATTGAAATACCTTTGTGTTAGAGTTTTGATAGAGTCAGACGATTTTTAAAAATTTCTTTTCAGGTTTCTCATACCCTTAGTTAATATTATCAAACCCCTCTCTACCCGAATATCTCCTAACTCCACACGTCTTCTTCCTAATGCGCATGCTTTCGACTAATTAAAGTTAGGCTTACTCTTATGCGCCCTCTCAATCTTGCCCACGTCCTCTCTGGCACCTGCCTCGGTGTAACCAGCAATCGTCTTCCCATCTTCAACGGCGACGACGCGAACCTGGCGTATTTAGTATGTTGTTTAATATCGAGCGCGATAGACTTCAGATGAAAATAGTTGCAGGAGTATTCGATCCGAAACATTTGCAGCAGTACAAATATCTCGCCCTCACCGGAGTCGGACCGCTGTCAAAGTTGCCGACGATAGCCTGGCCAAGGGCGCCGACACGCATAGGGGGGAGCCAACCCTTGAGGGTAAACGGCTCGAAACACATAGCTCCATGGCTGAAGATCTGGGGAGAAGAAAAAATTGGTTTTGAAAAGAAATGTTCGTTGATATTACGAGATCCTAACATCCACTTGCCACTAGTATTAGTTCTAAAACTGATTGAAATTTCTATCGAAAGTTCTAAAACTCAACATATTATTCCCCTCACGTATCCACCCGACAACTTGGGATGCACAATTCGAGCCAGCGGAGGTTTGTGCGGGAATTCGTCGGGGAAGACGAGCTCCATGCGAATGCAGTCGAGCTTAAACTTCGTCAGGTCCTTGAACAGCTCAGAATCGGGATTGATGCAGAAACTCATGATGCGCATTTCCCAGCGAGACAAGTCAGTGGACGGGGCGGTGAACTGGATGCCGTCTTCAGCTGAGGGGTTTTGTTAGTTCTGTTTTACTGACTAAAAACAGCAGACTGAGCGACCTGAATGTCGGAATTCAATTACTATTAGGAGTTGATTGAATTTGTGAGAGTCCGATTGCTCAAAATTTGTTATGGATCCCATCTTTGATGAAAGACTTTCATCATATTCTTTAAAGAAGTTTTTTGTGTTTTGAATCTTACGTTGGTGCTGACCCGGCTGTTTGACAAAGATCTCCTTGAGTTCACCGTGGAGTCGCTTTCCGAACTTGACGGGCTTGCTAGAAACATCCAAGTCCTTGTACCATTCAAAATCCTCCAATTTGTCACGCCTCTCTTGATAGCGGTTCGACGTCTCGGCAGCACCAGCCGCAGCAGGCGTACCTTGGAACAGGATATACGGGAGTATGAATAAATCCAATGTGATTCCTGTTGATTCAAGACAAAAGTATCAAATGAAAAACCAACTAATATCAATTAATACTACCATCCATCCCAAGTTTCATAGATTACCGCCACTGGAGCTGGAAGAAGAGGCACCCTCGGCCGCATCGGCCGGATTTTCATCCTTCTTGTCATCATTCTTAATGCGCTTGGCCGGATTCTCATCATTCTTCTCCTCATTATTCGCACCTCCAAATCCGCCAAAAGCACCACCGAATCCTCCAAATCCCCCAGCATTCACAGCCTCCTGTTTCTCATCCTGATCCTGGACCTCCTCCAGTTTCCTCTTCCCGCCTGCTTTGGCAGGAGCCTTCTTAGGCTTCGGGGCCTTCTTAGCCTTGGGAGCCTTCTTAGCCTTCGCGGCCTGCTGAGCCTCCGGGGCCTGCTGCTGCTCCTGCTGATTCGGGATTTGCTGCTGCTCCTGCTGCTCCGGGACTTGCTGCTCCTGCTGCTGATTCGGGTCCTCCTTCCCCGCCTGCTGATTCGGGGCCTGCTGTTCCTCCGGCTGCTGCGCAGCAGCGACGAGCTTGTTGTCGGGCGAGTCGGGCATAGTTTCTCAGACTAGAATAATGCTAATTATTCCTAAAATGTTCGTTGTTCGCGTGAAGATTCAAGAAATTTTAGATGATTTACGGATATTAGAGCTCGAAATCAACAACAATCGACGATACGGAAACGGACGGAAACGGACACGAATTTGAATTTTGAATTCCTAATATGAAGACATTGATCTCGAAGAAAGGTACGACGAAACAGTGAGACGCAAATGGATAATCGGAAATCCTTCAATACACGATTCAATATTAATTTCATCTAATTGCACGAAACTGTAAGACCGCTAAGCGAGTCATGGGTCACCGGGTTTCTGGGATTTGTTCTTTGGTTTTTTCTGCGAATTCCTCCGTGAATTTCTGCGAATTCACCAAACGCAGATTATCATCTCCAGGGTCTTTTCCCCACACGTACGGGTGGAAGAGCTTTCGTGTCTTTTGCATCGGCATTCCGCGAAAAAATTAAATCAACCTGCTATTAATCGCATTCATTTTTCCTCATCAAGCTATCTTGAAGCGCAGTTCAACTGCCACTCATCAAGCTATCTTCAAGCGCCGTAAGCACGTTATGGAAGAGCACAGCTTCTCAGGACTTCAAATCCTCGATTTTACCGTACCAGCGGCCACCTGGGGAGGTTTTGAGAAAATGGTGTTTCCTCTTTGCACATTGTCTGTCGTAGTTTTGACTTTGAAAATTCAGAACCAGCAATTTCATCATCTTCAACATGTTATCACCTTCAACATCGAATATCATCTTCAACATGTTATCATCTAAATCAACCGCCTCACCCGAATGAGCGTTCTCAATGAACTTGGCCTCCTTGGCCGCATTCTCGCGAGTGTAGCCCGGAATCGTTTGGCCATCACCGACTCCCATCACTTGTACCTTCGACGGGCCACTATCAAAATTCCCCTTAATCGCCTGACCAAGCCCCGTAACGCTCATGGTTGCGACCCATCCCGCCTTCGTCAGAGGTTCAAAGCAAATCGCACCGTTGGTGAAGATCTGGGATTTGTTGGTGCGGTGATTATTGTTTCGGGGTTGAAACAAGTGTATCGTCGGTTTCAATGTTTCATGAGTTGTACTAATATATTAAACTGATGTAATATTTTCGGCTGGTACAATTTCGTGAAAACAAAATCCTCTGAGATACTAAATTCCCTCTCTTACATAGCCTCCAGTCAACTTCGGGTGAACCAGCCTGCACAGCGGTGGGGCCATCGGAAATTCATCGGGAAAAACCAATTCCAATCTGATGCAATCCAATTTATGCTTAGCGAGACCCTTGTAAAGCTCCGAATCCTGATTGACGCCGAAAGTCATGATCTTCATTTCGATGGTGGATAGATCGGAGGAAGGCGCGGAAAATTGGATCTCGTCGGGGGGCTGTTCGCCTGGAGAAAGGGATTATGGAGAGCATTGGATAATATGGATAGCGTTGTTATTAATACCAATAGTATTGTAGTACCAGCATTGTGGTATGGATAGCATAGTATTGTACAGTAATAGCATAACGAAGTACCATTTCACATCAGTACTAGCTTACCCGGCGGCGCCACCAGCGGCTTGACAAAAATACGCTTCATCTCGCCCTTCATCCTCTTTCCGAATTTGATGGGCTTCGAGGCTGGGTCGGCTTGCTGCCACCTGAGGTTTGTTTTTTCCGTCATTACGTTGTTATTAGCTTTTCCGCAATTATGAGTAGTTGTTATTGTTTTCAATTAATATCCGTCATCATCATCTTCACCATCATCATCATCATCATCACTCCGCACCCGCATCATCAATCCTATATCCTCACCACTCAAAATCCTCCAGCTTCTCCCTCCTTTCTTGGAAGCGGCTCGCGGTAGACGCCTCAGATGAACTCGCGGGGGCACTGCTAGAGGAGCTACCAGAGGAACTCGCGGCGTCGTTGTTAATAGCATCATCTTCTACCTTGGGCCTCTTGGCAGGGTTTTCCCCATCATTAGCGTCGTTATTGTCGAGAGCGTTACCTCAAATTCGAATCACGAATTAGGATTTCCATTTAATACAAAAATGGGAGCTGAAATTCGATATCAGGAAGTATGAAATCTCAGAATCTGAAATCCAAAATCCGAATCATTTTGAACTCTAGTCTAAGTTTACGAACTTCACAACATTGAGGTCTCGTACTCTGAACATTCTCGTCTTACCAAAGCCTCCCCCACCGACATTCTCATCATCCTCTTCGAATTTCCTCTTAACACCACCTTTCGCGTTCGCCGCTTTTTTTGGCGCTTTTCGTTTCGGAGCTGCCTTTTTAGCTTTGTTAGGAGACTCGGCGGCCACAGGGGCGCCAACGGGCACCGCCTTCGGCGCGTTGACCGATGGAGAGGGCATTGCGGGAGGAAGGATGAGAGATGATGAGATAATGAGATAATGAGATATATGGTACTTCGGATGATACTAATCGTCTCAGTCTGGGTAATGTTGTAATAAGAATTATTAAGTGTCTGGTGTGTAGATCCTCTCCTCTGACTACTGTACTACTCCTCAGTCCCTCCTGCTCGTACTCCTTCACCCGTGGTATGATTGTTTACGATTGAAAATGATGACAACGACATTGAATAATTTGCAATTGACGACGGCGGCGACAGCGGCGTTGCATTAAACGAGTTCACACCAGATCGATGATTCGCGCAGAAGATGTGAGATTCGATCGAGATGCCATTTTGCCAAATTAATAGTTCGAATTCAGTAGTCCAACATGCACTCGTCAAAACCATCTTAATTAACGTCCACTACGCAAGCACGGTGACCATGCAATGTACTTTTTCAGATAGCACATCTGATGCATGCAGGTGTACCATAGTGATTACATGTAATGCGACTTTCACTTCACGCACCTTAGAAACTTGCCATGTCAACCCCAGTACTAATCATTTGTTACTAATATACCGGCACCAGTACTAATCACGTGTTACTAATATCAGCGTTTCAGCGGCATCTGCTCAATTTCAAACATCTCGTATGGTAAACCGAACTTCTGACTCCACCTTGGGCGGTATTCCGCAAGTCGCGTCTGCAGCTCTTGTATCTGGTTCATCAGCTGGCGGATGTTGTAGGAGCCGGGCTGGGTTTTTTGTTTTTGGATTTGTTTCGAACTGTATTTCTACGATCTAATCGGTTGTTTTTTCGACCTGTATTCATAATTTGTACAATCTCCTCCGTTTCTCACGACTCCGTATAATCATCATTTCTTCCCACCTCCTCCGTCTTCTTCGTGAAAGTCAGCCAGGATTCGAGGCGTTTGGTATCATACTTCTTGAGTTCATCCACGAGAGCCACCCGAATCGGGAGAAGACGTTTGAACCTGGCGAGAAGTTGTTCAGTAGTTGTTCAGTTTTACCGAAGGTCGAGTGGAAACAGCGAGTAGAATTTCATTGTTGTTCAGAGCAGGGGTTTAAAAAATCAATATGATATCAACCCCACCAATGCCCATTCCACTGCGCTGTCATCTGAGTGCAGCTCTTCAGCGTGCAGATTCGCCCCAGGATATCGATCCGCGCTCCCACAAATAGATCCCAGACCGTAATCGAATCCTCGGTTCTGCTATTATAAATCATCGGAATCAGGTAGGCGTTACTGTCCCCATCTATTAAAACGGAAAATTTTCCGGAGATTATGTTGAATTTGATGTGGATAGTCCGCTTGATGGCTTGCCCGGAGACGTTATGCGAAGTGGAATATCCTGTTGAAGGCGCTCGCGCCGGGAAAGTGGATCCATTCCCCGCATTCCCAGCAGAAGATGCTGACGAAGCGGCTCCGGATGAGCTTCCTTCAATCCAAAAGGACTCGAATTCGAGGGTATGAGAAGGGACTGCATTACCTCCTCCGCTACCGGATGCAGCGTTAGTCCCGGAGGGGTCCGTATGTTGCTCTTGCTGGGAAGACATAGTGGGCGGAGGTTGGGAGCGACTGTTTGTGGGGTAGCGAGGTGGGAGTACAATCTATTTTATATCCAGCATCCAGCATGGATTAATTACTTCACTGTCGCTTGATTTTGTATGGCTAAAGACTGCTATGGGTATTGAGGGAAGACATCAGTTTGCGACATACTGCTCAATATTTTGAGTCATAATTTTTTTGGAGCAAATTTGAGAAAGTTTAAGTTTTTCAATAATAATTCACAAACTGCACCCAATCTCACGAAAAAAACCAACACCAACCAAGCCACGAACCAAAACCGAAACCAACAGCAGTTCGCTAATACTATTTCTTCAGCTGGTTAACACAGATGCCGACGACATCCAAAATAATTTCAGTTCAAATTTTCACACAACCGTGTAATTGGGTTTCTATTGTTTGTAAATCCGCATTGTATCGTTTAAGGTTTTTCCGCCGCGTGATTTCGGTTTTTCGACTACACTCTGTCGAGCTGCACATTCAGATCAGACCCATTCCCATGGCGTTACAAGATCCCAGCGAGCTGATCATAATGCTTGATAACGGTTGATGGAGAAACGCTATCTGTCAAACTTTCATTCGTGCAACTTCATCCTCGATTTCCTGCAACTTCATCCGAGTAAACTTTAACTTTATCCTCCAGCCTCCCGAAAATCGTCCCCGGAAGAAAATCCTGGGGAAGAAAATCCTCCACTGTCATGAGACTCTTTCCGACTCCGGTTCAGCGATAAATTCTCGAACTCCTCGCAAATTTCCTGCCCCATTCCACCAGCTCCGCCGCGGCCGTCCTCGTACTCGACCCACCGGTCTCTACTTTCACGATGTCCGCTCTCGTTTCCACCACCAGCGGTATCTGCACTTTCAGTTTCTCTCTCCTGATCTTCTCCGTCTTCGGGAATTACGATTCCATATTGTCTCTCCAGAATTGCCCTGCGCGCTTCCGGCGGAAAGTCGGCACCCTCGAGATAATCTATAAAAATCTCAGCGCCCTTTGGAATCCTCTCCGAAGCAACAATCGCGCAGGAGGCAAATGAAGGTCGCGCGGAAATTATTTGTTCTGCTGTGGGAAACTGCTCAATCTGGCGTCTTCCTACTTTCGTTTTCACTAAATTTGGTTCGTTCGTTTTCACGCCTTCTTTCGGAAGTTCAGCATCCTCTTTCGTAAATTCCATGCCACTTTCCGCCCGTCTCTGCTTCTGCGCCAACCTCAGATCTCTCGCCACCACCTTACAATTCTCATCCGGATTTTCCCGATTCCATTCCATGCTCCGTCGGTTCTCTCGGAAACCATCATATGTGAGCATGTAAGCATTCGGACTATTGGAATGGTTGATCGCCGACTGGAAGCAGTACATCCCCATGCCCTTTCGCAGCACGTGACTCTTGCGATTCGTGATGGGGACTCCGTTGATACGTGAGGTAGTGACCTCATTACTTTTCCCATTTATGCGCGAATTCCTGTCCTTCTCACTTCTCCCTGGATTGCGAGTGCTCTCCACCAAAATCGCCAAGCAGTTCACGCGGATGAAGCCACAGCATTTTGAAAAAATATCGGGATCCACAAGGCTATTGACATCAGAAATGCCGTCAAAACCGTTCCCTTCCATTCTCTTGCGTTCTGGACTACTCTGCGTTTTTTCTGGACTCTCAGCTACTTCCAACAGCGTATTTCCTCCTGAAGCACTCTGCCTGCGTTTCGCCCGCTGAGCTTTCTTCTCTCGCGTGAGCTCCGTTTGGATCTCCTCTTCGAGCTTCGCTGTGGATTTCGATTTGATCTGTTTGTTTTCGACAGTAAGCACCATCTTGGATTGAAATATTTCTAGGTTTTCTTTTCTTGGCCTGCTGTACATACAAAAATATACCGAATTATTCATTCGAATAATCGTTTATACTAGTAACTACGACACTCATTAGTTTCCATTCTCCTAGTTTTAGTTTACCATATGCCAACAGCATCCCCACTCGTTCTGCCACTTCCTCGACTTGCTTTCGGAGATGATCTCGGTAAAAAGCATCCATGTGTGCTCTCTCAGCGATGCCCCAGAGATGCTCATAATCGGCGTCTGGAGGTCGCTTCATGCAGTCTTCTAGGAGCGGATACGAGTGGAGATTGATCGTTCTCCGAGTTGTAGCAGCGTTAGAAAGGTGCCGTGCATCTGCTTCACACTTCTCACCATTGTTACTATCACCGGTAATATTATGACCGCCTGCCCCTGCCTCTGTCTGTGTATCATACATCGTCCTGTTCTCCAATCCCCCAATCGCGAGCAGCCTCGCTGTGAGGAGGTAATATTCGTTTGAACATTCTAAACATTCTTCTTTATATTCGATGTACTGCTCGCACCGGAACTGCTGCAACGACCTCAGCTGCTCACTCAGCTGCGCGTAGAGGACGCCAAGGTATTCCTCATGACTTAGTTTTCGCCGCTGACTTCTTGGTACGTTGGCTCTCTGCTTAATTGAGTGGTTGACTTCCAGAAGCGTCAATAAGTTCCTGTCCACATCCCCTGCTTTTAAATCCATTACCTTCGACGTTCCGCAAAGCGCGGCATGGTATTTTGGCCACCCGTATTCTGCATTAACACATTGCGGCCGGTCGCAACAAGCCTCATTACACCCCCGGCAGTGGAAACGCGCCGGCACGATATTTCTTCGGATGCGTTTGGGAACACCATTCGTTTTTCTTCTTTTCCTTTGTTCTTTCTTCCCGGCTCTTTCTTCTCCTCTTCTTCCTCCTCCCCTGCATGCCTTTTTTGCAAGGGCCTGGGGTCTTGGTCCCTTACCTCTGGGAGTGTGGTGTCGCTTCGTGGATGCAGAAGTTTTTTGCGTCGTGGGTGCTTCGAAAACAGAGTCATCAGAAGCAGAACCTGGAGCACTATCGGAATCATCAGTGTCATCGCAGACATCAGTCTCATCAGATTCAGAACCATCAGTACCATCCCCACTACTGTCCTCACCACCATCCAAACCCGTAAGCGGCTGCAAACAATGGGCGCAATGCGGAAAGTGCCGTTTCAAATGTTTCTCATGGCGCTTGAGTTTCTTCGTGCCACTGGTTCGTTGGAAGCCCCTAGGAGTGAGCTTGTATTGGCCGGACCCTTCTTCAGAATCATCACTGTCTTCTTCTGAAAAATGTTCTGAATCATCGTCATCTTCGTCTCCTTTTAAAAAATCACCATCTGACATGTCACTGTTTTCACCTTTTTTTGGAGTGTTGTCATGATCAAGCCCGTTTCTACCGACGAAGGAAGACACCATCGGAACCTCTTCGCAAAAAATCAAGCCGCCTTCTTCGATATCCTCGGTCGCTACGACGCCCCAACCGTGAATCACAGCAGGAGCCGTCTCATTTTTGGTTGAGGATTCATCACTGCTTTTGGATGACAGGATTTCCGACTCGGGTGGCCATTCGCTCCTGTGCTGGAGTTTTGCCGTGTTAGACGGCAGCGTGCCACGATTCCAGGACATTTTTCAGCCGTGGTATATACTATGTGTTACGTCGAATTCCGTGCTGTGTGTCAGAGGGTCCACATCTTTGGAAGGTGTTCTTTACACCACTCGAGCTATGTCATTAATATTTTCTACACCACTACAATTCCCCTATTTTCTACAGCACTAAATTTTTACCTCTCCGCTTCTCCCGCTAGCTACCCCCCACAGACCCCATAGTACCCCAGTTCCCTCGCTGCATCATTTTTGGGCGTTCGATTTGATAATGCCGTTTTCGCAACACTTTTTATCGACATTTTAGTCACCGCTCTCACCAATATTTGTCCTCTGCTCTCACCGATATTTTTGAGATCGCACTTCTTTCAACGATTCGCTTTTATCGACCTCAATCAATCAATCGCATGACATTCACGATAAACGTTTTTCAGTAAAATCTCTACGCCGGTCTTTGACTAAAATCTGAGTCTTTATCTGATGTTTTTGAGTTAACTCTGTCCGAGCCTTTCACTCTGTCCGAGCCTTTCAATCCAAAAGGAAACGGATTCAAACTTCTCTCAGGCACCCTTGTGTGAGAGTAATGCTCTTTCGATCTTATCAACGTCTTTCCAAAACGCTGTCATTTGTGCCTTTTCCCTAGCGGACGCCTTGTCGTCAGGCACATCTTCATCGGTTTCCTCATCCTGGCTGCCATCGTCGCTATCCCCATCGTCATTCTCACTGCTGCTACTACTGCCGCTGTAATGCACCTTTTTACCGGAACTGTTGCCATTCGTTTTTCCATTGAAAACGTTCAGTACTTTGTCAACTGACGATGTCAAAATGTTATTGATGGAAGGTCCGAGAGACGACATAAACGAAGATCCGCCTCCACCTAGCCCCGACCTCCGCAATTCCTCCGTCGAGGTACAGCAAACTTTGAAGACCTGCTTTGCCGTCAACCCCTCGCAGGCAGCCGCCAACCTTTTGCAGTTTTGCAGCAACTCTTCGTCGCCGTAACACGAAAACCGGATGTGCAGGAACGGCAGAGCCGACGCGAGAGCGGGATTGGGGTCGGTTGTATTGCTCTTCTTCGTAACACTTTCCGCTGCAGCGCCCCCAGATAGCATACCCCCAATCGACCCCTGCGCAAGCATCGCCGCACACAGTTGCTGCAAAAACTTGTGCAACGGCTCCCCGCCAAACTCCCCGCACCCCCACTTGCCCGTGCTGATTTTTACTCTTCTACGAGCGAAACTCTCAGCCTGCGCAGCATTAATAGCTGCTTCCTCGGGAATTTCAAAAAGTTCGGACCCAGATGCCGTTGCAGCTGCACTTCGTATCACTGCTTCCGCGTTCCCATGAACGAGCTCCTCCGTCTCGATTCGTTTCTCTAGCATCCTGCGAAATGCGATTGCCGCTTTCCTGATATCGCGCACCTGCTTACTGCGAATGAAGTGCCCCCGCATGCTGGCATCCATCGAGATTATTGTCTGAGGCTTGAAACTGTCTTGGCCGGTGGGACCTGGAAGTTTTGAAACGAGAGTTGAGTCGTTCACGATTCTGAGATTTTTTATTGACAGTTTTTCCCCTCTGTTCACAGGCCGACCCGAAAAATTTCCCAATCCCTCACCTCCAAATCTAAAACTCCTTTGATAGCCGTTGTAGTTCGAGAAGCGGCGCACATTATGAGTGAGGACTACAGAATTCTCTGGCATGCTTCCTAGAAACATCATTCCTGCATTAAATTCCGGACAGCACATCTGCATGATCTCTTCTTGCGTCGCGCTGGCGATGAAACGGCCGTAGCTGGGGAGGGAAAGATGAATGTAAAAGTCTTGTTGAATCATGTGAGAATTTTGTTCACGGTTATTGCTTGTGAGAATTTTGTTCAAGGTTATCAAGGAAGGAGTATGAGTACAAGATCCGCAATGATCCAAATTCTCACCCAAAAGTCTTGTTCGCAAAATTCACAAAACCATCAGCATGAGGGTCTTCCATGCCGTTTGTGGTAAGATTCAATTCCAGGAAGATACCATCATCAGCAACAGAACTGGATTCCTGTTTCAAACTCAACCGCTTCCGCCACGCGTCTTTTCCGAGACTGTCCGAGGACTTTCGCCTCCCAAAAAACTCCCGCTCACTCATTACTAGCTGCTCCCAGGTGAGGGTCGTGTCTTCATCATTGATATGATTTTGGTCGTATTGGAGCGTGGTCCAAAAATACTCGAGCAAACACCGCGTTTTTGCTTGCGCACATGAACTCGTTGAACTCAGCAGGCCATCGAAGGACAGGCC
>Ga0099798_10385_pt1 | contig 15119 bp, 14 predicted proteins | sample Uncmet_Sort29A_1_FD_89870 | JGI IMG/M metagenome (GOLD analysis project Ga0099798, IMG submission 89870) | Marine eukaryotic communities from CALCOFI LINE 67, Pacific Ocean - CN13ID_Sort29A_1 | ecosystem: Environmental > Aquatic > Marine > Oceanic | place: Pacific Ocean: Monterey Bay | collected...
GTTTGGGGACTACACCAAGTTCGTGATCACCAGAGCGCTGGACTTTAACTTTGTAGGTTTGTCAATGTATGCCCGCGTGTGTGTTTCGGTACGAGTTGGTTTGTGGTGGTGGTGGTGATCGTGGTAAAGGTCAAAGCACACTTGTCATAGAAACCCCACCATCGTTCTTAAAACGACCTTCCTTTCGCCTGTTTCATATCCCGGGTTTTCCTGGGATATACTGACATTTTCTGTGTGTGTGTGTATGTGTGTGTGTTTGTGTGTTGTGTTTGTGTCTACCAACAAATGAGCACGTCGAGTCAATTCGCTTGTTTGCCTACAAGATGTATGGATGGATTGATAGGTGGGTGGTAGGGTGGATGTGTGGGTGGGTGGGTGGGTGATTCAACGGATGCATTCCCTTCACACTCACACAGACGTCGCCGAATCACTTCGGTCAATGATTTGCTTTTGCACGAATGCAAGGTTTAGCCTATAACATGTTTCGACAATACATCATACATACTTCCAGGTGTCGGACTTGGGTGTTTTTACTCCGTCAATTGCGTCGCTACGTACCTGTTTGGCTGTTTGGCCGGCAAAGTCGGTCGAAGCCCAATCATGTTATTAGCCGTCCTCGCCCATGCTGGCTTCTTCGTGTGGCTCTTTGTGTAAGTGACCCTTAATCGAAATGTTGTTTATGCGCATGGACCATCTTGGTGAATCTCTCTCTCTCTATCGCTTTCTCTCTTTTCATATATGCATTACGATATGTATTTACACGAGAACAGCGCAACCGACCAAGTCATGCAAGTAGGGAATGTGCTTGTCTGACTATTTTTGACAGTGTGCAACCCCTTTGTTCCTTTTTGGTGGTCTTGTCTTTCTGTCTGTGTGTGTGTGTCCGAAGGGCTTGTTCCTGTCGAATGTTGCTATACGGCCTCGAACTATCCAACCGGCGACCCTCACTGGAAGTCATCACGATTAATATAAGGCCAGAAAGTATTGTTACAATAATGATAATAATAATAATAATAATAATAATAATAATAATAATAACAACAACAACAGGTGGCCTGTCCCAAACAACTTTGTGAAACAGTGCTTTGTCAAGGATTGCATTAATGGGACGGTCAGTTTGTCAATCACGTCTGGGCTATTACGTTGTCTATTTGAATGTTCACTTTTAAAGGGTTCTCTTGCAAGTTGTATCCGACTCTTTTCTTGTTAAGTGATAGTTTGTTCTTCTTTTGTTGTTTCCCGTTTTCTTTCTCTGGGGGGCAATAAGAACAGAAGATTCTATGCCCCGTTTCTCCCCCCCACCCCCCCCCCCGGACTTCGTTCGTTTATTAACTCCTTCACTGTCAGCAACGGCATAATCGCGCGACTTCACTATAGTATCTTTCACTTCTGTGGCTGAGTATGATCCAAAACACCGCAAAGGCGATCCGCAACGTCACGGCGTACAGCGCGGGATGCAACCATGACACGTGCATTGCTCCGGTGAAGGACGGCACAGAGCAGCTGAGCTACTATGCTCTGGGCACTCCTACCACAAAGGAGTGAGTATGCAAAGCTGATCGTGTGAACGAAGTGTAATCGAGGCGTCAACGACTTCCTCCCACTGCCGACACCTAGCAGGGAAGAACTAGTGTTTTATTTTTGCTATGGAAATCCAATAGGAGCAGCGATTTTTAAAAGCTCTAAAAAGGCAAACAAAAATCAAGAAAATCTAAACGCTAGAATTTTTTTTTTGCCTTTTAGAGCTTTTTTTAATCGCTGCTCCTATCGGATTTCCATAGCAAAAATAAAATACTAGATAGTCCCTGCTAGGTGTCGGCAGTGGGAGGAAGTCGTTGACGCCTCGATTACACTTCATGCGCGCATGAAGAGGAGTGAGAGAGGGACAGAAAGGGGAAGTTTGCAATGTTCTCCAGCTCCATCGGCGTTCTTTGCCTTGTTAGCTGGAGTGCCCGACGGATATCAATATTTATGGGAAGTGGGTGCAACAAAGGATCTTTGGTGATACGCCTTTGCCTCTTTGCCTGGACAAGAAACAACCCGCCGCGCCAAATGTGGGTATGAAAGACTTTAAAACATGTTGTGAACGGTCTTTGTTTTCAATCCCACTAGTGTGTCTCGGCACCAATACATTCTCGCTAGTTACGTCCTCATCGTGGGTATGGCCGCTGTCTTCGCCGTCGGTGACGCTGTCTGGGAGAGTTTTCCTCCTTCAATCCTTCAGGTCGGTTTACTCTTTCTCATTCTCATAATCTTGTCTCGCCTTCCTTTTTTAGCTTTCTGAGTGGAGACAACCAGCAACACAAATACCTATTACGCAGTAGATGAACTAGATTAAAATAAAAAGAGAGCTCCACCACACCTTGTGAACCCCAACACCGCCAACTGACCAACCAACCATTTATCAACCAACCTACAAACTGAACCATCGTCACAGGTATTCTTCTCCCAGAAGGACCTTGAACTGAGCAGCGCCAACGCCAACCTGAAGCTATGGCAATCCCTCGGGTTCTGCCTCCAATTCTCGCTGGGGATTTTGCTTGCCGACCACTTCGCTTGGAAAGTGTACATTGCTCTCGGCCTTCTCGGCCTGTCTTCCCTGTCCCTGCTCTGCCTTCATTGCTTGATTCAATCTGTGGACACCACCAAACCCGACCAGCAGTCATCTCTCCTCAAAGACGGTGACTATGACGATGGGGACAACAACTTCGACTCATTTTCCTTTCAAGCTCTTTCTGATGGTGGGGGTGACGGTAGCTACGAATATGATGACGACAGCGATGGCGGTGGGGGGATATGACAACGTCTGCTAGCAACTACTAGTAACAATTGTCCGCCAGCCACCGCGCTTGGTACATACATGGTACTACTACTAGTATGGCAGATAGCAGTACACAGTACACACATATACTACTACACGTATATGCATAGTATATATATATAATATACATGTTATATATATATATATATCCAGGCTCACCTGCATATGCGATCTGCATTTGTATGTACTACGAACACCAATTCTACAACTCCATCTACGACTCTCAAAAACTCAACCCCCACCTTCCCGACAACACCCTCATCATCCGTGCGAAACGATACATCGACGATGTCCTTGGGTTTGTTGCCTACGACTCCACTCGTCCCATTACACGCTCCATCGCCACCCGTTTCATCTCCGCCTTAAAAAACGCCTACCACCCCAATATGCTCTTCAAAGACGTCCCTGTCGTCAACGATAGCACACGTTTCCTAAAAACGTCTGTCTCGATCCGCAATAACAACCTCATCGACGTCTTCCACTATGACAAAAACTTCCACCACCTCCTTACCCATTCAACACCGAAAACACTGTCCATCATGAACGCCCAGTCCTTCAGTCCCTCCTCCCAAGCGCGAAACAATATCCTGAACACTCTCCACCGCATTCTTCAAAACTCCTCCAACAATTATAACATCATTGCCTCCACCTTGGGATACTTTTCCACCATCCTTCAACACAACTATACTCATAAACACATTCTCTCCGCTCTAAACCGTATTGGACATACAACTGGAAACCTGATCTGGCGTCGCATAAAGACGATCGTTCGCCTTCTTCTTGACAAATAAAGCAAACGCTATAAAAACACCTGCGCCTGTCCCCGAAATAGACCCACATTTTGCATTGACGACGTACAAAATCATAAAATGATTTATACTGTCTGAGCAATCATCGCTTGGTCTCGCTAGCCCCCGAAACGCTCGTCCCTGAACGCTTCCTACCGTTAGATTTTTTGTAGAAATCCACTTCAACCTCCTTTCAAATTTCAGTTTCATTCTCTCTGCCTCGCTTGTGCAACAAGTTCTTTTCTTTTGTCCTCTGCGTTGTCTTTTATTAATACTAGTATTAATATACTACTACTACGCACTAGCACTTGCAGTTTTTCGTTTCTTCCGCTCGCCTCCTCTTCCTTCGTTCTGCCTGTTGTTGTTTCCTTTTTTCTGTGTGTGCTCGAACAGTTTTTGACTTCTTCCTTCTTCAAGGGCTCCTCCGTGTATTGCAGTGTTGCCGTTCCGCGATTGAACTTGTAGACGCTTGCCTCGTTACGCGGTCCAAGAAGAAGAAAGAGAGAAGAACTGTACACAGACGTACGTTTCAATCCTCGCTATGTCGAGATTATATAATGAAGCTATACGCGCAACCCTTACATCGTGCCCGTGAACCCGCCCCGGCCCTCGTCCCTTACTACACGTGTACATGCATGTATATCTCTATAGATATATATATAACTAGTTATAAAATTACAGAGAATACTATAGTATCTAGTAGTAGTACGTCGTCTAAGTAGTACTAAGCTTAGTATATACAGTTATATACAGTATACATACATGTATCCACGTATACGGGTACACGTGTACGAGATCTCGTACTATGCATACATGTAGTGTACCAGTACCGCGGGTATACAGCTGTACGTGTATGCATTACTACTACACGTACGTAGTACCTCCTCTACTTAAGTAGCTACTAGTAGCAGTACGTCACACACAAAACGTGTCGCATATGTGTACAAGCGGACGGGGACTCAGAATGTGATACGTGTGGCGTGGCCATACACCAAAAATGCATAAAACAATTAATAAACAAGGCAAAACAGCACCACAGACACAATAATACTAGACCAAGAAATGCTAACATCAACACAGACACTCATATACTAAGATGCCCTTACTGCAGAGGAAAAGACCAGGCCAACAACAATAGAATAAAAAAGAAACACATCATCCAGACAACTATCGAATGGCAAAAAAAAGAACAGGACGAAAAGGTCCCGGACACCCGACAAAATAATGGACAGCAAACCAGATCAATAACATCACATCTGAAAGCATATGTAGGACACGAAAAACAAGGAACAATAGAGATATTTGAAATCGACCAGCGAAAACACCGACACGCATATCGACGACCACCACCACTGCACACACTCAAAAACAAACGTAGAATTCGCACAATAAATACACCACGAACCCAATGCGCAGCCATGACTCGAAATCCAACACAACACGAAAGAAAGCAACGTAGAGCCGCCGCAGGAGGAGGGGGGGGGGGCGTAGCGGAGGCGAACGGAGCGGAGGAACCAAGAAAAAACGCAAGAAGGCACAGCAGTTACCAGTCACAAAATGAGGAGGCACAAGAGGAAGAACCAGAAACACAAGACATCCCCTGGAGGAGCAGGGGAGGACTGCAGCCTGAGCGGGGCCACATCGGCGACTTTCGAGACCGCTGAAAATAATGGCCACGGTAGATTTAATCTATGATCGTGCGTAGTAATATACACTGTACTCGGTTTGGGCAGATGCCCAGCCTACGGTCTTAGCAACCTACATACATATTAGCAGTACGTGTGTATGTACTACACGTACGTGCGTACGTGTAGTAGTGGCTAGTGGCTAGTGGCTATCTTCAGTTTACGTCGTTTATTCTCATCATATTTTACAGATGTCTTCGTACTCTTTTTCCACCTCTTTCCCCTTGAAAGGACCACTCTTCAGGCGCACTGTGGCCTGCACCAAGCACCAATGGGGCAATATGTAATTCATATACACATACTAAGTATACGCACACAGCGCCCGACACTCGACGACTCACAACACTTTTGCCCATGCATTTCGCTTTTTACTACTACTACTACTTGCACCGCGCGGATGAGGCGCAAAGAGCCAAGAGGCGCGCGCCTTCCCTTGCATCCACATCTCTGAAAGACGAGTCCCGCCCCCTCCCTTGCCCCCCCCTCTCCCCTACCCCCTTTCTTTCTTTTTTTCTTTCTTTGGCTCAGCCGGCCAACCTACCGTGAAACGTTCGACGTTCAGGGCCCGGAGCTTGCCGATCTCGTGGCGGTGGGGGCCGTTGACGATGCGGACACTGCCGCCGATGGCAGGGATGACAGTCTCGAGGTCGTCCTGGTCGATCCGAATGACCTCCGCGCCCTCCGTGCGCATCTCCAGGGTGGCTATGAACCGTTCCTTGACGTCGACAACGACACCCTTCTTCTTGTAGAACTTGCCCTTCTTCAGGTGCTTGTCCACGACCTTCACCACGATCCCCTGCGTGAGCCAGTACTCGGTGCGCTTGCTCGCTGCTTGCTCTAGTAGCTTTTGCTCCTGCTCCTGCTGCTTTTTCTTTTGCTTCATCTTTTTGCCCTGGGACATCATTTCTTCGAGGGCGGACACCTTGCGCTTCTTAGACTTGGAGGAGGAGGAGGAGGAGGAGGAGGAGGAGGAGGAGGAGGAACTGCTGCCGCGACGGAAGACCCCAAAAGCACTCGACCGTTTGACGCCGCCCTTTACGCCGCCCCCAGAGGTGGCGCTCTTTGTCGTTTTCTTCAGCCCGCCCAAACTGACGGTCTCGCCATCTTCGCGGACGAGGTCGGTGTGCTCCGGCACGGCGCCGGTGCCCCTCGCGGAGGCGTGGGCGCCGGCCGCCTTGACCTGCTGGGCAATGAACTTGCGTTGAATCTCCTCGTGCTCCGCGGCGGACTTCTCTCGCCTCTTCATCGCCTCTCGCTCCGCGATGGACAGCGCGTCGCGTTTTATCCACTGAATGAACCAGCCCTTCTCGGTCTGGTCGACCACGCACTTGCCCGTGCGGCCGAGGTACTTGACGAAGCTGGTCAGCGTCGTCCACATGGTCGAGTTCATGTGGACGTGGTGCCTGTCGTTGATGAACTCCGTGTATACGTTGTTGGCATAGACCCGCCGCTCCCCGTACCGCCGTGAGAGCAGCTCCATAAACAGGCCCTCGAATTGCTCGGAAAAGGAGTCAATCACCGCGTTCGGGTTCGCAGCGACGATGGCCATCTGCCGTTGGTGGCCCTCGGACATGCAATGGCACTTGAACCCGTTCGCGTCGCGACACTGCTTCTGGCACATCTGGCAATACCATCGTAACTTTTGTAGTCCCTTGGCCTTGATACGGTTCGATATGGCCTTGGGGGTCAAGAAACCGTGCTTCGGCATGACGACGGCACGGAGAGGACGCTACTCCTACATCAAAAGTTCGTGTCCACCCCCCTCACCTCCTGGCTTGTGTGATTTGCGCGTCGTGACCCCTATTCTTTCCCTCTTGTGCCTTGTCCGCTTCGCCCCTGAAACAGCAACCGATACTCTTACCTGCACATGACGACAAGACGACTGGCGACTGCGTGCTGGTCGGCCATCTGCCAGATGGAGAGATGATGAGGAGGAGAGGAGATGATGATTATTAAGGACACGGACCGTGTTGCACGTGTCGTACTATTAAACTACGACGACCGGTATTAGTTTATAAACACGGCTGCTTGCTTATACTCGTGCATATACTAGTAGCTAGGGTATACATTTTGCAGTAAGAGTAGTACTGGTATTTATTATAATATACTGGCGCGGTATTGATTTTCCAATAGGACCACCGGTTTTTTTGCAAATTAAAAGCAACCGGCTCTAAAACCCGCCCGGAACAAGAATTTTATAAATGTCGCACACTGCAAACGATCCAAAATGTTTGTGTTACTGCATTTCTTATAGTACTAGTACTTAAATCACTTTTACTATTGATTTTCAATACTGATAAAATATCTTCAGATCCAGATGTCGTCACCAAAATAATCGATTGCGTCGGAAACTCACTTCATAATACCGCTCTATAATAAGGTCTTACGTACCTATTTGCAATACCCTAATAGGTACCGAGCTAGCAGCTGCTGCTAGCAGCTGCTAGTTAAGTATTTATAAGTGGTGGTCGGTCGGGAATAAAAAAATGCAAAGACGACGACCATCCGTGTTGTCCCCATCATGCACAGCAGTCTGACCACCGCCCACACACCGACACCGACAACCGAGACCACGCACTTTCAAGAAATCAGCCTTTATTATTGACGGTATTAATATGCTGCTCGGAGAGAGCTAGAGCAAGCTAGCTTGGTAGGTAGGAGGAGAAGAAGGAAGAGAAGGGGAACGTTGAGGAGGAGACGACACCAGATAAAGTATCATGCCGAACAACGCGCCGCCCGCCGCCGTCACCATGACAACAACAACGACGACAACAACAACAACGACGACGACGACGACGACGACGACGGCAACGACGGCAAGGTGCGCCTTCGTCACGATGGTCACGTCAGACGACTTCCTTGCGGGGGCGCAGACCATGCTCTTTTCCCTGCGGCGGACGGGAACCACCTTCCCTGTCATCGTCCTCGTCACACCCTCCGTGTCGGCCGCCACGCGGCGCAAGCTCGCCGCCGCGGCAGCGGGGACAGTTGTAAAAGAAGTGAAGGCTTTGGCTAACCCGCACGCAGGCGTCAACCCCGACGCCTCGTGGGTCAACTCGGGGTACACCAAGCTGCACATCTGGGGTATGGAGGAATTTGACCGGCTGGTGTACATTGACGCCGACATGCTCGTACTCGGCTCCCTGGACGCTCTCTTCCAGCGTGCCATGCCCTTAGCGCCGTTGCCCGCGGCGGCACCGGACGTCTTCCCGCCAGACAAGTTCAACGCAGGACTCTTGGTGGTGAAGCCGTGCAAGACGACGTTGGCAGCGATGCTGGAATGCGCCGCGGACCCGCGGTTCAAGTCATATGACGGCGGTGACACGGGCTTCCTCAATGCCTTTTTCCCTGGTTGGTACGCTGCCCCAGCGGAGCATCGCCTGACCTTTGGGTACAACGCGCTGAGGACCATGTTCCATTCGACGTACGACGGCAACCCGGGATACTGGAACGCCGTCCAACCGCTCAAGGCCGTCCACTTCTGCTCGAGCCCGAAGCCGTGGGACGCGGCGGGCGCCAAGAAGAAGGGGGATCTGGAGATGCTGTGGTGGCAATACTTTCTCGCCGCGTCGACTATGGCCAGCGCGCCCCCGGCCGCGGTCGCAGCCATGCTTGAGAGCGCGCGGGCTAGGCTGCTGCAGATCACGGCGGCGACGACGACGATAACGAAGAAGAAGAAGGTGTCAGCGACGACTTCACCGCTTCCACCTTCCCCTGCTCCATCCTCCTCTTCCTCCTCCTCCTCCTCCTCCTCGTCTACGACGACGACGACGAACACGGCGGTGGGACGAGGAAAAGTGGGCGATGGTGTAATGCAGTACACGACCTTGCCGGGCACGGACCTCTGCGTGAGCCGTCTGTGCCTGGGCACCATGTCCTTCGTCGGCGCCGGTGGCATGTCGGCCACGTCGGAGGCGACGGCCATCGAGGTCCTGCACGCTGCCTTTGACCGCGGCATCAACTTCATCGACAGCGCAGAGGCGTACTGCGACCATGCCGCGGAGCGCGTCCTCGGCAAGGCATGTTTATGACCAGCTTGCTTTTTTTTTTTTTTGTGCCACATCCTTCCTTCCTTCCTTCCTCACGCCCACTCAAAGTAGAGATCGCTGCTGTGATGGCAGTGCTCCTGCTTCGCAACCACGTATATACATACGCCAAGTCGTTGTGGGTCCCCCGAGCATGTGTGTGTGTATGCATTTTCTTTTGTGCGTATTTTATGAGTGTATTGCGCGTGGCAAACCCGTATACTGGCGCCTAACTACTACCTAGCCCCCCCCCCCCCCTCTACCTGCCTGCCTTTCCCCCCTACCTCCTTCATCACAGGCCCTGCGCTCCTGGTCGGGCGGGACCCGGAAGGACATCGTGGTGGCGACCAAGTTCGGGCGGCACGTGGGCGAGACGCAGATCACTTACGACGCCGCGATGATCCGCGCCGCGCTCGAGCGGTCCCTAAAGGCGCTACAGACCACCTACGTCGACCTGTACCAAGTGCACTGGGGCCTGCCTGCCTGCCTGCCTGAGTGCCTGGAGAGGGAGGAGGAGGAGAGAGAATGGGGCGATTGGTCTGATTGGCGGTCGATGATGATGATGAGATGGATTGTACGTACTCCAGGGAGCAACATGAAGGACGTCCAGGAGACGGTCGACGTGCTGGAGGCGCTCCGCACGGAGGGCAAGATCCGGTACTACGGCGTCTCCAACTTCGGGGTCAAGCACCTCGCGGCGTTCCTGGCGGCCTGCTTGCTTGGAGACACACCTCGAGACACACCTGGAGACACAACACAAATGGAGGATTTGCGGAACTTAATGTGACCAACGCATACAGATCGACCAGACCCCTCACGAGATTTTCCGCAGCGGAAAAATGACATAAAAATGTATCGCTAAGGAAAAAAAATACTAAAATAATATGTTTTTATTTCCCGCTGCTGAAAATCTCGTGAGGGGTATGGTCGATCTTTATGAGTTGGTCACAGTTCCGCAAATCCATTTGCCTGGAGGCGACAGAGAACGAACGGGGGGGGGCGATGATGATGATGCTCTGATTGGTCAATGGTGTGGTACCGCTTGTTGTTGTTGTTGTTGTTGTTGTTGTTGTACGCGAGACCTGGCAGGTGGGAGGGGAATGGAGCGATGATGCTGATCTGATGATTGGTCATCGATGGGATGGAATGGATTGTACGACGTACTCCAGGCCGGGGGGCGGCCCGCCTCGAACCAGCTGCCGTACAACCTGCTGTGGCGCGCCATCGAGTTCGACATCGTGCCCTTGTGCCTCAAGCACAACGTCGCCATCCTCACGTACTCCAGCCTCCAGCAGGGTCTGCTGACGGGGCGATTCAAGGACCCCGCCGCCGTGCCCGAAGGCCTGGAGGAAGGAGTTATTGAAAAATTTATAGCCACCAAGCTCTGTATGGTGGTCTGGTGGGGACGAAATGGATTGTACGCCATGCCTGGAGGTAGGAATTATTGAGAATCGTATAGCAACGACGCTCTGTATGGTGGTCTGGTGGGGACGAAATGGATTGTACGCCAGGCCTGGAGGAAGGAGTTATTGAGAATCGTATAGCGACGACGCTCTGTATGTTGGTCTAGTCGGTGGAAAAAAAAAAAATGGATTGTACGCCAAGCGGAAGGAGTTATTGAGAATCGTACAGCAACGACGCTCTGTATGGTGGTCTGGTGGGGACGAAATGTATTGCTGAACGCCAGGCCGGCGGCGCTCTCGGCACTTTGCCGGGAGCAGCACCAAGCTCTCGCGGCATGGCAGGGCAGGTCACGAGGCCTTGACCTTCAAGACCTTGAAGGCGATCCGGACGATCGTGGACGACATGAACGCGGGGAAGGAGAAGACACAGCAAGCGGTGTCCATGGCGGTCCTGTGCCACCGACAGACCCATCCACCCACCGAGTTCAGAGTGTATACCTGCTGTGCACTCGTATATTATATACACCCGGACCCGTACCCTCATCACCTTCAAATGACTTTCCTTTTGAAGAAGTGTGATTGGAGCGTCAACGACTTCGTCCCACTACCGACTAACTTGCATTGCCTAGATAGTGTTTAATATTGCAATGGAAAGTCCGATAGGAGCAGAGTAATAATCGTGGGGGGGGGGCGGAAATTGCCTTTGCGAAATCGCTGCTCCTATCGGATTTTCCATATCAATTTTAAACACTAGCTAGGCAATGCAAGTTAGTCGGAAGTGGGTAGAAGACATTGACGCTCAGATCAGACTTCTATATATATGTACGGACACGAATGTAGTAGCTGTATGCGGAAGCAAAGAAAGAACGAACCGTCAGGGTTGAACGAGCGACAGAGGGAGGAGGGGCTGCATTTGGTTGGTCTGTTGGTCTGGGGGGGGGGAGGCAGGCAGGCAGGCAGGCAGGCAGTCTCCTGCCCATCCATGGTCAGCGGCAGCATGCACATGATATTTATATACATATGCATGGATGCACGATACATATTTTATGTTGAATTTGATGCGTTGTTTGTGTGTGCGTGCGCGCGGTGTGTGTACCCTAGGGTATATGTTTTACATGCATTGAAGATATAGGCATGAGTGACACGAACCAACCAATGAGACTGCACCTGCCTACCTGCCTGCCTGGTTGACCGACCCGATCACATACGACGAAAAGGCCGCATCGATGCGTTGGCTGCTTGGCCGGCCGGGCGTCGCTTGCCTCCTCGTCGGTGCTTCACGCGTGAGCCAGGTGGAGCGAAACGTCAGGACCGTTGCCGGCGGCGGTCAAACGAGGAAGGCATGGGCATCAGGGCGCGACGCGCAGAAGGGGGACAAAGAAGGAGGAGGAGGAGGTGGCGATGGAGAAGCAGGAGAGAAGCGGGGTATGCCTGCTGCTGTTGATGGCGTCGACGATTCCCTTACGCGCGCTACGACGGCCCTGATGCTGAAGTTGGGCAAGGACCCAGATCAATGGGCCACGACGTCAAGATATGCGTAGTGCTCTCAGTATACTTATACCCTAGGGTATACAGTGCATACTTACCCCTAGGGTAGTAGTCTTGTTGGTTACTTTTCTCGACTCAGCTGAGCCTCGAGAAGTAGCCAGGTGTGACTTCGGTCCGGCACGTGGTGACGAGGACAGGAGCACGGGCTCCGGTTCTGTCTCGTAGTGGAAGGTGTCGTTCGACATTGGAATGGTTTTTGTACTGGATTTGCGGTACTGAAAACTGGTATTTAAACTGTACTAATACTTCTTGTATTCTGTTGTTGCTTCTAGCTTTTCTTCTTTCTTGGTTTTGCTTTTGTTTCTTTCTTGAGAGAACGAAATGCGGAGAACTTCTCCACACACGCACTTTTTTGTATTTTATCCTAAAAATAATGCTAGTCTTTTCTAATACATTTATTGATGAAGTCCGCACTGGAATTGGCGAGGAATTCGGGAGTGTCCACGTGGATCCACAGAGGGAATTCCTCGTCGCAGAATTGGCGTCACGCTCTTTTAAGCGTGAAAGAACTCCATTTTACTACAGGAACTTTCTTCGTGCTGATGCCCAAATATTGAACAAATCTTGGCCATCCGTAAATCGACCCGGGGCTCCCGGATAATCTTGTAATCTTGAATAATCTTGCCAGTACATAAAAAACGTAATGTATACTGGTATGCGTTTTCTTATAGCGAACTCCGTCTTAGAGTGTACGCTATGTAATTGTTCTCTAAGACAGCAGGCTGGACAAACCGTCCAAACCGAGTATAATGTATATTACTACGCACGATCATAGATTAAATCTACCGTGGCCATTATTTTCAGCGGTCTCGAAAGTCGCCGATGTGGCCCCGCTCAGGCTGCAGTCCTCCCCTGCTCCTCCAGGGGATGTCTTGTGTTTCTGGTTCTTCCTCTTGTGCCTCCTCATTTTGTGACTGGTAACTGCTGTGCCTTCTTGCGTTTTTTCTTGGTTCCTCCGCTCCGTTCGCCTCCGCTACGCCCCCCCCCCCTCCTCCTGCGGCGGCTCTACGTTGCTTTCTTTCGTGTTGTGTTGGATTTCGAGTCATGGCTGCGCATTGGGTTCGTGGTGTATTTATTGTGCGAATTCTACGTTTGTTTTTGAGTGTGTGCAGTGGTGGTGGTCGTCGATATGCGTGTCGGTGTTTTCGCTGGTCGATTTCAAATATCTCTATTGTTCCTTGTTTTTCGTGTCCTACATATGCTTTCAGATGTGATGTTATTGATCTGGTTTGCTGTCCATTATTTTGTCGGGTGTCCGGGACCTTTTCGTCCTGTTCTTTTTTTTGCCATTCGATAGTTGTCTGGATGATGTGTTTCTTTTTTATTCTATTGTTGTTGGCCTGGTCTTTTCCTCTGCAGTAAGGGCATCTTAGTATATGAGTGTCTGTGTTGATGTTAGCATTTCTTGGTCTAGTATTATTGTGTCTGTGGTGCTGTTTTGCCTTGTTTATTAATTGTTTTATGCATTTTTGGTGTATGGCCACGCCACACGTATCACATTCTGAGTCCCCGTCCGCTTGTACACATATGCGACACGTTTTGTGTGTGACGTACTGCTACTAGTAGCTACTTAAGTAGAGGAGGTACTACGTACGTGTAGTAGTAATGCATACACGTACAGCTGTATACCCGCGGTACTGGTACACTACATGTATGCATAGTACGAGATCTCGTACACGTGTACCCGTATACGTGGATACATGTATGTATACTGTATATAACTGTATATACTAAGCTTAGTACTACTTAGACGACGTACTACTACTAGATACTATAGTATTCTCTGTAATTTTATAACTAGTTATATATATATCTATAGAGATATACATGCATGTACACGTGTAGTAAGGGACGAGGGCCGGGGCGGGTTCACGGGCACGATGTAAGGGTTGCGCGTATAGCTTCATTATATAATCTCGACATAGCGAGGATTGAAACGTACGTCTGTGTACAGTTCTTCTCTCTTTCTTCTTCTTGGACCGCGTAACGAGGCAAGCGTCTACAAGTTCAATCGCGGAACGGCAACACTGCAATACACGGAGGAGCCCTTGAAGAAGGAAGAAGTCAAAAACTGTTCGAGCACACACAGAAAAAAGGAAACAACAACAGGCAGAACGAAGGAAGAGGAGGCGAGCGGAAGAAACGAAAAACTGCAAGTGCTAGTGCGTAGTAGTAGTATATTAATACTAGTATTAATAAAAGACAACGCAGAGGACAAAAGAAAAGAACTTGTTGCACAAGCGAGGCAGAGAGAATGAAACTGAAATTTGAAAGGAGGTTGAAGTGGATTTCTACAAAAAATCTAACGGTAGGAAGCGTTCAGGGACGAGCGTTTCGGGGGCTAGCGAGACCAAGCGATGATTGCTCAGACAGTATAAATCATTTTATGATTTTGTACGTCGTCAATGCAAAATGTGGGTCTATTTCGGGGACAGGCGCAGGTGTTTTTATAGCGTTTGCTTTATTTGTCAAGAAGAAGGCGAACGATCGTCTTTATGCGACGCCAGATCAGGTTTCCAGTTGTATGTCCAATACGGTTTAGAGCGGAGAGAATGTGTTTATGAGTATAGTTGTGTTGAAGGATGGTGGAAAAGTATCCCAAGGTGGAGGCAATGATGTTATAATTGTTGGAGGAGTTTTGGAGAATGCGGTGGAGAGTGTTCAGGATATTGTTTCGCGCTTGGGAGGAGGGACTGAAGGACTGGGCGTTCATGATGGACAGTGTTTTCGGTGTTGAATGGGTAAGGAGGTGGTGGAAGTTTTTGTCATAGTGGAAGACGTCGATGAGGTTGTTATTGCGGATCGAGACAGACGTTTCTAGGAAACGTGTGCTATCGTTGACGACAGGG
>Ga0099798_10386_pt1 | contig 15105 bp, 14 predicted proteins | sample Uncmet_Sort29A_1_FD_89870 | JGI IMG/M metagenome (GOLD analysis project Ga0099798, IMG submission 89870) | Marine eukaryotic communities from CALCOFI LINE 67, Pacific Ocean - CN13ID_Sort29A_1 | ecosystem: Environmental > Aquatic > Marine > Oceanic | place: Pacific Ocean: Monterey Bay | collected...
AGAGCCCAATACAATACAATACAATACAATACAATTAATAAAACCTAAACCAACATTGAAGAGTCAAAGTTAACATTTATTCCAAACCTCGTTGGAAAGTCAATGGAAACTTACATTCTAGAACAACCTTCAATGTCATGCATTATAACTAATATTATCTCCAGCTGCACTGACAAGCACACAAGCACTTGATGTAAGTCTCAAGATATCTAGATCTAGACCAAGTTACCCAGCTCTGAATCTGAATCTGACTGATGCTATTAATAGCGTTGATTGATTTATAATACTATGTATTCCCTTGCATTGAAGTGCCTTTCAAAATTAGCAATAAGAGAGTCTGAGAAAGTTAAAAGAAGTACATCTCGATAGCTGAGGTTCACGAAGACATTTTGAAATCCCCACGTCCGTCGATCGCAGTTGTGAAAACTCCGTCAAACTTCGTTATATCAGCTAAAATTATTATATTTTGGCCTCATGATGTACCTTGTTCACGTCATATCGATAATTGTCTTGATATCACAAACAATTGTCAGTTCCCCGACAGTAAAAACAATTATTGGTTGCGTTGGGAATTATGATAGGTCCCAATATTTCTGTACAAGCTGTCCAATCACCGTTTGTAGTGTTCTTGACACATGTTGACCTATTTAATACATTTTAAGGATGTTTAAATAATAATAATAATAATAATAATAGATCAATGCATTGTTATTCCCCGACATAAGGTTGTCCAATTTTATTTAATTAAAGGTACCAAGGAGGAGATACTGGAGCGTATAAAATTGCGACACATTCGCCTGTTTCTATACAAAACTTCTCCGCTTGTGACACAGAACAATTCCGACACGTGTAATCTCCACCGCATCCGTATGGACCAGCTTGAAAATTCCAAGAGTTGACCACAAAAGTGACGGAAAGAACGAATGCCACTCCATGAATTAGAATACTGTTTTTCATGACGATCTCATGACATGTTACCCGAGAGACTTTAAAACATCATTATATCATTGATATGGAAATGAAGAAGAATTAGTTTTATGGTTTCTCACGTATTTATGAAAATCGGCGGAGACTCGAGACTTGAGAGAATCTGTCACCGTGTTAGTCAGTTGTCTGTCAGTTGCATTAAAATGTAATGTAAGACGTCGACAGAGTCGACAGATCTAAGCTTAGAGCTCGAGACAGAGCTCGAGCTAGTTAACGACGAACTTAATTATAATTAAGTTAAATGTTAATATGTATACCTGGTATAACGTTATTAATATTTATGATACGTATGTATATATACTAGTACTGCTGCATGCTTATAATATATATTTACGTATATATATATATATATATACATAACACGTTACATATATATATATATATATACGTATGTACGTATACGTATACGTACGTATACGCGTACGTACGTATACGTATATACGTATATACGTATACGTACATCTATATATATATATACCTATATGCACAAAATGGTATACGTATACGTAATAATTATAAATATATATATATATATATATATATATATATATATATACTACCGAGTAACATTTAAATTATTCCGGTATACTAAAATTTATCTGTATATTGGTATGTAAGCTTATATATATATATATAATTATATTAATTACGTATACGTACCAATGGTATACGTACGTATACGTATAACTTACGTATTCCGTGTACGTACGTACGTATCGAATATCTTAATTAATTAATATATTATTAACTTTGCTGTGTATATATATATATATACACGGCGGAATTCCCTGATCATGATATCGATATCGATCATGAATATATACCAGGTATATATACCAATAAAAAATGGTATATATATACATATATATATTATATAATTATACGTATATACATATACCTATATATAGATAGAATATATTATAAATTAACGTTACCAGATACCTGTAGATCTGCAGCTGGTAACATGTTCGAATTCATGTATCCTTATATAATTATATATAAATACAACACTTATAATTAGTAATTAACGTTAACGTTAACGTAAATATGCATGACGTCGACATTGCAATTGTACATGACAAATTCAAATTATTTGAATATATATTCATATCGTACGTACATGTCCATTACGGTATGCATAATACATTGCATATATATACCACGGTATATATATAATTATTTATATACATACGTATCATGGCATTGCAATTGCATGCACGCATGCATATTTATAATTATTATTAATAATTATAATTATATATATATATATATATATATATATAATATTATAATTAATATAATATTGCAATTAATATTGATTGATAAAATATTATAATTATAACGGTATATACATGGATATATGCATAGATCTACCGGTATTAATATTAATATTCTAATTCCGGTACATATATGTGGATTTCGACGTCATGAAAAAAAAAATATATATATACCAGTGGTATATAACTTGTTACCTGTTTATATACGTATATACCGTATATATATATATATATGTGACACAATACATGTATATATACGTATACGTATACGTACCCCTGATATATATACGTATACGTACGTATACGTACGTACCCTGGGCATCATATATATATATATATATATATATATATATATATACCACGGCCGCGGGTATATATATGTCTTACAAATTTACGTACTACTAGATTATGTAGATCGATATATCTAGCTAGATCCAAATTTAAATCGGCGGCCCGCGCGGAATTCGAATGCATAACTGTTATTTTTTTTTAATAAATATTAGATCTTATATAATTATTATATATATATATTAAATTTTTTATAATCGGATTAATTAAATAAAAAATCAATACCCGTAAATTCTAACTTTGGGTGCAATCACTTTGGCACAGTTCGAAGCACATACACCACCTCGTAATGTATAAGGCTGTTTTCACGTGTCTCTAAGCTCAGTCAAATTATCGCACGGAACGCAATTTTGCGCCGCTTTAAATACAGTTCACGCGACTTATTTGAGACTGCTGTTTGTAACATTGGGTGACACGGGAAGAACTTTAAAACAGCTTGGGAAGATAATTTTGAACCAGGATGGAAAACACAGGAGATGACAGGGATTCGCTCGACAAGGTATCGAGTTTTGTGATTGAAGAAATATAAAACATAATTCAGTTTGAAAATAGACAAGTGAGAGCCTCGAAGTTCAAAATCTTAAACCAAATGATGATCCAAATACTCTTGCTACTCCGATGGTGCAAACGCACCATCGTTTGAGGTCCGTACTTTTCTCAGTTCGCGTCAGTCAGCATGGCCGTAAGTATACGTTATTATTTATAGCAATTGGTCAAGACACTCAAGACATTCGGCAAAAATTGTACGTAAAATTGAAGAGAAACAGTCTCAGCTTGAAAGGATTGATAGCGAGTCCTTACTGAGACCCCGAAGCGGTTCATTTGCAAAAGCAGCATTGTTTATCGGTTGCTGCTTTGTAACGTTTGCAACAGGAACGGGTATTTTTTTTTCATGTCTTTTTGTGAATATCACGTTACAATTTGTGTAGCGAGTGACGCAAAACATGAGTAATATATTGTTGTTCTTACGATAGTCATTTCGGCATCACTCGCAATCGATTCAGCAACGGGAATTTGTCTGGATCTTTTGGTGAATACATATTTTAAAAAATGATTCCATTTAAAATCGGTAACCAAAAAAAAACTGTTTAGGCTGCTTTATGTTTCTCCTTTGGTCTCTGTATTCAAAGATTTGCTCTGTCACATCAATCCAAAATACAAATTTGTGGCAATTTCAAATTACCTCCTACGATATTGTGGTTGGATAATTTAATTTAATATGCATACCAATTATTTAAATGTAACATACATTTAAGTTTATAAGTTATTCATAATAAATTATGGTATGCATATCATGATCATGATATATATATATATGTATGTATGTGTGTATATATGCTCTTAGGTTGGTTGGCATGTTCGTTTACGGAAGCGCAAATGTTAGTAGTTTGCTATTCATTTCATGTTCAGTTATTTAATGCATAATTGCAAAGCCTGCTTATATCTATTTGTTGGTTTTTGGTTTATCTCTAGGTCGTGTATACTGGGGCATTGTCATATGGCACACTATCACTGCTCACTTCGATATTTGTTATATGTCTTTTGTTTACTGCATTCATTGCGTATCTTTGGCTCGGAGAGGAGTTGCATACTTTTGATGCCGTTGGATTTGCCTTCATAACAGTAGGAATAGTCATAAATGCTATTTCGCTTCCAAAGGGTCAGTCGTGTGTTGAAGTTCTGATTTTCAGACATGTTACCATTTATAAAATAGTTGTGGCGCGATACGGGGCTGACGACATAATTGGTTTTTTCAAGGAAACACCGGCCATTGTTTTTTGCGTCACTGTTTTGACAATGTACTACACTCAAAGATACTTTTATACTTTTATCTTGCATATCGACATGTTGTCATCTTGTCTCCAGTGTAACAGTTGCCTGGGCCTGGACTATACACTTTGAAAAGAAATTTCCAACGTACATCAAAATTACATACAACTGGCATGCATGCATCCCATTACAATTACTGCCCTAGGTTCGTCGAAGACTCGAGTTTTGTTCCAAAATTAGATTACCTGTCAGCAATGTAAGCACCTAATTGGATTCCCCCAAAAAATGTTCAACCAAACATAGAATCAAAAATCAAAAATACATTGTATCAGGCTTGCATATCCAGCTGTGCTTGCAATTTTCGAATCTTTGATTCAACTTGGTTTGAATGCCTGGAGCAACATGACGTATTTGACAACAGTGGAAGGGGATAATCAGTGAGAAAATTCATTTCTTTTCTCCATATATTAAACATTGATTCGCATGAGTCAAAAAGTTATCGTATATTATAGTGTGTTTTGTTAACAGGTATAATCATTGGTTCTTTTGGGCTACCACTGGCTACATTGCATGTGGTGCTTTGTTGGCTATGTTTTGGTACCATGTCGAATATTGCATTAGAGTACATATGCGTGTACATATGTGCGCCTTCATTTGATTTTTTGCATCGAATAAAAACAGGCTAAGAAAAGCGTATGGCAGATTCGAAACGACGCAAATATTGTAAGTAAACTGTTGTACTAGTTTCAGCAAGTCAAACTTTGTACATGACACTAGTTAACGTTGTATTCATAATTGAATATTATTTAAAAGCTATCAGCATTTTCAATCATGCGTGCCTAAATATTATATGCGTGCGATAAAGCGCAATATTGGGAGAAAGTCTAATTTGATCCTATTTTACTGAAGGCCAATTGAGTATGGCGTATTGACGAGCATGTCAGTACTCGGCGGGCTGATTGTATTCCAAGAAAGCAAGGCAGCGTCAACACTGAGTTTGATTACAATTTTTTTGGGGATGCTTTGTCAATTTACGGGAATGGGTATCATTGTCAAAGGAAATATTGATTTAGATGAGAAATCGAGTGATTCAGAAACTGAAAAGATAAGTGAATAGGAATTGGACTTCATTAGAATGCTCATTATGGCAACCATATGAGCTTCGCCACTACCACATGACTTATTCCTATTTCAATCAGCAAATAACAAATTGTTTACAATTTAATATTTAATTATATTTTTAAAATAAAATAACACTTATCATGTGCATATTACAATTTATTATTATTGAATTTCATAATATATCGATAGTATCCGTGTCTGACTAATGATCACTCTGTCACAAATTATTATCGTGATTATTTTATTTAAAAAAAACACCATATCCGTGATCTACAAGTTGCTAGATTTTACGAAATTATCAGCTGCAGATCTATTTAAATTTGAATTTATTTCATTTTTTATTTTTATGTATTATAATTATTATTATTTAATTAAAATATTATTATTATAATAATAATATTATTAATATTAGTGTTAACAAATTTCCTCATTGAGATATATTAGTCTAGTTATTAAATCAAGTTTTCTAGTTTTTACTACATCTAGAATTTCAATAATTGATCATGAATTAATAAATTCAGAATTATTTTGTTATTAATTAATAATTTAAGTCGACACGTTTTATTTCATATTTAAAAATTATTTTCAGATATAATATCCGGGTCCATCTATTAATACCAGAGTTAATTTAAGAAGTTATATTTTTTCAAGGCGTGGTATAAAAAATAGGGTTTGTCAAAAACTGCTTTTCAAGTTCCTTTTCACTCATCTGCAGGGCTTTTCTACTGATTTGAACATAGAGGGCTACAATTAAACATAACAAAAGGTAAAAGTATCTACTAAAGTAGTCCCCCTGGGTTAGGAGCGCGCAAACTTTTAGCTTAACGTATTTGACTTTGTACGTCTGGTTGTCATTCTCAAAACTTGTATCCAAACTTGCGCGGTTTTGTGACAGTTGGTTTGGGATCGTAACTGAATTTTTATTTGTCGCTATAATGTATCCACCTGCAAAATAAGAACAACGTATTTTGTGAACAGACTTTGCATTTTTCAACTTTTGGGTTTGTAATTATAAAAGTACTGTCACGATCGAAGATTAAATTTCCATCTTTAACGTTCTTTTCAACTAAATTGTCTAGTTCGGCAAGACTTATTAAACCATCCTTGTCAGCATCCATTGAGCTCATATTATCATCTATGTTCAAATTCAAATCATTCAAATGCTTCTTCAATTGAAAGACCCCAAATATCGTAATCGCCATGATACATATTGCATATAATTGTAATGCTAAATGCAATCGAAACACCCACACCTATATTACACCTATATTACATTTTGTGATTGTATATGTTCAGTGAATAATACAAAAAATCACCATCCAGCACGCGTATCCTAGGATTGAAAATATTTGATGATTTTTTTTATCTCGTTATTTTTTAGAACTTAAACACAATTTAATTACCAGTAGGAGGAAGTATTCGATCGAGATATATAAGACGGTTTATGACCATAAGATATGGTAACAAGACCATTGATGCTCTGGCTGGGATTGCTGATGATATATTCCAAAATGAATTACATGTACTTTCGATTATATTTGTACACTATTATAGTCTGCGAGTGAAAATATAGTCAAGTTAGTCTTTGAAGAAATTACCGGAAAATCCAATAAAAAAAGTAAAATACTAGAGAGGGATGAGTATGGAATAAACCACGATAAAGAATTACAAAACGTTTTGGATATACTTACTGGTATAGCTATACATGGCCCAAGAACTGTTGTATGTCCACGGAATATCCTGTTTATCACAATCATGATTATAATTTATTTTGTTTATTGTTCTTGTAAATGTTTAAAAGGTATGAAATAATATTAACAACCCCTCAGGCCTTCTTCTGAATGTAAACATGTACTGTACGAAAGGTACTCTAGTTTCCTTCACACCTGATACAAACGATTGCGTCGATTATAGTTGTTATGCATATATGGCTTTTATTTATTTAATTTTTCACCAGAGATCTTTTCTGTTATCATCTGAGGATTCAAGTATAAGTCCACTAAATCAAAATCATGAATATTGGTATTCATAGCTCCAGTATCAAAGAAATTCGTAGACGCCATCCTAATCAAAATTGAAACGTTTCATTTTAAAATATGCTACTAAATATGCCACAAATGATTTACTCGTCCAGTGTAAACCTAAGTCAAATTAAACAATAAATTTCAAAGTCTGCAACGTGATAGAATCGAGCAAATTATATTTTATTTACGAGGCATCAGTATCCCTCAAACCGACACCGCTAATGTTGATCGCGCAATATTGAATATCCAATGGATATTTTTCTAGCCTGAACTACAAATCAATTTCATATATACTAGAAAGTGATGTAAATGTATACAGGCAGACCACACAAGAATATGATCCACTGAAATGATCTTCAGCAACAACATACGTCAAATTTGACTCAAACTCATGAACAATTTGCAAACTACGTTTGCGGGAGTATGCAGCTTCTTTTATTCCATTCTTACACATTTATTTACGTCGTACAAGTGAATTATAAATTATGAATGGGCTGTGCGGTACCATGATATAAATTTCAGGTGTCCAAAGTTTTGCATGTTCACTTTCGGGAACTGTTATTCGCAGAGACTTTTCGCCCCACATATCTGCGGAGAAAGATCTGTCAACGTTTGATGGAAAGTTGCTTGAGATACGATCATCAGCCCTACACATTATTTTACGCATATATTCATTTTGGAACTGTTGTTATTTTATGCGTTCTTATAATTAACGTCTTTACCAAACACAATAATAGAAAAAATCCATTCCAAATGTGTTTTCCAGTTGATTCATTTCCGTAAAAGTTTTAGGAGCAATAGAGGTAACAATTTGAACTATCAAATATCATTAATAATAATTGTCAATTTGAATTGTCGATATATGGCGTAAAAAATGCTTAATAGTTTAATGATAATAACATCGTCGTTTAGACAAACCTGGACATGAACTGTTAAAAGCAATAACGTCACTGGCCGATTTGAATGGTCTAACACCTTCGAAGAAAGTATATTGCAGCACAAAATATATATGTTTTAATAACTTTGTCATCCACCTTGAAAACATTCGTGTTCCGATGACTCACCAAATGGAAGCCGAAAAGGATTATTATACTTTGACAGAAGATAAGACAGCGCTTCTGGAAAATATTTTCAACTTTTTGAAATTTCAACTTTTTGAAAAATATTTTCAAGTTTCTTCGAAGAAACAAAGTGATATTCATACAATAAACACTGCAATGTATGTATGTATGTATGATATATATAGAAAGAATTTTAACTGTTTCATTCTGACCGCCAGGATCACATTTTCCATTCGCATTTTCTGATACACAGTCTTCGGTCAGACCAAACGCACCAGCAACGAGAATAAACAGTACAACAAAGACTGAAAAGAATGACGCCCTCTCGTATCGTGACTGGCGGTCCCCTAAAGCGAAATACATTTTCGTGTCGTTCTTCGGTCTTCTGTTTCCCGAGCGATATTTTTCACTCCAAAGGTTCTGTACACGTTTAAGCTTACTTGTACAATAATTGTACACAATACCTAATTTGGAGAGAGTTCAATAAAATTTTAGTAAAGTTGTCCAACTTTTTAACAACGCGCATGTGTGTGTGTGTGTGTGTGTGTGTGTGTGAGAGAGAGAGAGAGAGAGAGAGAGTGTGTGTGTGTGTGTGTGTGCGTGTGTGTGATAATAAGTGTGACCAAGAGCATAGGGCATATCTAAATACATAGATCTAATTATATATAAAAAATAATTATGAATATGCATAACTTTCGCCTGCGTAATTTAAATATGCATGATATGCATAAAATATTAGAATTCTAAGACTTATCATGATCATATGATCTGAATTCGAATTTTGAACAATTCAGTGAATTATTAAAATTTTAGTATGGTCTTCATAATAAATTATTCGGACAATGGCGACGGACATTTTTGCATAATTAATTAATTTATTTTTATTAAATTTTCCATAATTAACTTGCATAGGTACCTATAATAAATATTAATTATAATTATACCATAATTTATTATAAATTATATAATATTATATTGAAATTGGTATAATTTATCATGGTAAATTATAAATATATCCATATGCATTTAATTTGTGACTATCGATATCGATATCACTGATATGCATACAATATGCATAAATACATTTTTTTTTGTCATGCTTTTGAAATGCAAAAATTATGATTATGACATTGCATATGCGCATGCATGCGCATATGCATTGCATTTGTAAAACTTACAATATTTATAAATAATTATTAATATTATACCAGATATTATTAATTATTAATTATTATTTATTACGATAGAATGCAAACATAATTGATAGACTAATTACATAATTTTACAATTTTTTTGTCATACAAAATTTAAATTTAAATATGCATACCAATTGGTATATACCAAAACTAATATAAGGATATGACATAAATGAATAATTATAATTATTTGTAGATACCAATGGTAGAGTAATTAATAATAATATATAATTAGACGAAAATCGAGACCAAAGGCCAGTCTCTTGGGCCTAAATTAAAGGCCCTCGAGCTCATCGCAGTTTAAAAACGTTTTGGAAATACAAATTTTGGTAAATTAAATAATATTCTGTTATTTCAAAAAGTAAAATTAAACGTTAAAATTAAATTATTTTATTTTATTTGGAAACGATCGGGCCTAACTTACTAATTATATTTAATTATATATCAGTACGGCCGGTTATATCTATTTCCATAATTAAATTAATAAGGCAACAATGTCGTGTAATTTTATAAATTAATCAAATTTAATCATAATTATTATAATTATTATTATAATTACGAGTTACGTAAACGTACGTATACGTACCTTTTTTTTTGGTACATATGACCGGCGGTAATATATATTATGTGACATCATCAATATCCAAAAGTTACAATAATTAGATCTATTGCATGATGACATTGCATTGTTTAATTTTTAAATATAAATTTATGCATTCTGATCATGATAAGCTTATATTAATAAGCTTAAAGTGATGCAGAAAAATTTAATGATGCAGACAAAGTGTTCTCATTTAAATTATTTTAAAATTTTAAAATTTTAAAATTTTTGTGTTGAGCTTCAAGGTTTGAATTTTGAAAGTATGCATAGTAGTAAATTGATACCCTGGTAAGTTTTTACAATGTCATATTTACGATAATTATAACTGTAAGAGCAAAATAACTTTGATTGGCCTGAATGATTGGCTGAATCTTCAGCTTCAGCATGATCATAAATATGCAGAGGTTGACAACTAAATATACCATGGTATTCTCGATGTCAAACCCTACAACTTTTCGGGCAGATGGCCTCGGTCGGCCGTTTGTCACAAACTCGCAGCTTTTGCACGGAATGCATAAATGGTGGGTGGGACATGATGTTATTATTCCGCCATAAATTATAAATTTATTAAATTTTTAATAATTTTTTTGACATTCCACACCTATTGCTGACCCCCTCGTCTTGTAAAAGAATCACTCTTTCTCGGCATAAATCAATGTCGATGCAGCATACGGAGTTGATCATCTTCGAAAGCTTCTGACACTAAACACCCGAATAGAAGTAAAATAGTAATCTTCACACGGTCAAAAAAGACATGTTGCGGCGTCACTATTGGGAGCTCTTACTGTTCATCGCCCAGGGACTAACGTCGTGTAGGTTTGCAGTATCCCTTGACAATGGATTGGCTGTGACTCCGCCAATGGGTAATTTAGTATCTAATAAATCATCTATCCACCTCGCGACATTGTAAATATTGTTAACATTGCCACGAATTAGTTTTAAATAATACCATCAATATATATATATATATATATATATATATATATAATGACCATATATAGGTACATATAACATGTCGTGATTGATATCGTGATTATAACAGGCTGGCGGAGTTGGAACTGTTATGGGGGTGGTGTCAATCAGCAAAAAATGATCATTGCTGCTGAGGCGATGCTTGATAAGAGTAGAGGCGTTTCCTTGGTCGAAGCAGGATACAATTATATAGGATTGGACGATGGTTATCAAGCATGCGGTACAGGTTTAAATGGGTCATTTCACAACAGGTCAGGTTATCCATTAATCGACAGCACAAAATTTCCCGATATGAAGGCTATGGTTCAACACATTCATGCGTAAGTATTTTTAATATGAACCTGCATAACTACTTGCGCATTCTTGCTTGAGGGGTTGTTTCTTATAGACTTGGACTGCACGCAGGTTGGTATGCGAACAATTGCATCTGCAACGAGCATCAAAATGAATCATCCTGGGGTCCAGCAGTCACAAAAGGCAGACTTCCATTTATGGGCCAAGGACCGCTGTGTGATGGTAGGGGTGTTGCTGAGACTTTTGAACATTGTTTACAAATTTGACATAGGTGTTTATCACTATGAAGGCGATGTCAGGTCTATGAAAGACTTTATTTATAGTTTCACGAAATTTATATTGTTTAAGTCAGATATTGTACACGTGATACACGTGATACACAATATACACTGATCTAGAACAAATAAATGAATTGTAAATTGCTTGTAATTAAATAGTGCAACTCTTGAGTTTGGGTTTGATGGAATCAAACTTGATGGTTGTGGCGAATATCTAAATCTTTCAAAGTGGGCTGTCCTGTTGAATGCCTCAGGTCGTCGTGTAATGATTGAGAACTGTCACCAAGGTCATGATGGTCCTGGAGATTGGGGTGCTGGTGGAAATTTGAACCAGGGGATCAACAAAGTGCCTGCCATCCGCTGGTGCCCTTTCAATTTTTTTAGGTTACTTTCTTACTTGTAATGAAAATATTATTTCTGGGTGATCAGATACACGTTGAATATAATATTACTACTTTTACATGTATGCTGGCACAAACCAACATGTTAGCAACAACACTTTTTTGGGATTAAATCTTTCAGTATATTACCATGTATAGGACTTCAGGCGACATCCGACCATATTGGAACAATATTATAGACAATTTACTTAGTGTAGATAAGTATCAACCATGGAACACATCTGGCCAGCTAGTCAAGACCGGGCCAGGATGTTGGTCCTACCCTGATATGCTTGAAGTTGGTAACATGAAAAGTTTCAAGGAAGACCGGTCTCATTTTGGCGCATGGGTCATAATTTCGGATTCATTTCATTATTCAATCAGAGGATTTTTATATACATAAATATCTTACTAGGTTATAAATTCCGCACCTCTCATACTAGGACACGATCTCGCCAATAACGATACCAATAATGAGGTGTGGCCTATCATCACAAACTTGGACGCCATCAAAGTTTCACAGGAATTTGCTTCTCATGAGAGATACCATCCTGGTGGTCTTGTCAAAATAGTTAATTCGCAGCCCGCTACGTTATATTTATGGACTGATAATGACAGACCGAGTGGTATATGGGAGATGAATGAACCGGGACCGTCACACATCAAACACAGGTGTTTGTTTCTCTTATTCTCACAGTAATGATATTGCAAGCACTAGTTTTATATAGTCAATCTGTCTGAATGTTTTAGTCCTACAGGTCTCTGTATTGATCCACAGTCAGCAGCAAATGCAACAGACCAGTTCTTTTTGAGCCCTTGCACGAACGATACTTCGCAACAGTTTGTACTGAAGAACGGCGACCTTCAAAGCATGCATACAAAATTATGTGTGGCGATGCGACCCGGATATCAAGGTATTCGCATTCGTGTCTAAGTTGTGTATATGGTTGATTTTGAGCAGGAAATACACATTTGTACTCTTACTTCAAATTATCAAATAACATTTTCACGCCAATTTAATGCAAAGGCCCCCGAGTAATATCTTTCTCATGCGACGCTGGATTACGTTACGGAAAGATGGCGTACAATCGCTCAGATGGTTCCCTTCATTCAGTATCTTCAAAACTTGCTCCCTTGTATATCACTGTGCGAACGTCTCCTGAGGATGGCATACTAGTTTATGCGAAGCCTCAGCCATTCTCCGCAGTTGCGATATTTTTTATCAACAACGGTCCAAGATCTGCTGCAGCAACACTCAGTTTCGCTGAAATCCACTTTGATAATACTGGTACGACTGTGTTGCAAGATGTATGGAATTCGAGTATAACGCGATATCTGCCACTTAACGCCACCTTTGTTTCTACTGACTTGATTGAACCACGGGATTCCAGGTTTTACATTATAAAGTGATCAGCAATCGGTATTCTTGCTATATATCAGGAAGGTTACTTTAATACAAGTTTAAGTTGATTAATTTTGGATAAGAAATGAGCTGGAACTGGAATCCAGCTGTTGCCTATATAGATTGGTCACATTCATTCATTTCTACACTAAGAAGCGAATTCATCCAAAAAGTGGTCATAAGGCATGTGTTAAGACAACGCATAGCATTGCATATATATGTTCTGCCATCCAACTTGAACTATAATTAAATTTTTATTCATTGGTAATTATAATACGTATGGTTTATACATAATAGGCCCTATTATAATATTGTGTATATTATTATGCATAATATTATTATTATAATATTGTATCGATAATTTATCCGTGGCACATTAATATTAATAAATGTACATATCTAGATACTTAGCAAATTGCTTATATATTAATTATTAATAATATAATATATATATACACGCCACAAATGTTGTCACCGCCCACTAGCAGCGTAGCTGCTACCTTTCGGCCTATGATGGGCGGTGACATCAATTGCCGTCAATTCTTTCATCTCAAATTGATTATTCAAGTTAAAGGCACATGTCATTGATGATATCGATGAATATGCATAGATGACGATGACGATGATTCAATGACGTCGATTATGACGATGATGATAATTTTTATTTATAATATTATATAATAAATTATCAATGATATATAATAATTTATTATATACCGTCACCGTCGGTGTATTCAAGTATTTATTATATAATATTATTAAAATAAATTAGTATGCATATTAATTTAATATCCCTGATAATATGCATAAATTATAATTATGCATAATATTATATTCAATTATTTAAATTTAAATATCCGATTATGAGTAACGTATAATATTATGCTTCGATAAGTACCCAGAGGACAAACTGTTATAGCAAATTCTATTTTTTTTTTCATGCTATTTAGCAACTTGTCCAATGATCGACTCCAAGGAAGTATTGCATGCATAATATACATTATAGCGATCCGGGTCAGTGAAATGTACGTTCAAAAAATTAAAGTGCGATTATCGGTAAATATCTCTGGCTTATTTCTGGCTTAAGATCCGCCGAGAGCTTGTCTGAAGGGCTTCGTTTCGGAAATGTTGGGAAGCACTATGAGCATATCCAGGACCTCCGATAGATTTCAAATAACCCTTATTCCTTTTGATGGAACTTCCTGGGCTCTGTGTCCAGGTTCTGTGCGTGGGTGCATCAACATACTGATTCTTAGCAACCACATACTTAAAAATCCCACGCTCCAATTCACGCGTGCTCAACTGGGACGATTTGATACTTCTATTTGTCATTGTCAATCGAGGTTTGAACTGAGAACCATGAGCCAAATTAGGGCCTTTGCGCGGGGTATAC
>Ga0099798_10387_pt1 | contig 15087 bp, 15 predicted proteins | sample Uncmet_Sort29A_1_FD_89870 | JGI IMG/M metagenome (GOLD analysis project Ga0099798, IMG submission 89870) | Marine eukaryotic communities from CALCOFI LINE 67, Pacific Ocean - CN13ID_Sort29A_1 | ecosystem: Environmental > Aquatic > Marine > Oceanic | place: Pacific Ocean: Monterey Bay | collected...
ATCTAATACCTATTACCTTTAGTACCTTCAGTACCTCATGTGTCTAATCATTCTAGTACCTAGCTTTCCCGGTTTCAGCGAATGCCTAATGTTAATGCTATGTCTGGAAAGCAATAATTTGTAAGCACTTTTCTCTCAACCCCAAGCCCCTCGTTCCCATCCGCTCCTCCTTGTCCCCCGACATACTGACATATCAAACTCACAATTCCTGAAGTATCAGAAAATACTCACTTGTATCACAGACCTAGAACATCAGATTACAGATTACAAGGTGCGTACATACATCACTGAAACACACGTGTAATACTAGCATCTTAGAGTGAACATGCAGCACTTAGTTTGAACTTCGCACAGCACACCGAACTTGCTTTTATAGCATACATCTCACCATAAACTCACTTTTTCAGACCTTCCTCACCTGCGCCATCGGCCAAATCCTCCACTGCATCCGCATGGCATTCATGAATTCGCGACGGACGGTGGCTGGGAGGGATAGTTTTAGCGAGTCGGTGATATCTGGAGTGCGCGACCTCGCCAAGGAAAACTGCGGTAAAGCGAATTGAGGAAATGCAATAATTCTTCCAGCTGCGGGGGCTCGGGCTGAGCAAGAGGTTCGCGGGGGAGCAAGTTGCGGCAGCGGATGCGCGAATTTGCCAACTGGTGTCGGGTCCTGCGCGTCTGCCCGCCCGGGCTGGCTGCCTGCGCCCAGCGACCCCCGGTCCACAAACCATCCCGCCCGCAATAAATCTTCTTTGCAGTAAAGAACGGTATGCTTCTTCGGTAACCCGGCTGCGTGTGCGCGCTGGAGGGCTTCGCCTTCGAGTCGTCTGATCTCTTTCGAGACCTTGCTCGCAAAGTGTTCCGTGACGTACTCAACTCCTATGTGGAGTTGTCTGCATGTCGTTCTGCATGTAGCGAATACTGCAGGCCCAACTTCTCCTTCCGAATCAATGATATCTGCCCAGAATTCGACGTCGCCTTCCAAATTCCATGGATAGCTTCATCCACAGATGCGAGTCGCACTCGGCGTCGCATATCCAGTGTCCGCAGATGTCTCGCATATCCATTTTCTGCTGGGAACCTTTCCGCCACTTTTCCTGGATATCCTTGGACTGCGAGCAAGCCGCTAAAGAGACCTCTCTGAATAAATTGCTGCCCCAGCCTTCCCACACTAAATTCCTTCCTTACCTAGTCCTAAGACTCATCTGATTCTCCCTAGTTTTCCCCCTCATAATCTCCTCACCTATGGCATCCCCCACGCTCGCTCCATTCGTCACTTGCAGCAAAAATATGTAACAAACCACAAAAGTCGGATCATAAAGGCACTCGTGAATTCCCACTTTTTTCAATGTCAAGATGAAAAGCTCTTTTCGTTTTCTGCGAGCGTTATTCTTCGCCCTTTGCTCTTTTAATTCCTTCAATTTCTCCTCTTTTATTTGTTGGAACTGTTCTTCTCTCAGGCGTTTCTGGGTTTCGGAGATCATAGAGTCAGCGTCGGTTTCCAGTTTAACGAAGCCTCCTTCTGCGTCGACCGTCCATCGCAGTCCGAGTCGGCTACTTGGCGAAATCGAGCCATCGACCGCTCCCAAAGCGCCTCCCTCAGCGTAGAATTCATCATATTTGCCCTCAAGATTTGCGTCACTATATTTCGCATGCACAGCATCGACTTGCTTTTGAAACATCCCATTCAGAAAGCTCGTCCAATAATGCATGAAAGGCGCTCGATAGCACACTCCCAGAAAGAACTGCCTCAAACAAGCTCTGTAGATCTCATTCTTCGATGATGCGATTGCGAAGCTTATTGAGAGGGATTTGATTAGGATTGATTTTACTAGGTTTGTCAGTGTGGTGAGAGGCAGGGAGAGGAGGCGGAGGAGGAGGGAAGGGATAGTATGTTTGCTGGTAAAAACGTCTTGCTTTAGCAGCAGTATGGGTTGGATGAAAATCGCGATTAGTTCAGTTGCTATTCCTTTAACCACATCTTGAGTCCCTCCAACGATTCCTGTGACAACCGAAACCACGAATCTTTTTATCGCGTCGGCGATATTTACGATTAGAAACTTGACTAGATTCTGACTGCTCGAATTACTAGTAGCACCACCAATCCCATTCACCCCTCGCTCCGCAACCCATTTCTTCATCAACCCCACAATCCCGCGACTCAACAGTTCACTTATTATTCCACAATAAGCTACTGTGATGATTTTCGTCTTTAACGGTCGCTTACTCAATTTATCTAAGTAGGTTTTCCAGAGAAGCTTTGGATTTTTTAGTAAGAAGACGAAGTGCTTCGCTTGATCGGCAAACGAATCTCCTTCTGCTGTGAGATCGATTCCCGTTAGCGAGCCTATTAGCGTTTGCATTCCCGCTGGTATCCCCGTGGCACTAATCTGATCCTGAAAGAATTCGATTAATGCAAGGAAAAAACCGATCAGCATGTTATGACAATTGTGCGTTCCACCTACTTTTGTGAGGCTGAGTCTTTTGAGAACCGGTTTACTCAATATCTCAGCTTTCGCGAACATTCTGCCGGTTTGAAGGCCAGATTGATGGGAACCCTCGGTCATGTTGCTCACATTAGCACTTCGCGCATTGTGACTGTTCCCATTCTCATTCCCAGCATGATTCTTCCCATCATCCTCGGACTCCTCATGACCACCAGGGCTAATTCGCGGGCTATCCCCGACACTCCTCCTTTGCTGAAATTTCTGATTGTCTTCAGCAAGTCCAGTATCGGGATCTTGCGCCTCATTCTGATGAATAAATTCCTTTACCCAGGTGTCTTCTGGAAATCCCTTTTCGGAGGTGATGGAGGGACAGGATAGTGAATTTGCGTTGCTTGGTGAACCGTCTGGGCGGCGGCGACGGCGAGTCATGTTGGGCACGAGCTATTTCAATGGGTTGACGCTATTAAGCTGACTAAATTAGTATCCTGCGTGCCGAAAAAGTATTAATGATGCTAGATCATATGCGATCTCATTTTAGTCTACTCACACCCGCAGCAAGACAAGCACACCTTCATCAAACCAAATTTCCAACTTTTCACAATTATGTCACCAAAATTATAGCGTCTGATCAATAATCATCAAACATCTTAGTTTTTGTTTGTGCAAATGATTCCCGGTGTCACAGTTCACCACTGCCTTTCCGTACCGTCTCCGCCCCTCCGCAGGCTTTTCATATTGTACAAAAAATACGAGATTCCGCTGGTTCTCCAAAAAATACAAGATTCTCCCAGAATCGTGCTGCTCTCCGACATATGTAGACTTCGTCTTGGCATCTCCACTTCGTCTTGGCATCTCCATACTCAGGCTCCCTCCTCATTCCTCTTATGATTTCTGACCTTCTTCAAAATCGGAGGAATTTGATGTGTTCACACTCTCTTAGTCCATCTCCATATCATCCTTCTCTCCCTTCAAACTCCAGATCCAAACCCCGCCCATAAGCGCCACGATCACACTACCAATGATCTTCGGCATCGAATTAAACTTAAACAAATCCCACCCACTCAGTAAATACAAATCTACAACCTTCGGTTTACTCTTAGATTTGTCTGCCTCAACCCATGGTGTTTCAAATGTCACACTCTTCTTGGAACTCCTTTCTTTGGTCCTACTGTAGACAATCGGCGACATGTCATCATCCTCCCGCATCTCAGTGACAATCCATTTCTGTTTATTGTTCTGCTGCACATAAATCAAAATCAGATTTGAAGGGGCGGCTTTGACTTTTCCTTGAGTGGATTGTTGGTTGGTGGAGCCGTGTCCAGCTTCTGCTTCCGCTTTTGCTTTGGCCTCTTCTGCTGCGGCTTCTGCTGCGGCGGATTCATCAGAGTAGAAATCTTTGCCGAGGGGCTGGCACCAGCTGAGGGGAACAATTAGATTGGATTTGTCATCAGTGAGAAGTGTGTTACTGAGAATGGAATTAACGAAATGAATGAGGAAGGAATTATGGTAAGTGCTGCATTTAGCTTAAAATCGTATCGAGTACCACTGATCTTCATTCTAGAACTTAAGTGAAACTCCCTCACAGCGTGCACTCCCATATCCTCGCCGTGTATCGCATTTCCCATGGGACAATACTCTCGAGTTTCTTATTGTAGAACTGATGGCGGTATTGGTAGAAGCCTCTGATTGAGGTTGCATCAATTTTGGCTAGTTTATGTTCGCCTTTTTCGCCGCCAACTGGCACGAGTTTGAGCTCGTCCGAGCCCCAGAGGAGCATTACCTGGATGGGGGAAATTTGGGAAAATGGGTTTCGAAATGCGAAGGACAGCAGAGACTTTACGTGCTGATTCTGTGAGTAGTCCTCGAAGGGCATAACTTAATATCAAAGCACTTCATCTTAGTGTGCCCTGCTGATAACATCGATGCACATCTCATATCATAAGTTGACATAACATACAACCTTCAGTCCCCATCCCATTCGCAAAGCTCATATTTATCAGTGTCTTACATTCGGAAAACTGATGTTTATCAATGTCTGCTCTGTGGGCGTGCACATCCACATCAGCCCCATAATGCTGAAGACGAGGGTGAGGAAGCCGCTGACCGCGATGTAGGTCTTCAACTTTTGGATTGGGATACCCATCTTTGGCGCTTGGAGGGGGATACTTAAGTTAGAGAGGATGTATACGGGGGATATGGTTATGTAAAGGGGATATATACTCGAAGGTTATAACCAGTATACTAGTGTCAATATTCGTTATAACTTATCCACCTGTGTACGCGAGCGGATACTATACTTAAGTCCCACAACCGATACACTCGTATGTACTACTATGACCACCTCACGCGATCTGACCACACTGTCACCCTGTTGAATTGAAAACTGTTCGTTTTAGTCTACTCTAATCATGAAGCTGGTCTTCGCAATCATTCTGTGGTCCGCACCTATGATCGTTACTACCAAATGCCCAGTCTCACTAGTATCCAAACCTTGCTAATCCGACTATGTCGCGCGCACATTCAGACTATGTTCAAAAATCTTCGCACCACTAAAATTTTTCGGGAAAAAAACAAGCTCAGGAGTGCAGTATTCCAGAAATTTGAAGAAGATCGAAAATAAAGCAAAAACAAGCAACCAGTCCAGTCTCTAGCTCGAACGCAATTCACCATCCAGATTTCAGGGTCCTTCAACCATCTCGAAAGATCAATCAATATGGCAAAAAGATCTCAAATCTTCTCTCTCGTCACCGCAGCAATTATCATTCTCGCTTATGTCCCCCTGAACTAGGTCGCTATGTTTAATTTTCAGCTAATAGACAAGCTATTAGACTAATACGTTATATCAACAGACACCGTGCCCATCCTACCCCCATTGTCAGTTCTTGACTCCCGCACGCGTGCCAGGCTCACCTTGAGCTCCTCACACAAATTACCTAACCCATCAATCCTGGCAACCAGCAGCATGAATCAAGTGAATACCCAAATCAGTCTACTGATTGCCACGATTGCCAAGCGCCAGCACGAATCTAAATGACAACACGACCCGACGCCACGCCCCGAGAAACAATTGGTCAGACTAAGCGATTGAGCAATTCAGATCACATCCCTCTCAGATCCTCAAATATCATTATGAGCCTCTGATAAGTCTTAAGAAGTGATAAGAATCCTCAACGGCTCCCACACAAATAATAGGATGCACACCAGGGCGAACACATGGATTCCCGCTGAATACTAAATAGCTAGGAATAGCACTTTCATATAGTCTATCAACCAAAATTGAGAAGCATATTTCCGCTGGCTAGAAACTACCTAGACGAGTATCCAGAGATTCCGGAGAATCCGGACACCCTCTAGATAGCGTCCAGTATTAATCAGCTGAAGTTTTAGTATCTGAAGTATTCAAGTTTGAAGCAAGTTTGGAGTATAAGCCATTGACTAATATTGACGTGAATCTAGTAGATTGGAGAAACGTGAATCTCGGACCGGAGTTGGTAGATTTTAAAGTATAATAGAAGTAGGTTTCAGAAGGGTTAGAATTGGAAGTATTGCTATTTGTTGAACTCTGGTACTTTTGTACTCACTTTTGTACTCTTGTACAATGTACTCGTTTCTACTGCTACGATTCCTAATACATGGTGTCACTTTCCTAAATACATCATAAAGGTTGTGCTGTTTGTGGTTAAGAAACTCCCACAAGCGCCACGCCCCGGTGGTTTAAAAAAATCCGTCGAGGGCAGGGTGCACGTCTCCTAGTGAGGAAGTTATATTTTCCCCTGAGAAAGACCTGAGCTACCCTGCTCTGCCCCTTCTCTGCACCTCCTCCACCCCTCCTCTGCACGACTGCCCTCGACCAGCGACTACGAACATAAACAGTAGGCATGGATTAGAAAGATGCCCGATATGGTAATAATTCACATCGTTTAGAAATCGTATTCCAAGCACTCAGATATATCCCTGCGTTAATTCACTTAATCCTACCCTGTTCTACCTTAATCCTATCCCATCTTAATCCTATCCCATCTTAATCCTATCCCATCTTAATCCTATCCCATCTTAATCCTATCCCACCTTGATCCTATCCCACCTCAGTCCACGCAAACATAAATTCCGCCTTCGCTTTCTTCAGTCCAACGACCACCTTCCCGTTTTCCATGCCGCATTATTATCACTAATATCACTCGGAATGCCCCTTTAAAGTATATCATTCAGCAGAAAGCAGTGGAAACGACGATGAAGAAGAATCGGCACAAACCAGTAGAAAACCAGTACAAGTAGTGAGAAACCAAATGCGGAGCAGTGAAGCAGCAGTGGAGTTTAGCGCAAGCTTACCCCAAAAATAATTAGCGCATCGCGGTGAGTCCGAAGGTTTGGGAGCAAAGATTGTGCTTCAGTTGATGCCACATACCATAGCCGCGACCGTCGCACTGCTCGGTACCTGAGATTTTGTTTTTTTGATTCTTAATTAATACCAATCGAAACACTGATACAGATTCAACATGATAATATTGCAATCGAAACCCATCTGCTCTTACAATGATATCAAACTTCGAAACCCATCTCCTGCCCATCCGCTCTTACAATCGAAACCCATCTCCTGCCCATCCGCTCGTACAACTGCTCTTACAACTGCTCTTACAACTGCCCATAATTTTCATGCACTCCCACGTAAACACAATAACATTGTCATTCTCTTCTCACAATCATGATGCATCTCCTGGTGGCTGCAACATGAGGGGTCAAAGGATATGTCAACCTTCTATGAGCCCCGTACGTATGCACGCTCACTCTATGTATGTCAAGCATGTCCATATGATCCGACCTTCCTGCCCTGAGTCTCCCCACACCACACTCCTACTTCCTCACCATCCTATGACTAGTATGACTACCCTACCCCTGCGATATATAATTATGATATGCTCCAAGACCAGAGGCCTTGAGCCAAAATGCACTTAAACACACCCTCCTCTCACAATCATGATGCATCTCCTGGTGGCTGCAACATTGGGGGTCGAACGCCCTCTTACAATCATGATGCATCTCCTGGTGGCTGCAGCATGAGGGGTCAAAGGGATGACCAGCTGAGTCTTCAGGCCCATCGTAGACTTTACCTTTTTGTATTAAGCAAGTGGGATCTCCATGAGGAGCATATTATTCGAAATAATTTTTTTTTTTTTGATTCTGCACGAAGAAATGGCTATTATTACTGAAATAATATTGGTATCCGAAATAACTAATATTCATTCGTACGAAAGTGAAATTGTTATTGGGTAGTCTGCAGAAATACATCGTGCAAGAGTTCGAATCTAAAGTCAAAAACTGAAATAGAAATGAATCTAGTAGTTGTGGAATTGTGATTTTTCTGCGATTTGTCATTATGATTCTCTGTGATTTGCAATTCAGATTTGAATTTCCCCTACTGCAAGGATCCTTCGTCATCGTGATCATGCACCTCTGATGCTTCTTCGTCACCGACTCTTTGCATTTATCGCAGAATTTTTTGTCGGTGCCTGGTGGGATTTTAAAATTCTCGCTTCGGGATAGTCATCGAAATTAATCGAATGTTAATCCAGCTTACCTTCAGCCTCCAATCAATCTATATGGCGTACAGACCGTTATATTGTCTCCTCAGACCGTTATATTGTACAGATCGTACCCTCAGCCTCCACCATGTCAGCAATTGCGGCGTCAGGATTATCACTGAAGACGGCGGCCTGCAGTGGGGTTCCTTTACCTGTTTTGGTGATTGCAGCGTCAGGGTTATCACTGAAGACGGCGGCCTGAAGCGGAGTTCCTTTACCTGTTTTTGGTGCGATTGCAGCGTCCGGATTATCACTGAAGACGGCGGCCTGAAGTGGGGTGCCTTTACCTGTTTTGGTGCGATTGCAGCGTCCGGATTATCACTGAAGACGGCGGCCTGAAGTGGGTTCCCTTTACCTGTTTTTGGTGCGATTGCAGCGTCAGGATTATCACTGAAGACGGCGGCCTGAAGTGGGTTTCCTTTACCTGTTTTTGGTGCGATTGCAGCGTCCGGATTATCACTGAAGACGGCGGCCTGAAGTGGGTTTCCTTTACCTGTTTTGGTGATGGCAGCGTCCGGATTATCACTGAAGACGGCGGCCTGAAGTGGGTTGCCTTTACCTGTTTTGGTGATGGCAGCGTCCGGATTATCACTGAAGACGGCGGCCTGAAGTGGGTTGCTTTACCTTTGTTTTAGTGAACATTCAGAGCACTCCCAGCTTTCGATTAATAGTTCTAGCTGAAATATAACTTGAATTCGTCTCCTTTATTAGCTAACTTGAATAAGTTGAATTCATCTCCCCCTCCTCTAGCCTACTAACAGCTCCCGCCTTCACTCCCGTCTGCAGCAACGGCACCCCCTCGCGCCTGTCTGGGACGCCTCCTCCGGTGGAGCCAGTCTGGAGAAAATCAGGATGCCACTCCCAGCACATAGCCTTCTGTTCCGCGACGGTGGCGGATTGGAACCTGATGGGGATTGATGTGGAATTCCATGCACATCGCTTTTTGCTGCTCGGCGACGGTGGCGGATTGGAACCTGAGGTTTTGGATGCCATTCCCAGCACATAGCCTTCTGACAAATTATCTGTTCGGCGACGGTGGCGGATTGGAACCTGGGAATTCAAATTGAAATGGAGTTCCCAGGATATTGCGCTTTGCTCGGCGACGGTGGCGGATTGGAACCTGATGGGAAGTGGCAAAGATTGAACGTGCTACACTGCTGTTGTGCGGACGCGGCATCGAACCTGTGATCGAAGAAAGGATTCGGAATTCAATCAATGTAGGATTTGGTGGAGCAGCTCTTATACGTATCCACGTGATTTTCTCATCCATGTTGTCGGTATTTCGCAGAATGCATGCTCTATCGTATCAAATTCGGATCCTCCAATCTGAAAATTCCTTGCAAATTAAATTAATTTATCAGGAGTGTTTCATCGACTTTTGCCGCCCACTCCGGAGCCACTCGAACTTCTGCTTCATTTGCAGCAGTTGCTGATCCTGAGGCGAGACATCTTTGCTTGAGTCCGATACATGGCGAGCCTGAACGCCACAGCTAGACGCCACGAGAGCGGTCGCTCCGACAAAAGCAGCGCTGAAGGTCTTCATCATTGGGGGTTTTCGTTGGGGGTTTATTGGGGATTTAGTTGGGATGCGTTTGTGAACAAGTACTCGTCCGAGTATTAACTTGGGTTTGTCGATGGGATAGCGTTAAGTAGTGTAGGATAGTGTTAAGCAAATTATTGGGATTGTTGTACGGGGAGCGTACGAGGAGTCTTCAGGAAAATCTTCGGGAAAATCTTCGTAAGTGCCTTCGCAAGTCTTCGTGCAGGGGTCGAACGGAATGACGATCTTGTTTTTATCGTGTTACCTTGCAAAACGTAGGAATACTTTGTGGAATACTTTGTGGAATACTTCCGGTGTGAATACTTTTCGCGAAAAGTGTGTACTCTTAATCTAATTCTCTATCGGAATACTGTCCGAATCACTAGTAGATGTTCTCAACTGATCGAAGTGTTTGAGAGGGTCGGAAGATCGCGCATTTAAATTACGGTGGCGCTGCCACTTAAGTATACTGGATTCCAACAGTCACTTCATGCTACACTTCTTTCAAAAACCTGTGTACTTGATCTTTATAAGCCGCGGCATTATTAATCCGAAAACCCCATCGTACTTCATTGTTGACGATGTACCAGATTGACCCAACATGACTTGATTTTTTTACAACTCCCGACACCGATTGACATTCAAACACCCTTCAATTGACTTGGTTCCTGCGACAACTTGTTAAACTACATGACACTCGACAGCACAAACTCGGTATTTTTACGAGCACCACTTTCACATCCCCACCTTCTCCCTGACACCTAGTTCCGAAACACAAAATAAGTTCAACTCAACTTGGTTTTCTTAATCGCGTCCCAAACTTCTTAACTCGGTTTTCGATACCCTAGTGCCGACATCAGTGTTCCTGCCTGCTCCTGCTGCATCCTGCATCTCCTGCCGCGCAGCTCGAAATACGTCCAATTTTCTCAAACTTCCCGCAGGAAATTTACTGTCAAGCCTCTCTTCCACTCGACTTTCTGTAGTTCCGCTCGGCCCACCAATGCCTCCATCTTGCACTAGAGTACTGTATTTCTATCGATGCCGCCGCTTTCCATCGCTTCCGACGGATCGATCGTATCGTTTAGCATCACATCGTATTCACGTTTTATCCTCCACTAGCGACTCCAGAATGCTCCGAAGCTCCCCCAGCTCCCGATCGACAATCGTTCTAGCACTAGCATACTTCTTCAGTATGGTTCAAACTCTTCTCAGTGGCACACTCAACATATCTCGACCCATAAGTTCTCCTGGTGGATCTGTCGCATGTCCTATCCAGTGAGAGATTCAGAGCCCGCTAGTTCTCATTCGAAACAGAATCCTACTTAGTATACAAGATCAACATCAAATAGTGTTAGTGTAGCGCCAGATCAACATCAAATAGTGTAGTGTTAACGATCAACATCAAATAGTGTAGTGTAGTTTCTACGATCAACATCAAATAGTGTAGTGTTTGCACAAATACCGTCTATCCAAATAGTGTAGTATCGAACGGCCCGTGACGTAACTAAGAAAACATCCTTATTCACATCTACTGCGTTCGATTCAAATCGCCTCCGTTGTGTGACATCCAGAGTTAATACATGCCTCGATATCGTGGACAGTAAATGGAATCGGCGGTGAGGATTCAGAAGTCAGTGGGAACTGCCGAGCGAAATTTGAGTTTGCATGCACTAACCTGAAATCGCATCTAAAAAATACTGGTCCGCATATCGCACCAAGTATATCGCACCAGAGTCCTCATCTTGAGTTGCTCAACAGCAGCACCAGCACCGAAATGCAAAGCACCACCATCATCACACCCAATTATCACCTTATCCATCGCCTCCCTCACAGACAGCTTACAGGCAGCACCCGCGCCAGCGCGCAGCTTGTTCCGTAGGCAGCAGTAATTATTATCACTTCATTTGACCGACATTTCATCACCACGATTTTAGCAGCCCTGGCAGCATTCCGACTACTACAATCCGACTTCGAACCACCACTGCCCTGCCGCCATACTCCTGCTACTACCGCCATACTCCTGCTACTACCGCAACCACTGCCAACCGCATCCCTCTGCTACTACAGCATCCCTCTGCTGAATTAATGACCTTAGAGCTTGTAAGGAGCATCCATCTCGGTGGCCAAATCAGCTTTATCAAATTCCGCAGTGAGATTGTCTTGTTCCTTCTTAGCCATGATGTTGGTCCACTTCGAGTAGTAGTCCTTGTTCACAGCACCGCTGCAAGATCCATGGGAGCAGTCGATCTGCTTGCAGGACATGCCTGAGTGTTTTTTTTTTGGTTTAAGAAATTTGCCGTCCGAGACATCTGAGGTTTTTGGTGTGTAGTGTGGTTTGCGGTGTTTTTCGATTTGTAATATTGTCAAATTTTGAGTTCGTATTAATTTCATACATCAAGAAAACTAAATTGCATACATCCAGAATAGTAATCCATACATCCAGAATACTAATCCATGATAATGCGTAATACTATCCCTGAATACCAGGGCCAAACGAAATGTGAAATGTATTCCTCACATGCATCGTGCTTCTGCCTGTGGGTGCAGCACTGCGCGTTCTTCTTCTGGCCGACGTCAGTGGCGAGGCCGTCTTCGCCGTACTGGGGATGGAAAGAAAATTAAGTTCATGCCGACGTCAGTGGCGAGACCGTCTTCGCCGTACTGGGGATGGAAAGGAAAGTAAGTTCATGCCGACGTCAGTGGCGAGGCCGTCTTCGTCGTACTGGGGGGAGAAGGAAATAATTGATACCACTTAATAGATAGAGAATTACATTAATTACATCGACTTGTATCAACGTAGTTGGGGGGGGGGGGTATTATTAGACTCCAGTTTCATCACCATCATCATAATCACAACACCTTCATCACAAGTCAACATCTTTCATCATTAAACCTGCTAGTACCTCCTGGCAAGCATTCCCGTGCTCCGCCACGCACCTCTGATCATGAATAACCCTACCTCCTGGCAAGCATTCCCGTGCTCCAAGACGCACTTCTGATGGTGGATGGCTCCTTCCTCGGTGCAGTCGTAGCACCCTCGCGTCTTCTTAGACATGCTAGAGCCGTCGAGCATGCCGGCGCCAGTACCTTAAAATTTCGGTGCGTCTTCTTAGACATGGAAGATCCATCGAGCATGCCCGCGCCCGTACCTTGGATACGGATTTATTTCGGTGCGTGTTTGATAGTTTTGGAAGCGGTGGGAAGATCGGAGTCGGTACCTTTGTGAATTGAGGAGATCTGAGCCGGTACCTTTGTGATTTGAAACCTGCCCCTGCATCTTTGTTGTTTGCTGCGCCGGTACTTCTAATATGGCTCCCTCCTCGGTGCAGTCGTAGCACCCTCGCGTCTTCTTAGATATAGAAGATCCATCGAGCATGCCGGCGCCAGTACCTTAAAATTTCGGTGCGTCTTCTTAGACATGGAAGATCCATCGAGCATGCCGGCACCAGTACCTTAAAATTTCGGTGCGTCTTCTTAGACATGCTAGAGCCGTCGAGCATGCCGGCGCCAGTACCTTAAAATTTCGGTGCGTCTTCTTAGACATGCTAGAGCCGTCGAGCATGCCGGCGCCAGTACCTTAATGTTTTGGTGCGTGCAGGAGAAATAACAGCATACCATCAGTCTGAGTGTAACTGCTATGGAATCTGAGTCAGTGCGCCTAACTTCTAAGTTCTAGGAGACTTCAGGTTAACTTTTGGAGTTTTAAGTTTTGGTGCCCCAGGCTCTCATCCACTTGAAGGATACTAGCCTACCATCAGTCTGCGCCTTCGCGCCGAATCCGGATTGCGGCCCACTGCTGAGGTTTTGGGCGACGGCGCCACCAATGAGGGAAGACAGGATGAGCTTCATCATGATGGGCGGGACGAGGCTTGGGTTTATACTCTGAAATACGATATGATGATGCGCGAGATTTATTTCCGGAGATTTAATTTAATACGAGATTTAATTTACGAGATTTAATTTACGATATTTAGTATAATTTGCGGGTGGAGAGGGCAGAAATTCAAAAGGGGGTGCATACGATGTTGAATTCGGGAGTAAAGTTACATATTAAGTGACGTTCGTTATTTGGCAGGATCGGGGTGTTCAGTGTGGAATCAATGATATTTGCGTGGAGAAAATTAAGAACGATTATGACGGACGAAATAGTGGACGCCACAATGCACAGATTTCCCATTTTTCAATTTTGACAACTGCCAGACAATTTTCAATTTCACTGCCGTTTCCTTGTGCACTTTTGAAGATCGTCTATCTTGTGAAAGAAAATCGGAAATCAAGTTCCTCTGGTGTCTCCTGCGATAAGTCTAGAGCGATAGACCCATTCGCACTGGCTCTGAAATGTCCGTTGAACATCTCCACAAGTATCATCACATGTCGTAACCCATGCTATGCTACTACCACTATGTGAAACGATCACTATGTGAAACGATCACTATGTGAAACGATCACTATGTGAAACGATCACTATGTGAAACATTGAAGATCACATGTCGAGTCCCCATATGAAGAAACAGCTTGAGCTGGGACCTGTGCGGAAAATCCTGCTACTGCTACTAAGAGATACTTAATATTACGCTGCTACAGAACTCAAATGAACTCGACTCGATCTACAATATTTAACAAATGACTCTATTCAAAGAACAAATGAACTTAACAATTCTAGTGATAAATAACAGAGGCAAACTCGTTCCATCGTATGGCAAAAGGTCAGAATTTCCGCTATTGCTACCCCCCTATTCTTCCCCTCCCCGCTATGACCCAGTATAAAACAAGCTCGTCCCCAACTCCGCAGTTGCCGAATATAACTGGCCAAAAGAACTCGCCAACCCCTCGGTAAACTGCTTCGACCGATTGACGATTTCGCCGAGCTCCAGACTATGGATCTGATCTTTTAGCCACGTTTCTTGAGTGTCTTTTGAAGTGGAAACCTGATTTGGCGAATTTCAGGTTGTTCTGAGTCTGGGGAAGTTCGGTTTGATTTGAGTATTTTTTGGGGTGAAGACTATTACTTTAAAAGTAATTGGATTCCTGCTTGTCACGATTTTCATTCGACATACTCCCACCAATCCCACGCTATCAATTCAAACCTTACCACGCTCTCAATAAAACTCGCCGCGCGTTCTGGGCTCAAACACGGTTGCAATCGCGATATGAGAAATTTCGTGACCCCTTCAATCGACAGCTTCCGCTTGTCCCTTCCGCCACTTCGTAAGGCTACTTGCTGTTCAGCGATCGATCGCCAGGAAGTTGTTACTCTCGCGTTATTCGTTAAAATTTGTTGGGCCGCTGGGGATTGTTGCGTTCCTGATGCTACTGAGGTTGTCAATTGTGCTGCTGAGGTGGTTGATTGCCCCGATGGTGATGCCAACGAAGTGTTGGGGAGAGTTGAATTGGTGCCTGATTTCCCTCGTTTTTCATCATCATTCACATAGTCGCTATCTGACTTGACAAAGCCTTCGCTTCCTGAAGAGGAATTATCAGGCTTGCGACTGCTTTCATTAGCTTTCTCTGCTGCGGTTGA
>Ga0099798_10388_pt1 | contig 15074 bp, 12 predicted proteins | sample Uncmet_Sort29A_1_FD_89870 | JGI IMG/M metagenome (GOLD analysis project Ga0099798, IMG submission 89870) | Marine eukaryotic communities from CALCOFI LINE 67, Pacific Ocean - CN13ID_Sort29A_1 | ecosystem: Environmental > Aquatic > Marine > Oceanic | place: Pacific Ocean: Monterey Bay | collected...
AAAGTAGTGTGACCTACGACTACTACCCCAACAACGTCGCCGACGGTTCGGTAACAACCACGTTCGCTACCGATTGTAATACCTACCGGGACAGCGGCTATTTCAATGACGCCACGTGCACGTCGAATGATTGGGTGGGGTTCGATTTTGGATCGCCAAAAGTGGTTAAGTGCATGAAAATCATTCAAACCCGGTTAGATCTAAATCAGTGCTGCGATCCGGCGGGGACGATCGCGCTGGACAGGTGGAATGGGACGGATTGGACCGTGGTAACCTGGCGACACGACCCGCAGGATGATGGATCGAGGCCGCCGGTTATCGTTCAAGGGATTTTCACCGGGATGGGCGTCTGTGGCCTCACGGGGAACATAGGTACTGTCTTCCTCTCAAAATAGCCCATTACGTAATGGATAGGGGAAGGTGGGAAGGGATTTTTACTCGATTTTACTACGACAAAACCGTAGTAAATCAAAAAACACGTTTTTCATACGGATCCCCATAACCCATAAAATCGCCTTTATAGATTTAACAAACTATCCCTTACGTAATGGATAAAAAACAGAGGTAGACGGAACCATAGAACAACGGTCCCGCCGTCAATCTGAACAGTGTTTTATACCTCTATCATCCGTCACCAGAACCCTTGGACACCCTCTCTGTATCAAACACACTAAATGCGACGAACTGGGGGGCAAACAAATTGAAACTCAAAATAGATGAAAGAGCGAAAAAGGGACACAATCAACGAACACACTAGCTTCATTAATAACCGTAGGATGGAAGATTTTACAAGAGTGTTTCTTTAAGTTTGACTCGATATATCCCCCCTGTTACTACACTATTATTTACTTCAACCCTCTATAGACTTAGACTATTTCCATCGCTTATTATCAGTTGACCCCACTCTTTACAACACCTCATTTGACCATCCACCATCCATCTGTGTATATTTTTTAAGTTTAAGTGAAATTGACGCCTCATTTGCCCACCGATAAACCCAGTCCGCTTCCAACACTGTCAAATTTCAGCCACCCTGGATAAAATGTTTACCCGGAGTATGTAGAGTATGAAGTGGGTACTGTCCACTTTTTTAAGTAAGTCCGTTGATGCTAGTCTTGGCGCGCGATGAAGACTCGATGGACGATATACGCTGTTTACCCAAGACTTCAACCTAGAAGTTGGATAATGATAGGAAACCAGCCCGTTACTCCATTCCTACAGGTTACTCTGCGCCAGCAGTACAGAATATAAATCTGATATCCAATAGAGCAAACACAGAACGGTTCGGTTCTATCAGTGGCCAAACCCTTACTCCCTGCGCACGACTTACCATCAGCAGGATGGAGTCGAAGAAGCTCAAAAGGAGCACACAGAGAGAGTTGTTAGTAACCTTGTGATGTCAGTGCAAGTAATTGCGAATGACACCACCCGGTGTGGTGTTAGAAGTCGGTAAACCCTCCTTATACCTGATTTCGGTCCAATATGGTCCGAAATTTTGAAACATATGTTCGACCTCCCGCACGTTATACCGTCGTCACGCACACCATTCCAACGCTGGTTTCCAAAAGACATTCCTATCAAAAGGAACATCAAGAAATGTGATTAGTATGTCAATGTTGAATATGACAAACAACATTGAGCGATTTAGATCACGACAACAATGACAAAAATACGATGAAAGCACTCTTTACATCTTATTAGCATTCAGTTGCTACTACCAGCTGACATGCTATATTTCTTATTATCAGTCGGCACCCGATGCGATGCCCTGTTATAACAAGTCATTATCTTTGAATGCGAATGAAAGCTATCATTGACATTCTGACCTGTCAACAGGTATCGACTTCTTGGTCGTGTCAGGTGTTTGAACGGACTAGATACGATTACTATGAACCTCTCAAGTCGCGTTCACAGATGTTTGAACGGACTGGCCACGAGTACTACAGACCCCCGAAGTCGCGTTCACGATAGATGTTTGAACGGACTGGCCACGAGTACTACAGACCCCGAAGTCGCGTTCACATTGGATGTTTGTGAGTAAGCCTACCGTCACCTTAGACCCCCGAAGTTGCTTTCGTTTATAACCACTGCTCAATACATCTCGGATTATGATACTCCACTTCGTTTTATTACACTGCCGATCTTTCGGGTTTTCTAGAAGCAGACAGACTCATTTTCTCCAACGAAGCTACTCTTGAGGATACCATCCTAACATACTCCATCAAACGTTCTCCTTCTTTACATAGGTTTTGATATCTAGAGAAACATTCTTGTTCCTCTGGAGAAAGACGCTGATTAAGGGGCAAATGAGGGGGAGGATATTGCCCTAGGTTCCATTCTAGAATACGTTTAAGAGCTTCTATAACTCCGTCTTTCGGCGACTCGCGCCAGGTCTCTAGAAGCCCACGCATCACATCCAAAAAAGCTTTAAGACCACAATAATGGGGATCAAACAGCTGATTCGCGTTACCGCGTAGGTGAATGAATAGCGGCTTACTGGCCAAACCTTCGTCCATTGGCATTATGACATTAGCCGCTTTAGATCTGGGCTCTTTTTTCGTGGTTGCATATGCTTCATTACTAGTCTCAGACTCAACATTTTTTAATGTGATGCCAACATCCTTTAGAGATTTTACCAGGTCGGTACGAAGATCTTCATTGAGACGTGGTTGAATCAGAAATTGGCTGAGAACGTCTACAACCTTTTTTTGTTCATTTTTAGTTTTGCGTAACAGATCTTCATTCTTCTTATTTTCGTCGCGTTTATCTACAAACATGGATTTTAGTTCTTTGTACGCTTGACTATTCATGACATTGTCATTTTGTCCCTCATTCTTAAGTAATTGCGCCAGTTGGATCGGTACATCGCGTTCCGTATTCTGATGCTGGGGGTGACTAAGTTGATTCTCACACGCAACGAGCCTTTCCTTAAGTAGGTTATTCTCGCACTGTTTCTGCCCGAGAGCTTCGATAGCAGAATTGAGTAGATCAGTTAGATGCTGCTCCTTTGATGAAGCAATAGATAGAATCTTGGCAGTTTGGTCTACAACTGACAAAGCTAGATCTCTGGTAGCTATTACGTCTTGATTTGTGTCAGCATACTGTGCAGCACCACAGAGTCTTTCGACAGCGTTCACAAAATGTGAATTTTGAACGTCACAAGCACTCATAGTTTCGAGTGCATGACCATTATTTTTCATGAGGGCGTAATGAGAAGGCGCTTGTAAATTAGAGAGAGAATAAGTCGGATAAGAGGCTAGGGGGGCACTTGACGTAGACGAACCTTGGGTATGGAGGAGGCCGGTGGGGAGAGATACCACACGACGCTGAGGCTTAATCCCATCTGGGTCAATTTCACGAGGTTTGGGTAGCTGCATTTCAAGCTCCGTGTTTGCCTCCCCCTTCGCTTGAGCATTCGGCTCTTTAACTTCATATTCTTGGGACGCGTGGACTTCCGGCGCATGAGAAAGGCGGAAAGCGTTGGATAGGGAAGCCTCCATGGAGGGCAGGAAAGAAGGGTCACTATACGGAGACGCAGTCGGTGGAGGAGATTGGCACCATTTACCGGATTGGGGTGCCATGACAGGACGGCTGTCGTTAGTGGTAGTGGACCAATCCGTTACACGGATCCCATTGGCAATACTGGATAATTGACCGCCTTCGAGTCTGGGCGCAGACTGAACCTGGACAGGCTGATTATTGGGGGTTCCTTGGCGCTGTTGTTGAGCAGAAGACGTACGCGAAGCAAGCGCATTCGAAGGAACTTCACGCTTAGTTTCAACAGACGACGGCGCACTACAAGGTTTGGTCTGAGCGCGGGCCTTGTTGACATGACCCTGGTGACCGTTTTTCATCCACCACTTTCTTGACCTCTCTTTAGCAGTTTCTTTACGTGCTTCTTGAGGCGCCTCAATCCCAGGGGTGTGAGACGCCTCAAGCCCAGGAGGAGGAGTAGTAGCATGGACTTCCTGCACATGAGAAAGGAAGAGAGAGGAGGAGATGACGCCGAGTTTCGCCAACTTGGCGATCTTACGCTGAATGACATCACCGATAAGAGAGGACATTTTTGTATGTACCTAGAATAGATAACACAAAAACAGCGAGAGGGAAAGTAAACCTAAAAAAAGGTCTAAACAAAGTATAGTCTAGGACTATGGATGCGGGGCTGGATGGGATATAATAGGGAATCATTATGTTATGTGAGTGCACAAAATAACTCGATAGAGGGAATAAGACGATCAAAGATGGAAGCGATCCAAACCACAATAGAGGGCAAATCAGGTCATAGAGAGAAGGAGCGAATCACTAAAAGAGGATATCATAGAGGAAGATCAAGGGATATTCGAGGGCTATTTCGCGGATTTTAATCGTGCAGAGAGACAGAAACAGGAACAAGGATCGGATACATCACTGCCAATTTTTTCTTACTTTTTCAGTTGAACCCGGATATCGCCCTCGTAGATCCTCCTCTTGATTTCAGCTTTGATACCATTCCCTGCACCTCCTTACAGCAGTGGCCTTTAAGCTAAAATCCACACTCCCTTACTTATCGGTTTGGTTCGAACTTTCATATTAAGTGAGTTTGCATACTATTGAACCCGAATATTCCATCTATCTTCCTCCTCTTAGTTTCAAGCTTTAAGACGTTCCCTACACCTGTCTGTCTAATAAAGCTGAAATCTACTCGACACTCCTCTACACATCACCTGCGTTCAAAAGTTTAATCTTTTCGTGTTGAACCCGGATAACCCCCCTATAATCCTCCGCTTGATTTCGACGTTTAGAGACCATAACACCCACCGTCCTAAACTCGAAATCCACACAGCCCTACACAGAGGCTACTTGTAAATGAAACTCTGACGGAACGACTTCAGCCAAGTGGGTGGGGGAAATCGTAGAGGTGGGGACTCTGATGGGTGCATGGTGATCATTACACTTTTTCGGTAACCATACCCGCGTATCCCATCTTGCTTTCTGGGCTCAGTCTCACGTTCAGGAAGCTCGAACCCATTCTTACTATAGGCTGGCCTCAAAACGGCCCCTAACGCAAAATGCATGGTTCCACCTTCCCTTCTAGCGACCACTACGCGTGACCTATTTGGCACCGACGTAGAAGCCTCCACCATATGCAATACCCTGTTGTTGGATACGGGTCCATGGCGTTCAAGATAAGTGGCTGTAGCGCAAAAAAATTGGGTCCACCACCTCGCCTATCGGCCTTTACGCGTGACCTCTTTGGCACCGACGTAGAAGCCTCCGCCACTTGCAATAACCTATTTGTGGATACGGGTCCATGGCGTTCAAGACAATAATAATTATTTCCGGCGGAAAAAAATCGGGTCCTCCGACTTGTTTAGACTGAGAGTAATAAGTACATTTTTCTGAGTCCGTCAAAGTGGAGGGGTGGGTAAATTCCGGCCTGGAATGCGGTTGACACCGTTCCGTCAGCGTCCCGTTTACGAAGTAGACTCATGTTATTATCGGTTTCGTTCATGAGAGAGGTTAATCTGGACTATTTGCTGGTCCCATTTCAAAGTCTTAAGACCATCCCACACCCTAGGTCTTAAAGATGAAATTCTATTAACACACCCAACACAACTAAGCTATTCCATCTATTTTTCTTAACAGTTTTTAGGAAGTTGAAGTTGAACATCCTTATCACCCCAAAATGTCGTTCCTTCAATCAGATAGTGCTCTGGCGCTACTAGTTCATGGTTGCCCGCTGAGACTCAAAACGCCTCAATAAATGGAGCCACATATGCGACATCCTACCTCATACTCAGACTCACACCATAACTAAAATTTTGCAGAGACTATTTGTTTCCTATTAATACAAGTGAGATCCTTACGAGTCTCATCTTGGGCCAACTAGATTGTGAACCGACTGGCTACAGGCACTTTTGACCCCCGAAATCGAGCTCACTTGAACGCTGAGATTGTGAACCGACTGGCTACAGGCACATTTGACCCCCGAAATCGAGTTCACTTTAGCGCTGAGATTGTGACCCGACTGGCTACAGGCACTTTCGACCCCCGAAATCGAGTTCACTTTAGCGCTGAGATTGTGACCCGACTGGCTACAGGCACTTTCGACCCCCGAAATCGAGTTCACTTTAGCGCTGAGATTGTGACCCGACTGGCTACAGGCACTTTCGACCCCCGAAATCGCGTTCACTTGAACGCTGAGATTGTGAACCGACTGGCTACAGGCACATTTGACCCCCGAAATCGAGTTCACTTTAGCGCTGAGATTGTGAACCGACTGGCTACAGGTACTATAGACCCCCGAAGACCCGCTCATCTAGTTTGGATTATCGGAGAGACAGATAACGAAATCTTGAGATTTCAAATGCTATTATCGTGGTGGGCAGGCTGGTTAGAGGTCTTCAGCCTCCCCAAAGCAATATCAACTACCATCACTCACAACTTCGCTATTAGTAACGATATGTCCTCACTGCCATGTTTCACTGCCATGTTGCAGCCCCGACCTTACAAGGTCCTCTGTCCAGACGCATTCCCCTTTCCCTCTCGATATCTTACGATCTTGGGATTATCTAGACTTTGGAACGCAATTTCCACTTCTAAGCGCTGTCTGCCTAAGTAATTTTTGCTTGATAAGTGTTCCCTTAATGAGTCTACAAGTTTTTTGTCTGATCCATCTTTTTTACGGAAGTTTCTGGAGTCAAGTGCATCAATAACGTCGGGTAGGCTACGTTTGTCAAATTTCCCCATGATACCAGGGACTTCATGATGGCAGACTTCTACGAAGCCGATGAAACACGTTTGAGTTATATCACCGGCTTCGACCTTATGCTTTGTTCCAAGAGGGTGCGGCACTAGGACCTGGAAAAATTCCCTAGCTTTGCCTATTTCGGGCTCCCGCAAGCCAAAGTCACCAGGTAAGCCGCTAATATAAATCTTAATTCTCTCAGATTTGAATGCCGGACCAGAAAATCCAGCATTTTGAACGGCGAGAAAATATTTTTTTTGAAAATAGGCGATCATATGTTGAGCATTCACAAGAGAGACATGTTTATCACCGGAAAACTTCAGATTTGCGCAAGAAATCATCGATAAGGCTACACTGTATGCTTTCCCTGCGAGATCACTAGGGCAGAGGGAACCACTTTTTGTGTGAAACTCACCTAGTTTACACCATTCATCGACTTCTGCAAGAAATTGGGGATTATCTCTGAGCACCCTCTCGAGTGATGAATGCCGTTGAGCAATAGCAGCCTTCAGTTCTCCCACAGGATTGTCAGCTTCAGTTTTCTTTTCAGCAGCCTGATCCTTGATAATTTGGGATAAGTTGTAGAAGCCAGCACCGTCGAGGTCTTCCGCAACTGTACTCCTTGCAGGCTTTATCCTGTCGACGACTCGGGCTTTTGTATCTCGCATGGCGCTTTGCATGGCGTCCTCATATTCTCTAGTAAATTTATCGACCATATCATGAGCACCGTGAGCGTTCTCAAGAGCGATACCTTGATCAGCGGAATTTTTAATCTCAGCAATCTGAGCAAAGAGATTTGCCGATGAAATCATTGATAAGGCTATATAGTAAGCTTTCTCTTCGAGAGCACGAGAGAAGAGGGGACCACTTTTTGTGTGAAAATCAGCGCGTTCACACCATAAATTGACTGCTGCAAGAAATTGGCGATCATGTTCAAACACCCTCTTGAGAGATTCCGACGAATGCCATTGGGCAATAGCAGCCTTCAGTTCAGCCACAGCATTGTCAGCTTCAGTTTTCTTTTCAGCACCCTGTTCAGTGGCATGATCCTTGATAATTTTGGATAAGTTGCAGAAGCCAGCACGGTCGAGGGCTTCCGCAACTCTGTTCGCATTATTTTTAGCTTGAGCTAATTGGGACAACAGGAGCTTTTGTTTTGACTTCTGAAAGCTTCTCTTACCGCGAACACTCAGTAGGACGCTGGGGTTCGGCTGTTTTTCACTAGGTTGCGTTCTGGCGGCTTGCGTTCCAGCAGTTTCCCTAGTCTCTTCTCCATCTGGATCGCAAGCGTTGGAGTCACGCCCCAAACCATGTTGAGCTTTGATGTCATTGGATACGTCTTGGAAGCCGGCTTGGTCGAGGTATTTCACAACTAATTCCGCATTCGCTGCTGGGTTAATATAACCATGAGAGACGGGTGCATTTTGAGAACGCTGTTGAGCGGCAACCTGAGCATCAATCGCATTTCCAGATTTCAAGGCAGCAATCATTTGATTCCAGTATCCTGCGTCTTTTAAAGGCCACTCATCGGAGGCTTGTTCCATGAAACTGCTAGCTTGAGCTCCTTGGATTTCAGGGAGGACGAGGGAGGCCGAGATGACGCCGAGTCTCGTCAATTTAGCGACCTTGCGCTGGATGATGTCACCGAAAGAGGACATTGTGTATGTTTTGTACTAGCTACAGTAAGCAATACAATAACAAATACTAAGAATAGCAACCTAAGAATTAGGTCAAACAGGGATATAGTCGAAGACTATGAATGCGAGTGGCTGTGAGGGGTGGATAATAGAAAATGGTAACAATATGGCCGATATTTGCGTTTTTTTATATGGACCTTCAGCGATTTCCGGAATTTCGTGATTATGCTGAGCCAGATACAAGAGGGATTTAAAACGCTCTAGAGCCCGAAAGATAAGTAGAGAAGTCAGAGAGAGAGAAAAAAAGAAGTCAGGAGATTCGTATTTCGGGGATTTTAGTAAGACAGACCAGATTCAATAGTAGGTAGTATGGAAAAAACCATTCAAGAACAGCGCTGTAGTGATCAATAGAATGGTCTTTTTTCACACTTTTTCAGTTGAACATCGCCCTCAAAAATCCTACTCTTAATCTTTAAGACCGTTCCCTACACCTCGGTCTTAAAGTCAAAATCTATATTCAATTTCCCCTACACGTTTGTTTCGCTCAAACTCTTGTTACAGTTTCTAGTACATTTTTTATGTTGAACCCGAAAATTCCCTCTTTATTCCTCCTTTTCTTTTCAAGACTTTGATACCATTTCTTAGCCCTCTTATTGGTCTCAAAGCCAAACCTCACACTCCCCTACGTATTTGTTCAAATATTTCTCATTCTGTGATTCTGGGCTTGGAAGCAACTATGGATATTTCCCCCCTTTTTGTCCAATCTCTAAGTTTTAAGAGTACCCAACAGCGTTGGTCCTAAAGCTTAAATTCCTTTAGCCCCCCCCCACATATCCGCTTCCACCATGTCTCTTTACTTTATATCAATTGATGGGATTTTATCTCAGGCTAGTCCCCATTTGCAGTAGTGTACGCCACACTCTCCTCTGTTACTGGTGTGAGCGAGGAGAACGTGGTGTACCCTGCTGAAGTGGTAACCAGACTTTTGGTGAACCCATTATTGGGATTTCTGTGTTAACCGGCTATGGGCGTCTCTAGGTTCCCCGGAGTCAACAGATAGTGGGAAAGGCACAGGCCAATCCCTTTGTTTAGGTTGTTATCCTATTCATACCCAGTGTCGCTAAGGACAATCTTACCGTGGCTACGGTAACGAAGACGTCAAGTCGCCTTAGTTGGGCTACTAGCTGGTTACGAACGTATAGTCCGTTTTGAGAGCGACTCAGATGCTATCCCGAACCACAATCGTTGGTAGTGGTTGAAGCGATTGGCTACAGATCGTTTGACCCACGAAATCGCTCCTTTTATTTCTGAACGGATTGGCCACAGATCGTTTGACCCCCGAAATCACGTCCAGTTTGTTCAAACGCCGCCGTTTGAAGCCCCTTGTTGCACTTTAGCAGCCCCAACCTTATCAGGTCCCTTGTCTAGAATACACCAATTGTTACTCAACCTCAGGCATCGTTCACGAAGCCCAGCTGCCAACTTTAATCTCTTGTATTTTAAGCTTTGATTTCAAAGAAACTCCTTCAAGACTAAGTGCGTTCCCATACTCTATCCCAGAATGTCTTATCTGTTCGAAGATATATTCCAATGTCTTGTCGTGAAGACGGGTCTTAATCTTAAAGATCTGACTCTGATGAACAGTTACGTATTGAATGCCATTACACATATCATTACGATTCTTATGTTCAAGAGGTTGAAGAGGATACCATTCCAAGTCACGCCCATCGTGGCTAACAGACTTTACAAATCGTCCTAGTAGTGTCACAAATTCTCTTGCCCTCTCCAACGTCCATTCGGTTGGCAGACCACTAATCTTAAGTCTACTTTCTAGCTGACCCCCCCTCTTTTTTGCTCCGAGTTGATTAGCATTATATGGCAAAGCAGCACCATCAAATGGCAAAGCAGCACCATTAAATGGCAAAGTAGCACCATTAAAGGGCAAAGCAGCACCATTAAATGGAAAAACAGCACCATTAGATTGCCAAACAGCAGCAGCAGCAGCTTCAGCTTGCAAAGCAGCAGCTTCCAAAGCATCAGCATTAGAGTGCAAAGCAGCAATTTGCAAAGGATCAGTATTAGATTGCCAAGCAGCAGCAGTAACTTGCCAAGCAGTAGCAGCAGCTTGCCAACCAGCAGCAGCAGCTTGCCAAGCAGTAGCAGTAGTTTGCCAAGCAGTAGCAGTAGTTTGCCAAGCAGTAGCAGCAGCTTGCTGAGCGGAAGCTTGACAAAAAACTCTACGTTGCTGGGCTTCACTAGCTTTCCCTGTGGTCTCTGCGACTCTAGCGGCAGCATTTTGTTCGGATGTGATAGTAGCTTCATTTAAGTCTTGTTTTACTTTATTCAACTTTTTCAGCTCCCCTCTAGTCAATAGAGGGGCAGACTTAGGTTGCGTGCTGGCAGTTCCAACAGGTTTCACAGGCTTTTTTCCAGCTGAATCGCAGGTTTTGGAGCCAGGCACCGAATCATTTTGAGCATTCTTGACATCATCATAAGCATCGTAACTTTCTTCCAAGCTGTCCTGAACTTCATTAAGCTCGGACAAACTTGCACCAGTGGGCCTGGCGAGAAGGTCAACCATATCAGTAATTCTACAAACTACCTCGTTGGCTTTCTCTAATAGATTCTTATTACCCTGTTTTTGGAGAGAATTGGCCACCTTCTTCCAATCCTTGGCGCTCTCTTCAGCTTCCAATTTTTTTCTCAACAGACACTTAGCATGATCATAAGCCTTGTAACTGTCATTCAGCGTGTTATAAGCTTTATAAAGGTCGGACGAACTTGCACCATCGGCGATGAGGTTAGCCGTCGAAATAGTTCCGAAAGCTGCCTCTTCGGCTTTCTTCGAGAGATGCTCTTGACCCTTTTTTTGGTGATAACCGGCAAGCCGAAACCATTCCTCGGCGCTCTCTACCCACTCGGGATCAACATCGTTACTCAAAGGATACTGAGAGTGATTGTGTTCGATGAAATTGCTGTGATCAGCTGTGGGATCCGTCACATCGGCAACTAATTTGGCATCTGCAGCAGTATGAGCTGCGACATCTACAGGTTGCTGGGCTTCACTAGCTTCTTTATCCGCATCTTGGGTTTCCGCTGGATCTTCGGCTATCGTTTTCATTGGCTTGATTTTAGCGGTCGCAGAATGGACACTACAAACGTGTTGCTGAGAATGGAGAGCATCACGTTGGCGGGCAGGGTTAATGATAATCCACCTAGGATCAGCGTTGCCTTCACCATTTTTTGGACCCATGAAACTGCTAGCTTGAGCTCCTTGGATTTGAGGGAGGAAGAGGGAGGCAGAGATAACGCCAAGTTTCGTCATTTTAGCGATCTTGCGCTGGATGATGTCACCGAAAGAGGACATTGTGTATGTTTTGTACTAGCTACAGTAAGCAATACAATAACAAATACTAAGAATAGCAAATTCAACCTAAGAATTAGGTCTAACAGGGGTATAGTCGAAGACTATAGATGCGGTGTGGCTGTAATAGGAGATAGAAAATAGGGAATGAATTTACGTCCACTTCTTTCAAATGTTACCTTTATCAAAGAGCGAACAAAAGAGAGAATAGGCGACAACAGAGAGAGAGGAAGAGAGAGAGCGAGAGCAGAAACGACAGAAGAGATCAGAAGAGTACCAGAGAATCATTTTTCAATTTACAATGCCGAGATGAAGAATAAAGTGTCTATGAACAAATTTCGCAACCTGAGGCTATCATCTACTTTTTTTTCAGTTTCGAAGTCGAACGCAGGTATAACCGCTACACACACATCCTCCATTTTTGTATCGAGCTTTGAGATTTTCCTCCCAACCCATTTTCAAAGCCGAATCGCCTCTCCACCATACCTGGTTCCTTCAACATACAATACTAACTATACTAAGTTCGACCGCTTTACATGATGTTTAACCCCATTCCCCGGCTATATTATCATTTCCCACTTTCCTCCACTCACCATGTTTCCCATAACCCTTTCTGAAGATTTTCCCCGATTCACCGCCTAGATGGTCCTCTTTTCCCCCGCTCTTCATTCTGTTGGCCCCTATGAAGTTGCACCCTATTGCCCCATCAAAGACATCCTCATTATGTCCTCCTCGAACTTCATTTTTCCTTATCCAGATCGTATTTGGCGTCCAATCCAAGAGAAATAACATCCCTCCACCTTAAATCCCCTTGAATTCGACGCAGATTGAATCTGAAAGCACTAGCGGTCGAAGACACGCGACGTATTTGAGGCGTGTATTAGATCCAGTAAGGTTACTGATCTACAGACTACAAGTCGCTTTTGAACAGAGTTTGGCCTCGTCAGAGTTGAGACAGAGAGTCAGACAAACTGGAGTTAAAAGACTAGACTTGAAATGTCATTTACTAAGTGTTTATCTTATTCATAGCCTATAACAGTAGCTCTTTGTTACTAGATCAAGCCCACGTTGACTGGTTACTTCTCCTATACGTCAACGAGAATCGATGATACTTATAGGTCCCATGATTTGTAGATTGGCGCAGCTTTCAAATCACGAGCACTATCTCTCAGAATGAGTTGTATCTTACTTCTCGTCTCAACAGCCAGTAACCTCTGCGGACTGATTAGTATGAGTTACTTGAACGTTATAGAGTCGTCACGAGTCACCCCCCCCTGCCCAAAGTTGACATTTGCCAGATAGGCATGGCTAGCAGACTTTCAGCTCGGAGTCGTCATAGACGGTCGCTTTTTAAGTCTTGGCACGGTTCGTAACTAATATAGTTTACTGGTTAGCTAAACCGTGTGAATGTCGGTTATGGACTCCATTCTTTCCATCCTAGCATGTTTTGTAACGCTATACACTGGTAGACTAGTTTTTTCGCTTATATTTTGGCGCAGACGTCATTTCCTTACAGTATGAGATCAGATATAGCTGCGACTGGCTACAAGTTATTCAAACCCCCGAAGCCGCACCTAAGTCATTAGGAAAGACGGTATGTGTTAGCGACCGGCGATGGGTGTTAGTAATGGTGATAAACCCCCAAAGCCTTTAACGATATATGATTAAGATCTAGACCATTTGTAGTGACATCTTCCCGCCGCTTTTCGCTGTCATTACCTGCTTAGGTGATATCGATTTGGATTAGCATTAGCGGTCGTGTGGACCACTAAAACTAGTCTCTATCACCTTTTACTGCAAAATGGTACTTTAGATCACTGAAATCGAGTTCGCGCGTATCTTCTATCCGACTGGCTACAAGTACTATAGACCCAGAATCCGAGCTCGCAATAAGTTGTTTGAACGGACTGGGTCCGGGTACTTTAAAGCCTCGAAGTTGCGCCCAAGATCGATGTTTGAACGGACTGGCTACAGATGCTGTTAGCCTGCGAAGTTCGGTTAATCTTAGTTGTTCTGCCTCTCGTTCTAGAGTAGCGCCGATCTTACAAGATCCCCCATTCAGAAACATTCCCACTCTCACCCGATAATTTAAACGAGTAATCTAAATGACATGTTCGGATTCTTCTCTAGACTTTCAATCTCATTATCAGTAGCGAACGTTCCAATAACATTCAATAACGGCTTTCCATCGAAATCACGGATATATTTTTCCGCGTAGCTACAACAGAGATCTACGTAGCCATACCCAGAGTTGCCGGCTACCTTTCGAATCGCAGGTGTATAATTAAAAGACGCATTCCTATACTGTGCCAATCCCTGGTGATTCCATCCTTTAGGATAAGGAATTAACCATTCGAGAAACCTTTTTGCTTCTTCTACACTCCAACGATAAGGTAAACCCCATATCTGAAGAGTCACTATCCTCGCCGTCCCAGTTCTGGCCTCTCTTGTCGCGTTCTGGACATCATAGACGGCGTGTTCCATAGGCGCATCCCGTTGAGCTATCTGCGTATCCCGTTCAGCTAGCTCCGCCTTCAGACTGGCCAAATTCTCCGCGTTTCTCTTATCATTGCATTCCTTAAGCAAAGTCAGTTGAGCTAGCTGCGTATCCCGTTGACCTAGCTCCGTCCTCAGTTCTTCAATCTGAGCTTCCGCTTGCTGGATTATTTCATTGGTTTGTTCGTTCATTTCCCCATTTTTCACTTTCGATTTTTCATATTCTGCTCGGAACTTTTTCACTTGGTCGGTGTGACGTCCGAATAGACCATAATACTTCTGCTCCAGGTCTTTGTATTTTGATTCGAGCTCGGCTTTAGATCGTTTTAATTCCTCAAATTCTGGTTCGTGGGTCCCCGGCTTTGCTGCTGTACTCATAGACTTCTTTAGGTTGCCGAGCTGGAGCTCTGATTGTTTTTTTGATCCCGAAAGGGTCTGATTGTACACCTTAAGAGCCTTGTTGTGCTCTTCGAGATCTTTTATCGTTTTAGTAAACTCAGCTTTAGACAAGCTAATTTGGTTAGCCTGTTCTTCCTGTTGTTCCTGCGACTTTTTCTTGAGGTCAGAGATTTGTTCTCTAAGTTCTCTGAGCATTCTTTCCTTTTCTCTCTTCACCTGACGAAGACCTTCAGCATGTTCAGCTTTGGCCTTCTTAAGCGCTTCCACCTGTTTAGCGTTGGCCTCAAGTTCGGCGAGCTTGACCTCTGCATTAGCAAGCTTTTTTTTGAGGTCAACGCTCTCTTGTTGAACGGTCTCCAAAGTGGATCGCCTAGCACACCCGAAGAGACCTGTGAATCTCTCCAGGGTCCCCTTACCACTATCAGTAGGGGCGCTGGCAGCTCTCACA
>Ga0099798_10389_pt1 | contig 15053 bp, 9 predicted proteins | sample Uncmet_Sort29A_1_FD_89870 | JGI IMG/M metagenome (GOLD analysis project Ga0099798, IMG submission 89870) | Marine eukaryotic communities from CALCOFI LINE 67, Pacific Ocean - CN13ID_Sort29A_1 | ecosystem: Environmental > Aquatic > Marine > Oceanic | place: Pacific Ocean: Monterey Bay | collected...
CCAGCAGCAGGTCAGCAGCCCAGCCGGGTCAACTACTGGCTGAGAGAACCCCTTTATCTCCCATTTTCAAGTGGAAGTCTCGCTCCAAGCACCACAGGCGTATTTGAGGCGATGAAGAGCAGGCTTGCCGCGTCACGGGCGAGAGTACACTGCGAGGATACCTAGGCGAGCTACCCACCATCTTGCTTTGGGGATGACCTCCGTGGTCGTGGTGTGCCAGGAGCCCCCCTCTTGGCGGTGCTGCTCACCCCCATCGCGATCGGTCGACGATAAAGAACGACCGATAGCACCAGATCCTGGCCCATGCTCTGGGGCAGCACGCAGCAAAACGCGGTGCTCAGCCGCGAAGATGAGATGAATAATCGTGTTTGAGTGCAGGGGAGGGTGTATTAACCTTAGTTTAGGTGTGGTACATATTAAGAATCACTACTATTGACGCAAACGGCGCGGAGAGCGCTATTATCGTTTTTCTGTCATTTGCTGGTTTCGGCCGGCGGATTGACTCGTACATACATACATACATGCATGGGAAGCGGGTCACAATGAATTCCTAACAAAATTCTCACGACGAGTCTGTCACGCCCACCCCCGCGGGAAAACGGTCGCTTAACCTCAATTTTCCCCCATTTTTTTCAAAAGTAGGCTCAAAAGATGGAGAAGCAGCTTCCGCATCTTTTGAGCCTACTTTTGAAGAAAATGGAAAATAATTGAGGTCAAGCGACCGTTTTCCCGCGGGGGTGGGCGTGACAGACCGCCTGAGAAATGACTGCTCCAAATACCTGCCGGTAACATGTATGCATCATGCATACTCTCTGCACTGGTACGAATTAATGTCATGCATTCATACAGCTGCATGCAGGCTGCAACATTAATTATGGATAGAGTCGTATAAAATTAGTTTCGGAGCGCGCTCCAGACACCCCACATGTATGTTGCTTCTAATTAAAAAAAACAGCTGTTGTCCATGTCACCAGCAATCCAACAACGCCGTCAATCATCTCTCATCGCCGGCTGTCCACGAAAGACCGATAATGCAGCCGCCCACGCCACCGCCATATGCCTCTGCACCCACCTGTTGTAAAACATCATTTGGCGCTGCCTCTGCACTGTTGCGCTGAACCGTTGCTTCATGAAGAGCCAGAGCTGGGTTCTCATCGTCCCGTCTCTTCGCTGGCTGACCGTCCTGACGCGGCTGGGGAAGCTGCATGCGGGAATCGTACCGCAAGCTGGCACACGCACGTGACTTTTCTCGCCACGCGAACACCAGGATTGCAACTTTGTTAATACCGTAGCCAATGCCGAGCCGCACGATCCTGCAGCGCTACCCGAGCCCCTCCACAATTGATGAATCCGCCAGCAGTATGAGCTCTCAGAAGCCTGGTTGATAATCCTTTCACTCTGCGGATGCGGATGATTCTAGCTATCGCAAGCTCAGCGAGTGCATGCACCAGACGAGTGCGTACGCCGTTTAATTTCCTTATTCCGGCTGCTGCGCTTTCTCGTGGAGAAAACAAGACCTGAACGCACGGCAGGGCCTAGGCGGCAGAGCCTGCGCGTGCCGGTTTGTCCCCTTCAGCACCTGGTGAATGCCATGTGCTTCATCAGGCCATTGCTGCGGACGACGCTGTATGAATTCTTATTTTGGTTTAACAACTAGTATGGTGTACACACTATTTCTTTGTGACCCCCTTCATGGTACATACATGTATGTAAATTTATGTACCCATGTGCACTGAGTGGTGACCGAACATTTTATTATTATATAGAACATGATGATGTAATTTAAATTTAAATTTAGTACGAAGTCAGGTTTCCCGTTGTTTTTTAAAGGCTTTAATTAAAACCCATTATTTAATAAGCTCTCAGCTCGCATCGAGAGCTTTTCAGAACAGGTTTCAGAATAAAATTTCATTAAAAACTCATGGCTATATGCTATATAATACAGAGACCGTCAAGTGTGTGCAGGACCTGCAGTACCTGCTGGTTCTACTGTATATGGCCGCCATATCCATTTGCTTTCTGCTTTCTGTTGTTCATTTTCAAATCAGAAAGATTGTTTGCGTATCTCTCATCCGAGCTCCGAGCGCTCTCAGCTTTTGCGGCGGCGTCAGTGGATCTTTTCCAAGATATTGCATCAGTCAAGATTTCCTCATGCTCCTTACGCCACCATCTCGCACGTTTTCCTACGGAGGCGACTTGGTGAAGAACTGCCTTCGCTGCCGCTGCCGCCTTTTTTGCACTATCGACCGAGTCCCGAGCTGCGTCGACCATTTTCGACTTCAGCTTATCATGCTCCTTCACAGACATCGTTGTGGCCGCCTTGACGTGCTTGACCTTAAGCTGCAACGCTGCATCAGCCTCCTTTACCACCTTTCTGACCTCGCGGACAGCGTCTTCAGGTGACATTGTGCTAAAATCGCGTACGGCAATTTGATCGGTACGGCCATTGAGAACCGCTTGCATTTCACCAGACATTGTCGGCCCCAAACCATCATTGCCGTTGCCACCTGGGCATTCAAAGCAGGGTTCCTCTTCCAATCCGGTTGGACCAGCATTCACGTTGACCTCGCCCTGGAACCCCACATCAGCGTTGTCTTTAAGGAGTGTTCCGAGAGATTCTAGCGTCTGAAAGAAGAGAAATACTGGGGTTTGCTCCGACGCCGTCTTTACCGTAGTCTCTACCTCGGGTTTGTTCATATCAAAGCAAAGCTGCTCACACACAATGTTTTCACCGCTTGCTTGTCGCCGCCGGCAAGCGCTGAGAAAAATGAGCAAGAACAATGAGCAACAGAAAAATGAGCAACAAGAAATTATGTTTTCAGATACAAACGTGACAAAAACATTACAGTAACAGCCCCAAGTTCGCGTACATGCAGGCCACAGCGTTGTCTCCTCTCATGGTCATGTTGGAGAGCTCGTTGGCAAGGGTGGCGTGTGATTCGGCTTGCTTCAGCCGCTCCTTTTCGTGCTGAAGTGCCTTTCGTCGCTCAATCCACATTGTAAGCTTGGTGCTGGCCTCTCGCTGAGCCTTAAGTTCAGAATCAATTTGTTCCCATGCCTTTTTTTTCTCATTCAACACTAGAGCAAGCTCTCCTAGTTTCGCTTTTGATGCTTCCGACTCGTCTGTTTCCCCCATTTCCTCGTTAAGTGACTTGGCCGCCTCGGCGGTGACTTTGGCCCTGGAGAGGCTCAGACGCTCCAGCACACGGATCTTGGCTTCTGTCATAGTTACCGTTCGCACTAAATCCGCGTCACTGATGTCTTCAGCCGAACGGGTCCCATTGGCAAGTCCAAGAACATCAAGGTTGCTGAAGTTTGCAGCGCCTATGGGAGAGTCGGTCAAGGTGGCAGGGCCGAGAGGAAAGCTTGCCTCAGAAGATGAGGCGCGGACCCTCCAACTGGACGGAAATTCACCACCAGTCGGGGAGCTGTTGGGCACAAAGACCGATGCCTGAGCTGCTGATGCCGCGCCTGCCTGTGCCGACATCAGTGCGGCCGTCGTCTCTTCAAGTTGATCTGAGGCAAAAACTTTCTCCGACTTAGCGGCCTCGACCGACAATTTCGTCGCCACTTCCTGTGCTGAGAGGGCTTTCACTGCAAGAAGATTTGCCGACTTTAACAGCCGGGACAGCGAGTCCTGGAGTTCCCGTGCCGCGTTCGCATCCAGCTTCGCACGTGCCTGGGCCAACTTGGCCTCCTGGCGCTGCTTGGCCGCGAGCACAATCTTGGCTCTCACTTCCGGGGAATTCTCGTCGACACCAGCGGCGGCAAGGGCTGAGATAAGACGAGCTGACTCCCGCGCCGCCGCCGTCAGTTTCACCGCGAGCGCCGATGAATCCTTTGCCCGTGAAAACGCCGCTTTTGTGCTGTACTCGCGGACTGCTGCCTTGAAAATAGCTGCACGCGAGGTATCTTTGTTTCTTATTGCACCAAGACTAGCTAACGTGGCACTGCGATGGGCTACGACAGGGGGCACTATCTCCACCCCACTAGCCCCGCCGGTCATGAGACCAGAGAGACCAACCAGTGTGCCATAGGTGGGGTCGATAAAGTCGTCAATCGCAGACGGCTCAAGCTTGTGAATTAAAAGCCCTGTAGCATTTGAAGTAACCCCAGTTTCCGCACCCGTTGAGCCGATACTTGTACGCACGGCGGCTGCATTAATAGACTCCGTATCCTCGATAAACGACAACGCGATCCCTGCGGTTGGCCCCGCGACTTTCGACGACCCAGATTGCCCCGCTGCATAGATGTGACGGCTCGCACTTGCTTTTACGAGCTGCTCGGCAAACTTTGAGTTCAAAACTATTTTTTTTTTAATCAACGAATCCTCCACCTCGTTGAGCGGGCTGGGCTCCCAGTTGAGCACGGAGTCATCCACTCTCGTGAGTTGCGTCACATCAGTTTTCACCACTTTTTTATCCACCGCTCGCATTCGCGCGTCCTCTTCCGCCTTGGCGTCGGCTGCTGCGTCACTGATCTCTCGTGCAGCCACAGTTTTCTCTGAGGCAACGATGGCTGCCTTTTCCTCCTCCGCAGCTGCGTCCGCCTCTCCCTTAGTCTCGCCCGTCGAACTTCGGGTAGACCGTTCAGCGAGCTGAGTCGACATACCTGCGAGAGCCTTTTTTAGTTTCTCAACCTTGAGGCCAGTTTCCGCACTTTTCTTGGCATTACTCTTGCGCTCTGCCTGAATGGCCGACTGTGTCACCTCGGCAGCGTCAAGCGCCGTCTCGAGCGCGACAAGCGACGATGAAATGTTGCGCATCCGCTCGTTGACGGACGCCACATGAACCTCAATCGGGGGGAGTGAAAGTGCCTTTGTCGAGAGCGTTTTCACTGATTCCATGTTGGTGTCATGTGCATGCAAGATCGCCGTCACAGACTCGAGCCCCTTCATCGATAGCTCAACGCGCTTTTCCAGCGCCGCCTGCACTATCTTGGTCCCATTCACTGCAACCGCAATGCCTCGTGCAAGGGTATTCTTGAGCTTGGGGCTCCTCACAATTTTCGCTGCGCTGCTGACAAGCTTGGCTGTCGTGGCCCGGAGCTTCGTCTGCGACGCCGTGAAGCGTAGTAACTCATTCGCTCCGATAACATTCGCCTTAGTCTTGCCTGTCAGCACTGCAATCTCATCGAGCACGGACCGCGACGCTGCGTCCTGCCTATCCGCCACAGCCTGTGCCTTGATTAAGGATTTGGCTGAGTCGACGACGTTAACGGTGTGTTCCAGGACATCGAGCGTCTCCGTGGCGCCCTTGAGCAGGCTTGCTTTGGCCTCCGCAAAGCTGCGAGTGCCTTTCCTGCTGGCAAGCTCGGCGAGCTCAACAAGCTCGCCAAACTGAGTCTGCTGCAGCCCAAGGAGGGAGTATTTAGTGCCAAGCTGGGCATTAATCGCGCGTTGCTGTGCCTGCTGCAAGGCAGTGCGCGTAGCGGCGGCGCTAGCGATACTTTCTACCTGTGCCTGTACCCGGTCCACTAGAGCCCTGGCCTGCTCTCGAGCTGCTGTAAAGCCCTCTTCGGGTGTCGTCTGCACCCCCAGCCGCTGCTCGACGGCTAGGAACGAGACGCCAGTTGCGGTGTTGGCCTGAGCAAGAAGCTGAGCAACGAGAAGCAAAGCAATCCCTCTCTGTGCGCGGTGGAACGCGGCTGTACGAGACTCGAGCATTTTCGACTCGGCCCCACCGAGGCCAGGTAACCGCAAATTCGAGCCGGCAACAGCCGCCGCTGAGGCAGATGTGCCTGCAAGTTCGGTGCTCTGAAGCCGTCCAGAGATCCCACGCTGGGCCTTAGCGAGAGCAGTCGAAGCAAGCTCCTTCTCCCGCTGCAGCGATTTGACAGCCTTCTCTGCGGCTTCAAGAACTGACCTTTTGGCCTCGAACGTCCTGCTTGACACCTCATATGCATGGGCTGCGCTGTCACCTTCTTGGGGTTTCAGGCTAGCAAATTGGCTCCGCTCAGCCTCAAGTGTTGCTCGGCCCACTGCCGATCCAGCGGTGTCGACGCGAGCCATCCGAACAACGAGAGAGCGGCGAAGTGCTAAATTGACTGCCTCTTGAACAGCCACCGAGGAAACAGTTACTTCTTTGCCGCACTCGAGACGCGGGCTTCCGTCTACCTGTAGCATTGCTAGTGCCGATACCGACGACGTAAAATTGTCAGCATCACTAGCAGCATGCAGGGCTTCCACGAGCTCAGCATCATGGCGCAACCGCGCTGCTTTCAACGCTGCCACTGCGCGCGATTGCGCTTCTGACCGGGCGCTGAGCGCTGCCGTCACCGCGGAGTTTTGTTCCGCGAGAGCAGCGTCAATATCTCGCCGCGCAAGCTCTTTAGAGACCGGCTTCGGTCGCACATGGCCCGCCGCCTCGAGGCAGGCAATGGTCTTCTGAAGCGCCTTGTCGTGCTCTGCAACATAGGCGGAGGCTGCAGTGGCTGCAGCCTGGGATTGGCGTAGCTCGTCCGTCGCTGCGCGTTTCTTGTGCAGCATTTGCGCCGCGAATGCCTTGCGTTTGGACCTGTTCGCATTGAAGAGTAGATACGTGGCCTTGCTTGCCTGCAGAGCTGCTCGCGCACTTGACACCATCGTGGCGGCCATATGCTTTACTTCCATCGCGTCGTCGAGCGCACCTTGCGCGGCATCAAACTTGATGGCAGCTTGCGTTTCCATCTCGACTACATCTTCGCCACCGAGTCCAACGGCTGTCCCGCGCCAACCAAACGTGGGCATAAGTAGCAGCTCGATTGAGCGGCGCGCTTTGGTGGCGAGGCGGGCAATAGCGAGGGCAGCTTCGCGGCGCTGAATGCGGTGCACATTTAGCAGGAGTCTCAGGCTCTCACAGTCTTGTTTGGCACTCAAGAGAACCTTTGCGATCCCGCCTACAACACCAGAGATATCGCGTTGCATTCCAGGCAATGCCAGCGGCTTCTCCACTTGTACGCGTGCAGCATCCCGCACAGCACTGACCGCAGACTTGACGAGCGAAAGAGTGGAGTTTTGGCCATTAGATCTCTGTTGGGAGTTTTCAAAGGCCACGCGCACATCAGCCAAAGTTGTTGCCACAACGCCGAGCTGAAGACCAATGGCACGTGATTGGGCCTTGGACAGCATGACATGGATCTCTGACATCAAATTGGGCACTACTGATGAGTCGGCCTCTTGAGGCTGCGGCGTGTTTAACGGAAGCTTTTCCGCACTAGCAGATGCCAGCAGATCATTTGGCCTATGCAGTTGCCGAACCGCGGCACAGATTCTCTCTGCTTGGCCGACTGCTCTCAGCTCAGTCTCATTGCTAGCACGCAAGCGAACTTGCAGGCTAATTAGTTCTTGAAGCATGGCAACAAGTGGTGTCGTTCCACTCGTTTCATTGATTAAATGGAACTGATTTTCAATCTGTTTCGCGGAATCGACCACATCCTGTTAGGAACACAAGAAGAAAATGTGTGGGCAGAGTTTGAGAGTTGTATAACGGAGTAGGTGGTAAACACCACCTGGACTTGTTTGGGAAGTTTGCTCTTTGGAACTACTGCACTCGCCATGGCAGATGCAACGATGCCCTTAACAGAATGCTCGGCTATCGTTTCAGCTGATGTTAACATCTCAGATGCACTTTTTGTTGATGGGTCAATCGCATTCGTGAGGGCCTTTTCAGCTGAATCGTTTCCACGGTTTAGCTGTGGGGCAGCACGGGAAGATGACTCCAAAACACGACCAACATTATTCGACACGAAATCGCCTAATCCAAGAGGAGAAGTTGGTGCACGCCTCAAGCGGGCTCCTGCGGCTACGGTGAAGAAGAGTAACAAGAAGTTCATGGTAGTTTCCGAAATGGTTAGTATTTCTTCTTCCTCCCCCGCCCTCCCTACGCCTCCCTGCTAGCCGGGTACTAGTATTATTATTGTATTGTAGGGATGTGAAGGGGCACTGGTTTGAAAATTTAGCGTGGGCCTGTACACTCGTACATAATACTGCCTGCTATAGGTTTATATTGAATGAAATATTATTAGTGGGGTTGGTTATGTATGTCATATTTGTAATGCTCTGCTCCCCCCCTCCCATGCTTGCTTATTAGAGTTTGTGAAGGGGCACTGCCATGCCTGCTATATTAGGGTTTATTGAATGAAATATTATAGTGGGGTTGGTTATGTATGTCATATGGTTTGAAAATTTAACGTGGGCCTGTACACTCGTACATACGTAAATCATCATTTGAGTAACCTAGGATAGTTTGTTCTCTTCACCCCTTAATTCATTTTTGAGTAGTACCTGGATCACCAACAAGTTAAAACTTGGTGTGCATTCCAAGGCCCTTTGGGCGCTTCTGTCTCGAGCTGGCTTTTTTATCGCCCTCCTTCCCTTTGATCTAGCCTCACGAAGGCCGCCTGCTGGCTGCGGGCCTTCGTGAGGCTAGATCAAAGGTAAGGAGGGTGATAAAAAAGCCAGAGTAGGTCCCAGGTCGCCGAAGACATGCACAGCAGCAACCCACCCGCGTGGCTCCTTCTGACGAGGTCTAGGGAAGGAGTAGGGACAGTCCTAGCAATTACCCGGTACCTACTAGTAGGCGAGGGACAATCCGCCGAAGCGAGCCTTTCTTGGCCCCCATTTGGTGCTCCCAGGGCGAGTCAGAGGAGTAAAGTGGCAAAAATAGGCTCTATGTCTGCGCGCATGAGGTGTGCTGAGTGTTGGTATATCTGATCAGCGCTTTAAAATGATGAAAGAACAATGATAATCTTAACTTATGGCCACTTCTCTTGCCAACGCTGCACCACCAAGACTTGCGGTCTTTGGCTCTTTACAATTCTTTAGCTCCGGGCAGTACCATGGTATGCCTATACCATGGTACCCAGTGCTAGCTGTACCTGTACCTACTACACCATGGTAGCTATATCTGCCTATGTACATTACGACCACAGGAGTGACAGTGACGTGGCCACATGACGTGTGCTCCTATAACCGTTACACATCTCTACGTATCCAACATGCCCCGAGCATGCGCCATGTCGACACTAAGACTGCGTGCTATATATATATATATATATGTACATGTATGCCTGCGTACTGCAGTGCTAAATTTAGGTCCCGGATCTATTAGTAGAACCAATGACCAAAATACATAATATGTGTATGTTTGTTTCATCTGTTCTGACGCGGCGTCAGAACAGAATCCCACATATGTTATACGTTTTGTTAGGAGTTAGGTCCCAATTAGTGCAAAATGTATGAGGAGGGAACGCTCCTTTGTTTGTGTTTGTTAATTATATAACTGGAGTGAGGCACCAACAATGCTCATCCATGGAGTGAGGCACCAACAATGCTCATCCATTAACCGCAACAGGTGTCGGAGGCCGTTACTGGGTGCAGGACAAATGCTGGTACGGAACGCGTACTTCAACATCTGTGCCCCCAGCCGCTCCGTTTCTGACACCTATTTGTGTTGCTTTGCCGATCCACCCTAGAGACAAGGGTGACGCACCGACAGTAAAAGCTCGACAGGCAATGCTTGCTGCTGCATGTACCTGGTTTTCGTCTCGTCTGTGGCGGGACCACAGAGAGGCATTCGTTGAGGGTATATTGCCAAGCATCCGCTTGAGCTCATCGTGGGGATCAATCCACGACAGCGACAATAACCACGCGCTAGAGAGGCACGATTGACTGGCTGAGGCGAGTTACACCGGTTTGTTTGACGTGTCCACGTCTTGACGCTGTCCACGTCACGGCTTGACTACTTAGGAGTTACGGCCGCACGTAACCCTGTTGGCTCCATGTGCGATAAATTCTGTCAAAGGGAGGGTCTTGCGTTGATCAATCAACACGTGTCAACGTGACTTGAGGGCGTTGCTAACTCGCATATACTATGCTTGTCAACTCCACCACACTCTCCCCCAACATCGTCTATGTGAGAAGTTCCAACGAAATCCAACCAACAGCTGAATTCCAAAAACCGAATTTTAGACCCGGGGGTCAAAGTTTCCACTTTTTTTTTTTTTTTTTTTTTTTTTTTTTTTTAGAACAATGATAATCTTAACTTATGGCCACTTCTCTTGCCACTGTTTTCACGTTTCTGCCCGTCAATCTTGACGGCAATGTGTTTGCTGGACGTGTGGCAACGCATTTGCGGAAGAATGCAGAGCCAGAGTGGAAAAGACCACGTGTAAAGCGATACGGCCGATGTGCCTGATCTCCACCTCTCCAGAGGACGTCAGGTACTCTCACGCGGCGGGTACTTACTCTATGGAACTTCTGATTGCTTTTGGCAAGAGCTCGCTCACTTTGGAGAGTTTAGTGGAAAAATATATTTTGTTACACTATGTTAGGATCAGTCATTGAGATATTATATATACATGTAATATATATATATATGTCAATGGCCAGATTTTGAAAACGAGCCTAAACAAGAATTTTTGAGTAGCCCGGGGGGCTCCAGATAAGCCAGAAAAGGGGAAAAGACAAATTATTCGGTAGCTACCGCTACCGTAGCTGTAAGTTAGTAGCCGCAGCTACCCTATTCTTCCCCTTTTTAATAACAAGCCGTTTATTACACATTCGCTTAGAGAGCACCATGATGAGCGGCTCGACGAGATGTTTATCTCAATATTTGGTTGTACGCTGACAATTAACAAATGAGTATGGGGCGTGAAAAAGACTGACCGGTCCTTTCCCCCCTTGGTCAGCTCCTCCTTGCCCTTGCCGATAGCACTGCGGAGCGCTGCGCCCTTCTATGATTCTCTTCCTCCACTATCGTCTATCGTGCTGCTTGTCCCTTTCGTGAATGCAGGAACGACAGCGGATTTCTGCAGGTTGTTGTTTCTGTTGGCAAGAAGAGCAGGTGGCCAGTGGACGAGAGAACGCAAAAGCTTTGGCGACGGAGCCGGGTCACGGCACTACCGGTGTTGTTCTAACTACTGTCCTCATTCTCTGCCATGATGAACCTGGCCATATGGTTGGTCGGCGGGAGCAAAGCATTTCGGTGAAGAGAAGAGCTGTAGCTTTCTGGATTGAAAATAGGACGCGTAAAGCCACACGGCGCAATCTCTTGCTTCTCGAGGAATGTGCGGTGCTACCACGCGGCGGGTATTTACTCAATGGAACTTCTGATTGGTTTTGGCGAGAGCTCTGCCAATTCCGCGTGTTTGTTGTCAAAAGAGTTTAGGCTCATAATTGAAGACTGGCCATTGATGTATATATATATGTACGAGTATGTATGATCGTATGATGTATGTTGTATGTACATCATGTATGTATGTAATGTATGTATGTATGTATGTTGTGTAGCATGTACATGTAGCGGACAACTTGCAACTTGCACACAATTAAGTTCAAATTAAATCTCGATTCAGCGATTCTTCTTGGTCACTGCCTTATCGTTCTTCTTTGACAGACATACTTTTTTGTCAGTCGCGATAACTTGGGCAAGGCGAGCCTGCCAAAGCTTTGAGATCACAAGACCGGCAAGAGCTAAAGAGCCCAAAGCAAGGTACACTGGGTACGTCGTTAGAAAATAAATCAACGCTGCACCAGAAGGATGCTCCTTTATGGGCTTCAGAAGATTCTTTTGCATTCGCACCCACCGAATCTGTTAAGCACACAATAATCGTTACAAAAATTTCCTAAGGAGAAGACACAGGGCTATGTGTATATATATATGTATGTATGTAAATTTATGTATTATATTATATATATATATGATTATATAATTATATATATATCATTATATATATGTAATATATAAATTGAGCTTTGTGCTCAGTTTACCAACGCATATATATATATATATATGTATATATTATATAATACATAAGTCGCATTATATATTTATTTATATGTATGTATGTATTATATTTATATTATTATATATATACATATACATACCGGTGCTCGTGTGGACCGGACGGATCCGACAAGAGCTTGACGTATCGGGAGATGCCTAAGACGGTGCACAGAAAAAAGAACAAACAACAAAACATGATTATTAAGGAAATAAAAGAGCATCGAGTGGGCACGCACCACCGCAAGACACGGGCAGTAACTAGGCCAATGACGTCTCCAGCCAAAGCACACAAAAAAATAGCAAAAGCCGCATCAGGAATTGCTGCAGCGCCCATCTTTGGGATCAGTGGGAAACAAAAGCCAACGCCGATAGTAAGACCCACAAGAACTATCGAGATTACAAGTAAAGTAAAGGACTTGTCTTCACACAAAGCACCAAGAAATGAGGCGATACAGGTCGAAGAGCACGCCGCGATGAACAGAGCTGTAAAACGCTGGAGATAGATCGGTAATTTCCTTGGTTTCTGTGCGCTGCATTTTAAACATTCCATTCGATGCTCGTGGTTCACATATTCACATCCCTCTTCAGTGCACGACCATGTTGCCGCACGCTCATGATACATACCGTAACCATTAGGTGGAGCCAGTTTCTGGCTTCCCCACAGAATCATTGCCGCTTTGCCAGGGTGGTTCCGTGAGTTACTGATCGCTTTTTCAATGTCATCTCTGGTTGCTTTTGCAAAGCGCCTCCCAAGTTCGTCAAACAGGCGAGAGTATTCGGCTGGTGCATCGTGCGACCCTAAGCCAAGACCGCGTCGCTGCATGATGAAATTAGCGGCATTTGCAATCGTAACAGGGTCTGCCGTCTCTATCTTTTTCCCCAGTGTTTTCTGAAAAGCAGCGATGATATCTCGACTACGACGACAACAACAACAACAACAAGTCAGGCTTTTAGTAGTATATTCTGAGCAAATTCATACCTGGGCAGCTCAGGAAAAATTTCCGCCAGTGCCTGAAGTGCGACTCGACGAGTTACCTGTTCTTCGCTGCTATTCCTGCCCCTAGGAGATGGTGCCGCGACCATGATCTGGTGCGATGACATGTTGTGAGATTCTATTTTCTAGCTAGTTGTGGTGGCCGTCGAAGCACTCACACTAAAATCTCTCTCTCTCTTTGCTGCCGCCGCTCTCTCTTTGCTGACTGTTCTTCCCCCTTCCTTCCCCTCTCTCCTCCCATCTCCTTGCCCACTATACCTCTCTCTGGTTTGAAAATTAAGCGTGGGCCTGTACACTCGTACATACGTAAATCATCATTCACGCAAAGAGTTCTCACAAACATCGATCTCCAGCGACAAGCTCCTCCGCGGCAACGCAAACCAGTACGTCGCCGTTTTGAATCAAAAGCTTCCCCACGGTGGGCGATCGTCGCGCCAACCCTTTCCCCGCTTCACAATCGGCGGGGTAGTCAGGAGGGCTCTCACGTCGTGCCAAAACCAAACTTCTGTTGCCGTCAGAATGAGGCAAAACTGTCGCAATGCACGTTCACACTGGGGTCGTCCCAGCGTCCAGAAGAGAGGTCCACAAACGAAGCGAATCGGGGGTGACAACAACCCCAAGCGCTCGTGTGATGCACTCCAGTCAACAGCGTTTCTGTAGTCTTGCTCCGTTCGGCAGCAGCTACGCGGCATAGGCCGTCCCGCATTCTTCTTCCTGTTTTTTTTTTTTTACAACTATCGACCGGGGCCACGTGGCACCGCCGCTCCAGCACCGGGCCTCCTTGAGCCCGTTGCGGAGGGGCACGGAGAGTACAAGAAACGGCGAGAGAAGTGCCGTATGAGCGTTGAAGAGGCACTGGGGATGTTGACACATGAGGAGTCAGATGCAGAGTTTACGTCGTGACAGAAGTCGTGACGCGGTATCACTCCTACGTGACGTACGTTCTCCTAACCGCTAACCGTAGCACACGGTGTCTCCAACATGCCCCGAGGACGTACATCGCGTAGTACCTCACTTGTACCACTTGTCGATGCCCTCGGTCCAGCACCTAGATCCTCCGGTACCACCTGGTTCTACTGTAAAACACCCTCGAGAATAATAAATTTAGTAAGTGACACTTTTCGGCACAAAACATAAATTATATATTATTTCGCTTAACTTTTGCCGCCCTCTTCCCTTGAAGAGCCTGCGGTGAAGCCAGAACACGTGCTGCCGTCAGCTCGTGCTCCTCCACCAGGACCAATACTTTGCGTCGCTCGCACTTGATCCCGGCTCGCACCGTTTTGTTGGCATACCAAGGTTCCGAAACTCGTGTCGACGATAAATCGCCTTCGTCGTGTCGGGCAGGTATCCCTCATACCCGCCGTCACCCCATCACGCATCTTGGTTCCCCACCCCCTGCCTTTTCGGAGGACTTTTACTCCGCCCGAGTCGCCTTTGCCTGACTCCTGGGTCGTCGCTTCGCGGATTTATTGCTACCCGACTTTTGTTGATCTGTATGATTTTGCCTTGCCTAGACCTTGAGGCAGGAGTACTATAAATGTTTGTTCTCGACCACGTGTACATCCCGGGATAGGTATATCCCGTATCCGCTCGCCTTCTACCACTCCATGATGGCTCCTTAACATGTCGTGACAGAAGTCGTGACGCGGTATCACTCCTACGTGACGTACGTTCTCCTAACCGCTAACCGTAGCACACGGTGTCTCCAACAATACATCAACCTTGAAGCAGCAAAAACCGCGTGTCTAATAGAGGTCTAGTTCCACAGGTCATCCTCAACAATCTCAGATTTTGCTTAGGGAACCGATTATCAGTTCCCCACGGGATAATAGGAGTTATTAACATTTAATTAACTGCGGCTTTAAATTAACTGCGGCCTGCGGCCTTCTTTTTATCATGTAATTTCAGAGTACTGTCCTGCAGTATGCATATTATATACATGTATTCGTTGTAAGTTGTATAAGAGTCGGAGTTCCAGAAATCTTCTACATGTACGAGTCGAATATGCATACGGGCCGTATATATCTATATACAGTGCAGTCTTTCCATGGGGTATTATACGCACTTCCACCACTGTAACAAGACAAGCTAGCTACAGTTGGCTTCTCACAGGATTTGGGGAGTGGAATCAATAATAATATTCGCCGGCAGGTGTCCCTGCCTGCGAATTCCTATCAGCTGCACACTTCCGTGCCTTTTCGCTTTGCAAGGTACCGCGCGTTCCATCGATCGTGAAGCCGCGCCGCAGGAGTGAATGGGCACATGCGAGGAGCATTCTGGCCGAGGGTGTT